>ENA-UOOE01000031-UOOE01000031.1-fermentation-metagenome-genome-assembly--contig:-NODE-31-length-147768-cov-14.490316_pt1 | contig 147768 bp, 111 predicted proteins | sample MGYA00245776_ERZ724021 | MGnify/ENA primary metagenome ERZ724021 (study PRJEB28704, sample SAMN03018321) | fermentation metagenome | biome: anthropogenic terrestrial biome; feature: soil... | reverse complement strand
CTATGAGGTATGATCAGGCCTGGAAAAAAGTTGTTGAACTTGAAGAAAAGTCACTCCCTCAATCGGCCGCGGCAGAAGTAAACAGTATCCTGAACAGGGCAATTTTGGAGAAGAACAGTCCGCAGGTGATCAAGGCATTGATCCATCAGGGCAAATATAACCTGGTGCTGGATGTGCAAAACGACACGCTTATTTTCCGAAATCTGAATGAGATGGTAAAAAAGAGCAGCGATGTGGTGGAGCAATCGGTACTTCATTCCATGTTGGGCGAGCTGTACATGCAATACTACCAGAAAGAGCATCAGGCAATTAACCAGCGTACGGAAGTGGGTGATTTTGTGCCGGCGGACATGAAAGAGTGGACACGGAATATCTTTTACAATAAGGTAACGGAACAGCTGAACGCCTCCATTGCGCATGAGGGTGAACTGATAAAGGCGAAAGTGGAATCCTATGCGGATGTGGTGGAATTGGGCAGGGATTCGCGCCGTTTCTACCCTTCAATGTATGATTTTTTGACGAACCGTGCTGTTGAGATTTTTAGTCAGATTAGCCCGGATAAGGATTTGAGCCGCACGTTGAAGCATAAAAATATTTCAATACAGTCGCTGTTTGCCCCCGCTGAAGAGTTTGTTACACTCTCATTCAATCCGCAAGCCTCTGAGCAGGGTCTATGGACATTGGAAACATACCGGAAATTGATTGCCTCTCTCCTTAAAAGAGACATGAAGCAATCGGTGCTATTGACCGAACTAAATAAGCTTGACTACTTGTCGCGATTCCACAGTGTTTATACAACCCGCGCTTTACCGTCGCTGAAAAGATTACAGGAGAAATGGGAAGGTCAAGACATCAGTGTGGAAATCATTGATAAAATTGCCGGTCTATATCAGAGCCACTTATGGGAATTGTCCGGCAGCGACAGCCTGAAGCGGGCAGCGGCAGCCAAGGATCTGTACGATCTGTTGCGAAGCTACATCAGCAGTTTTCCCGGGTATGAACGTATATCTGCTCTGGAAAACAGACTTCGACAACTGACGCAACCTCAGTACACTGTCTCGGGAGAAAAAACATTTCCCATTAAAGGAAAGAAAAGGTGGAAGATCCAATACAAAAATCTTGTGTCGCTGAATGCAACATTGTACAGGATCGACTCACCCACAGAGGTGGGGGTGGTACAATCTGAGAGGTGGAAAAGGGTCGACGGGAAAAGGACCTTCCTGAAAAATATCACGGTGCCGTTACCCCAAATTGCAGAATATATGCAGGGCGAAACAGACTTCTTACTGGAGGTAGATCACCCTGGCACCTATATGCTGACGTTCGGCTCCACACCCGGAGGTATCGAAAATGGGCTGTCGGATTATTATTTTTCCGTTTCCGACCTTTCCGTTTTTGCCCGCTCATCCGCAAAGGAGAGATATGATTTCTTTGTGGTAAACAGGGTGACGGGGGAGCCAGTAAGAAAAGCAAAAATTAATATATACATGCAGTCTGGCAATTGGCGTAATTCCAAACTCACAGTCGTTGAGTCGGTGGTTACAAACGACGAGGGGCTGGCTGTATATCATAAGGGTGAGATCAACAGTGACCTGTTTTACCAGGCCGTCTCGGGAAAAGATAACGGCTCGCAGCTTTACCGGTTACCATATGAATATTACGAGTACGCTGAGAATGCTGATGCCGGGCGTGACCAGGTTAGCATTTTCACCGACAGGAGCCTCTACAGGCCGGGACAGACTCTCTTTTATAAAGCTGTATTCACCCGTGCAAAAGGAGGTGAAAACAGCATAGTCAAGAATAAAACTGCCAATTTTGTGTTGCGCGATGTCAATCGCCGGGAAATTTCGAAGCAGACTCTGATAACCAACGAGTATGGCTCGGTCTCGGGAGAGTTTGTACTGCCACAGGGCACGCTGCCCGGAAATTTCTCAATAGAAACAGATGAGGGAGGCACTGATTTCCGTGTGGAGGAATATAAGCGCCCCTCGTTTGAAGTGACATTTGATACGATCGGAAAAACCTATAAGTTTGGAGATGAAATCACGTTGAGGGGCAAAGCAGAAAACTTTTCCGGAATCAGGCTTCAAGATGCAGAGGTGGAGTGGCGCATTGCCCGGCAGCAAACATGGTGGTGGCGGTGGGGTGATGTGCCGGAACATTTCACAGAGGGAACTGTCACCACCGACAAAAATGGTGCATTTGAGATTTCTTTCACTCCCTTAAAACCCGATGAGCAGTATTCGCTCAGATCAGTATTCTCGTTTGTGGTCGAAGCCGCGGTGACCGATCTGAATGGAGAAACGCAGACAGGAACTTACAGCATTCCGGTTGGAGATGTCTCCATGATATTGCAGGCAGAGATACCGGACCGAATGGAGAAAAAGAGCGGTCAGCACATTGTGATCTCGGCGAAGAATCTTGATGGTGCGGACATAGATGCTGTCGGGACTTACCGGCTCTACTTGTTACAGAGAAACGATTCCATCGATCAGCTTGTCGCGGAGGGGCCGTTTGAATGTGGAGAACAGCCGGAAATGAAAAAACAGCTTGCCGGAATGCGCTCCGGAAAATACCGGCTGAAACTCCAATCGGAAGATGACAGGGGAAATCCTGTAGAAGCAGAAAAGGATTTTATTTTGTACTCCTTTGCTGATAAACGTCCACCCATCAAAACCAATGAATGGCTGGTTGAGAAAAGCGCTTTTTTTTCAGAAGGGAAAAGCGGTGAAGTGATACTGGGTGTGTCAGATAAAGTGAATGTTTTGTACGAGCTGTGGCAGCGAGACAGGTTGTTGGAAAGAAAATGGTTAAAGCTGAACAACGAAAACAGGCTTTTTGACATTCCCTACAAGAGAAGCTATGAGGAGGGAGTGACACTCATGCTGACCTATGTGAAAGAGGAGAGATTTTATGCACACAGCGTGGAATTGCGGCCGGTGAAGGAGGAGAAAAAACTGAACGTGAAGCTGGATGTGTTTCGTGATAAGGTCCGCCCCGGAGACAATGAGGAGTGGAGGATAACGGTTACTGATGCCGGCGGCAACCCATCCAGGGCGGAAGTGCTGGCTTCGATGTACGATTTCTCACTGGACCGGATATACCCGTCGCACCCCTGGAGCCTGTCGCTCCATATGCCCGGCCCGTATTATTCCCGAATGGGACTGGTCAGCGACCAGTCTTTCAACCCGCAGACAGCGATGGGATACTTTTCTATTCCGACGGTAGACGTACTCCCTTTTTCCTTCGACCGCTTCAACTGGTTCAATTTTTCATTCTATTCCGGAAGATTGATGCTAAGAGGTAGTGCTGTAGATGCAAAGAATGCAGCAGCATCCGGTTTCCTTGCCGAAGAAGAACTGCTTTCCGGTAGAAGAGTTTCCGATAATTCCGATATGGCAAAAAGGGAGGAAGCTGCTGCCGGCTTGTCTGTTCAGAGCCAGATACCGCAAATCCGCCGAAACTTTCACGAGACCGCCTTTTTCTACCCCCACCTGAGAACCAACGAAAAAGGGGAGACGCAGATCGCATTCGTCGTGCCCGAAAGCAATACAAGATGGCGCTTCAGGGTGCTGGCGCACGACCAGCAGCTGAATACCGGGAAAGTGGAAGCAATTATTGTGTCGCAAAAGGAGCTGATGGTGACGCCCCATATGCCTCGCTTTCTGCGTCATGGCGACAGGACGAGTGTCTCCACGAAAATTTCCAACCTCTCCGGTACTACCCAATCAGGCAAAGTTACGCTGGAGTTGTTCAATCCGGTGACGGACGAACTACTGCTCAATATACCGGTCCCCAACTCCGAAAAGGAGTTCACCCTGTTTCCGGATGCCTCTGCAGATGCCTCCTGGACATTCGATGTTCCATTCGGTATCGATCTCCTCGGTGTGCGTATCGTGGCTGAAACGCCGCAATTTAGTGACGGAGAACAACATGCGCTGGCTGTCCTGCCAAACCGGATGCTGGTAACCGAAAGTATGCGTCTTGATGTGAACGGGAATCGAACGAAGACATTCTCCATGGGTAGGCTTCTGAACAAGAGGTCCGCTTCCATCCGCGATTACCGTTTGACTCTTGAGTTTGCTTCCAATCCGGTTTGGTACGCAGTGCAGGCTCTGCCGGTACTGGGAGAACCGGTGAGCGACAACGCGGTGTCCTGGTTTGCCTCTTATTATGCCAACATACTGGGTACCCATATCGGTAAAGTATATCCCAGGGTATTGAATATGGTAGAAGCCTGGAGAAAACAAGGCGGCAGCAAAGAGACTTTTTACTCCGACCTGGAGAAAAACCAGGAGTTGAAAAATGTGCTGCTGGAAGAGACCCCCTGGGTTCTTGAGGCAAATACCGAATCGGAACAAAAGGAAAAGTTGTCTTTCCTGTTCGATCTGAATCGTAGCCGCAATCTTACTCAAACTGCCCTCGGCAAGCTGCAGGAACTGCAGACCAGCCAGGGCGGCTGGAGCTGGTTCAAAGGCTTCAAACCCAATGTCGGCATTACCCACTATATTCTTTCCGGATTTTTTCAGTTGCAGGAGCTGGGTGCTGTAGAGTTTTCCGAAGAAACAGCATCCATGCAATCAAGCGCAATTTCATTTATTGATGCGGAAGCTATCCGGCGCTTCGAAGAACTGAAGAAGCTGAATAAAGACTGGAAGAATATCAAATCCATTTCCGGCATCGATCTGGAATATCTTTTTGTGCGTACCGCTTATGTCAATCACCCTTTGGGTGCCACAGAAAGGGAGATGATTCGTTTTTACCGTGCTGTGATTGAAAAAAATTGGACGTCATTTGGGCCGTATGAGCGTTCACTCATCGCAATAGTCTTGCAGAGAGAGGGAGAGACGAAGGTTGTACAGCAGATGCTGAACTCTTTCCGGGAGCATGCAGCCATATCAGACGAAATGGGCATGTACTGGCCCAATAACCGGGCGCAAGTGTTTATGTCGCAGTCCGCCATATCCGTACATACCTTTATCATGGAAGCTTTCCGTGTGGGAGGTGCCAAAGAGGGAGAGATGGACAAGATGAAACAGTGGCTGCTGAAACAGAAACAAACGCAAATGTGGGAGTCCACCCATGCCACTATTGATGCAATATATGCTCTGCTGAGCCAGGGAAGCGACTGGTTCTCATCAGAAGGAGAGACTAGAGTCACGTTGGGAAATCGTCTTGTGGAAGCAGAGAAGAGTGAATTGGGTACGGGCTATCTCAAAGACTCGTGGAGTCATGCAGAGATCGCCCCCGAAATGGGGCGGGTCACGGTGACCCACAAAGGTGAGGGACCTGCATGGGGCGCGCTCTACTGGCAGTATTACGAAGACCTTGATAAAATTATCCAATACGGTGCTTCCCTCGACATCGGGAAGCAACTGTTTGTTGAACAAACCGATTCCACAGGGATAAGCCTCATTCGCATCGTGGAAGACACTCCGCTCACTGTGGGAGATAAAGTGGTGGCGCGGCTTGTAGTGCGTACCGACCGAGATTTGGAGTTTGTGCATCTGAAAGATATGTATGCCGCTGCCTTTGAGCCGGTAAGCCAGATATCGGGTACCGGATGGCAAAACGGTATTCTCTACTATCGGACATCGAAAGATGCCTCCACAAACTTCTATTTCGATGTGCTGCCACGAGGTACCTATGTGTTTGAATATGCCATGATTGTAGGACGTTCCGGTGCTTATTCGAACGGAATTACTACCCTGCAGTGCCTGTATGCACCGGAATTCAATTCACATAGTGCCGGAATCAGAATAATTGTTAAACAATAAACAGGGACTAAACTAAATTGTTACTTTTGTGTCGTACGTAAAAGAGTTAAAACAGTATACTAAATAGATATCACAATGAGGAAATTGAGTTTATTTTTATTCTTTACCGTGCTGTGGGGCAGTATGGCAGTTGCCCAGCAGAAGCCGGGAATGGATTTTGCGCGCACGGAGCATAATTTTGGCACCATCAAGGAAGAACTGGGCGCAGTGACCACCCAGTTTGAATTCACAAACCACGGCAAGAGCCCCCTCATCATACAGCGTGTTTCGGCATCCTGTGGATGTACCACCCCAAGTTATACACGCGAGCCGGTTCTGCCGGGCAAAAAGGGTACCATTTCAGTAAAATATTCCACGGTACGGCGCCCGGGAACCTTTAACAAAACCATTACCGTGTATACCAATGTCCCCGATACGGTATACGTACTTACCATCAAAGGAAACGTTGTACCCAAACAATAAACAGGTATAGGATTTGCAATACAAGCCGAATGAAGTATCTTTGTATAAGGCTTCATTCGGTTTTTAATTTGATCTATAGACAATGGAACATCCAGAAAATGATCAGAAATACAAGGGATTGATTGTAAATAAGGGAGTAGCACAACCTCCCAGTGTGAACCCCTATATAAAAAAAAGAACCAGAGGCGGTCATCGTACTGTATCGGAATATGTGGATGGTATCCTGGCCGGCAACAGGGTGATCCTCAGTCAGGCTGTCACTCTGGTGGAAAGTGCGCGGCCTGATCACCAACAAAAGGCACAAGCCATCATTGAGAAGTGTTTGCCCTACTCGGGGAATTCCATTCGTATCGGAATTACAGGTGTACCCGGAGCCGGAAAGAGTACTTCCATCGATACCTTTGGAATGCATCTGCTCAAAAAAGGGCACAAACTGGCTGTTTTGGCTATTGATCCTTCGAGTGAACGTTCCAAAGGAAGTATTTTGGGCGACAAAACACGCATGGAGAGACTCTCTGTGGAGCAGAATGCTTTTATCCGCCCTTCTCCTTCGGCTGGTTCACTGGGGGGGGTAGCGAGAAAAACACGGGAAACAATCATACTCTGTGAAGCTGCGGGGTTCGATTATCTTTTTATTGAGACAGTGGGTGTAGGACAGTCGGAGATTGCTGTCCATTCGATGGTCGATTTTTTCATGCTGATCCAGCTTGCGGGCACGGGCGATGAGCTTCAGGGTATCAAGCGGGGAATCATGGAGATGGCAGACGGAATTGTGATAAACAAAGCCGACGGCGATAATATCGACAAAGCACAAATGGCACAGCGACAGCTCCGCAACGCTTTGCATCTCTTTCCGCTTCCCGATTCCGGATGGACTCCCGAAGTGCTTACCTATTCCGGCTATTATAACCTTGGAATAGAAGAGGTGTGGGATATGGTGAGCCGGTATGTGAATTTTGTACGAAAGAACGGTTACTTTACCCGTAAACGAAGTGAGCAGGCAAAATACAGAATGTACGAGACGATTAACGAGCAGCTTCGGGATAGCTTTTATAATAATTCGGAGATAGCAAGTTTGCTGGTTCGGCTCGAGGATGATCTTCAACAATCCAGAAAGAGCTCCTATGCAGCTGCTAAAGAGGCTCTTGATAAATATAATGAGTTGAAAAAGTAAAAAAATGCCCCTGCTTGGTACAACGATACAACTTTTTACTTAATTTTGTATCGTACTTTTAGGAGGCGCACTCTTCTAACGGTTAGGAAAATTGTTTCTCAGGCAATGAATAGCGGTTCGATTCCGCTGTGCGCTACTAAAGAGATTTCCATTTTATCGAAACAGAAAGTTTCCCTTAATCTATATCTTACCGTAAGTGCCGAATTTGTGTAGATCTTATTTTCCTTGTAAAAAGCAGTTTGTTTTTTTGACGTATAGAAAATATTCTTATACGTCGAATAGCCTCTCATAGCAATAGCTGAATTAAAAAAAATGTTATAAAAGGAATTGATCTACCCTGTATAGATAATTATCTTTGCGAAATAAAAAAACTAATCGTAACCTAAAATTAGGTTTTGTTGTCAGAAGTTGTTATTTTTGGCGCTATAATTGATAAAATTATCACTGTAAATTTTATTTAATATGAAATATCGTTATTCCGTTATTGCATTGTTGTTGTGTTTTTTTAGCTTTTCCGCATTTTCGGGTAGAGGAATGAGAAGCTTCGCGATTGTCGTTGATGAACAATTGATGGATTCTTGTAGAGCTTCAATCAACAAATATGCTGCTTCTGTTCAAGCAGATGGACTGACAACCCATATCGTTGTAGACCGTTGGAATATTCCCGACTCCATCCGCACCCGTCTGCATCAACTCTACCTGCACGATCAGCTGGAGGGAGCCGTCTTCATCGGTGATATCCCCGTGCCCATGATCCGCGATGCACAACATCTGGCCACAGCTTTCAAGATGGATCAGCGGCGTGCATGGGACCGTTCCTCCATCCCCTCCGACCGGTTCTACGATGACTTCGACCTGCGGTTCGAATACCTTAAACAGGATTCACTGCAGTCCCTCCTGCATTACTATAGCCTTACAGCGGAGGGAGCCCAGTCTGTGGAGAGCGAGATCTATACTGCCCGTATCAAGCCACCCAAATATGAAGGCAAGAGCCGCTTTGAGCTGATTGATGCCTTCCTGGAAAAGGCTGTAAGAGAGAAAGCCACTGCACGCCAGATATCTCAGATCACCTATTTTGCCGGAAACGGATACAACTCCAACAGCCTGGTGGCCAGGGCCGACGAGCGGCTGTCGCTCACCGGCCAGTTCTCCGTATTGGCACAGGGAAAGGGCAACCTCAATTACATTGATCATACCTTCGATGAGTTCGTGAAAGGTCGACTCATGGCTGAACTGGAAAGGGAGGAGCTGGACCTGGCCATCCTACACCACCATGGTGCCGATGACACCCAATATCTGAATGCCAGCCCTTATACCATCATGACCGATAAATGGCTGGAGATGGCCCGCAAATTCTTTCGCGGAAAGATCCGCAGTGCAAAGGATACTACTGCTTCCAAGCAATATTACATTGACAACTACAATGTGCCGGAATCGTGGGTGAACAACGCATTCGACCCCGGGATCATGCTGCAGGACAGCCTGAGCGATGCGGCCATGGATATTCATATTGCCGATCTGGAAGGCTTCACACCCGGAGTTCCCTTTGTGATGCTCGATGCCTGCTTCAACGGATCTTTCCATCTGGAAGATTATATCAGTGGCCATTACATCTTCAATCCCGGAAAGACTGTCGTGGTCAAGGCCAACTCGGTGAATACCCTCCAGGATATCTGGACCAATCAGCTGATCGGCCTGCTGGAGCTGGGTGTGAGCGTCGGCAACTGGGCGAAGGAGCAATTCACCCTGGAGTCACACCTGATGGGTGATCCCACCTACCGGTATGCGAGCAACCGCAACGATCGTGACGACCTCAGCCGGGCCATTGCCCACCGGAGAAATGATCTCAGCTACTGGAAGAGATTGTTGAAGGATAAACACCCCGAGGTGAAGGCCTTGGCCATGAAGATTTTATTTAAGAAGGGGGCGTTGACACCGGATCAGTTGTACGCAATACAGACGAGTGATGTGAGTCCAACCGTACGGTTGATGGCCTACCATCTGCTGATCCAAAGCGACAGCGAACAGCTGGTGCCTGCCATCGAGGCGGGACTACATGACAACTATGAACTGATTCGCCGTTTTGCCGCGATGCACGCCGGTGAGAACCAATCTCCCCGGCTCCTCGACGATCTCATGAAGATACGCCTCTCGCCCGGTGTCTCGGAACGTGTCTACTTTCAGGTGAGAGGCGCTGTGGAGCAATATGCGAAAGATGATGCACTGGCTGCTTTCGACAAACAGCTGGAAGGCAGGAGCGGTAGCTGGTACGAGAAGATAAAAGCAGAGAGAACCAATTTCGAGAGGATTCTTTCCGCAAAAGAGGAGGATATGAAGCAGCTCCTCGATCGGGAGGTGGAGTCGCGCAACAAGCGATTCAACATCACGGCTCTGCGCAACTCCAACCAGGCTGCCTATCTCGACACGCTGTTCCGCTTCATGAAGGAGTCGGATGATCAGAACCTCAGACAACTGCTGGCGGAGGCATTCGGCTGGTACACCCGCTCCTGGAAGAAGCAGGAGATCGTCGACTTCTGCCGGGCACAGGCCGCCGTGGAAAAGGATGATACCGTGAAAAGGGAACTGCTGCGCACCGTCAGACGACTGACCGATTGATGCCATCCACGTGATATGATTCAAAAATAAAGAGCAAACAGTATGAGCAGAAATCCAATTTTCAATTCGATGATATCGCCAGTGAGAGTGCTGTTGTACGGCACAGCCCTGTTGGGGTTGTGGATTCTTTCGGCGCAGCATCTTACTGCACAGGAAGCCCTCTCTTCCGTGAGAGGAAGGGTGGTAGAGCAAAATAATCCCACTGTGCCGGTTGAATTTGCCACGGTGCAGGTGCTCCCGCAAGGGTCGGCCACCACCACCAACAACAAGGGTGAATTTTTCTTCGATCGTCTCTCGCCGGGGCGGGTCAACCTGAAGATCGAATTTCTGGGGATGGAACCGATCGATACCGCTTTTACCCTTGGTGCCGGAAAGCATCTGGAGATCTCCTTTCAGATGCAGGAGAGCACCTTCCGGTTGACAGAGATTACCGTGGTGGCACAGGAGAGCAAGGCTGGCAGAGCCACCGCCTCCCTCGTCTCACGCCAGGCGATGGATCACCTGCAGACCAGCTCGCTGAGCGATATCATGCAGTTACTACCCGGTGGTATCACTTCTTATGAAAGTGGTCTCTCCTCGGCCAAGACCTTCAATATCCGCAGCCTGGGAGCCAACCCGCTCAACCAGGGGATACCGGTACCGGCCGATGCTGCCAATATGAACAGCATGGGGACCGCCATCGTGATCGACGGTGCTCCCCTGTCGAACAATGCCAACCTGCAGACGCTCTCACCGGCCATCAGCGGCGGTGGCGGTTCTGTAGGAGGCGGTTCATCACCCAACTCGGGTCTCGATATCCGCTCCATCTCAACCGATAACATTGAGTCGGTGGAGGTGATCCGCGGCATCCCCTCGGTTGAACATGGCGACCTCACCTCCGGTGCGGTGATCATCAAATCGAAAGCGGGCAGGGAACCACTCACCATCCGTCTGAAGACAGACCCCAGCATCTACCAGGCCTCCGTGAGCAAAGGCGTGAACCTGGGTAAGGAGAGGGGAAACCTGAATGTAAGCGGTGATTACGCCTACAGCATAAAGGATGCCAAGGAGTCGTATGCCTATTATCAGCGCGCAACGGCCCGGGCAATGTATTCCAATCGTTTCAACAAACTATCCAGCAACACCTCCTTCGATTTCTCGCTGGGCAAAGATACACGGGAGAGAAACCCCGATGATGAACGCAGTCAGCTCGAAACGGGTGCACGCGACATCGGCCTGCGGTTCAACACCAACGGCACCTGGAACATCCGCAAGGGATGGCTGAGCAACGTGAAGTATACGCTTTCGGGTAGTTACCGCGACAAGCACTCCTTTCAGAAGAAGCTGCTGAGCAATGCTTTTGCCGCCTATTCCATGTCAAATACCGACGGAGCCGTACTGAGTAACCGCCCCGGTCAGAAGGTGTATGACAACGAGGGACGTGAACTGACCAATATCCCCGCCGGTGAGACCAGCCTGATCGCCACCTATCTTCCCAATGAGTACTTCAGCCGGTACGATATCTACGGCAAGGAGGTAAATCTCTTCGCCAACCTGAATGCCTCCTTTTCAAAGACGTTGGGAGCGGTGAACAACCGGATCCTGCTGGGTACTAACTTCAGAAGCGACGGCAACCTGGGTGACGGGAAGGTGTATGATCCCTATAACCCTCCGAATCGCAGCCAGAGCGCGGAGAACTCGTCGCCGCGCCCCAGAAAGTATTCTTCCATTCCGTTTATCAACCAGTTGTCGCTCTATGGGGAGGAGAACCTCACCTGGAGCATGGGTGAGAGGGAGTTGCTGGCACAGGCAGGTCTCCGCTACGACCTGGTCAACAGCAAGAGCATCGTCACCCCCCGCACCAATCTCTCGTTCGATATCTTGCCCCGCAAGCTGTGGCTGAGGGGTGGCTTCGGGGTGACAGCCAAAGCACCGACAACACTCTATCTCTACCCGGAGAATGCTTACTTCGACCTGGTTCACTTCAACAGCCTCAACTCCTCGTCGGTGCCGGAAAATGAGCAGCTCTTCCTTGCCTCTACAAAGGTCTTCGACACTCGGAACAGGGAGCTGAAGATGGCTGCCAACCAGAAGACGGAAATCGGGCTTGACCTGATGGTAAACAGGATGCGTTTTTCCGTGACGGCCTACAACGAGCAGCTCAAGAACGGATACAACCTGGCTACCACCATCGATTCCTACCATTTGCTGAACTACATCATTTACGAGGAGGCCGTACAGAACCCCGGCACAATACCCACCCTGCGGGAGAAGGAACGACACAATATCTTCGTCTCCCATGCTACCCCCACCAACGACGGACGGTCACACAACAGGGGGGTAGAGTTCGATTTTGACTTCGGCAGGATCCATGCCATCCGCACCTCCTTCGTGCTGAACGGGGCCTATATGCGTTCCACCGACTGGAGCGACGGCCACAGCTTCAGCGATAAGAAGAACCTGAACGAACTGGAACGGAACATCGGGATCTATGAGAAGGGGAAAGAGAAATATGAGCGGGAACGTTTCACCACCACCCTGCGAGCCACCCACAACATTCCCTCCATCGGGTTTGTGCTAACCACCACCGCGCAGGTGAGCTGGCTGAACAAGTACTGGACCAGTTACGGCAACGACACCACATTTGTATCCTATATATCCCGTGAGGATGGATCGGTGAAGCCTTTCGATGACTCCAGGAGAGATGATCCCGAGTTTGCCTATCTCTTCGAAACAAGGAGTCCCACCCGTTTTATCGCGGAATCCTACTTTCCGGTGCTGCTGATCAACTTCCACCTGACCAAGGAGATCGGTGAGAATCTGAAAGCATCGTTCTATGCAAACAACATGTTCAACAGCAGGCCGCTCTATGAGAGCAAGCGAACCCCCGGTTCATTTACACGACTCAACATCCCCATGTATTTTGGTTTTGAGCTGGCTCTGCAATTGAAATAGGAAGCAGTGATCAATAGATACGTACCATTTATTTTGTTAGATCAACAACAAGAAATCATATGAATCAGAATATAAGAAGATACATCCTGCTCCTTCCGTTGATGCTGGCACTGCTCTCCTGTGAGCAGTTCCGGAGTGTCTCCGGTACGGAAGAGATGGTTCCCCTGAGTGCCACCATCAAGGTGAATCTCAATCTGGGCACGGCGCCACTGCCCGATCAGCTGCAGGTGAAGCTGGTCAATTTTGCCGAGCGCTATGAGCTGACTACCACCATGACGCCCAATCAACCGGTCACGGTGGAGAACATCATCCCCGGCATCTACACCATCACGGTGAGTGCGGAGAAGAGCGAGGATGGGTTCACCTACAATTACAACGGCAACGTGGTAAATGTGGGGATTGTTGACAATCAGGAGACGATCACCGTCGATGTGGGTGCAGCCAAAGCGGGAGCGCTCCTCTTCAAGGAGGTCTATTACAGCGGATCACGAACCCCCACCGGAGGAACCTACTTTCGAGACCAGTTCTACGAGATCTACAACAACAGCGACCTCGAGCAGAATATACGGGGACTCGCCATTGCCCTGATCAACCCTCAGACTGCTACAGCCAATCTGCCTGTTTGGCCGGGAGAGGATGCTGACCAGTATGTCTATGCCCTGCATATCTGGCAGGTACCCGACACGACCGATTTTCCCCTGCAACCGGGTGAGTCGATCATCATCGCCCAGATGGCCGATGACCATACAAAAGCCAACCTCAACCCCACCGCACCGGTCAACCTGCTGAGTGCCGAGTTTGAAACATTAGTCAAGACAACCTCTCTTATACAGGACAACCCAGCCATCAACATGAAAATGGCTTTTTGGCCAAAACCTACTAATCAGTGGCTAACCTCCGTTTTCGGAGGGGCATTTGTCCTTTTTATCCCCACTGAACCGATCGATCCCAACAGTCCCACCGAGGTGGTGAGTCCCGTGGGTACATCGACGAAGAACTATCGGATTTCAATCGAATCGGTGGTGGATGCCTTGGAGAACGTGGGGAACACCAACCAGATGGAGCTGAAGCGGATGCCGGCGGTACTGGATGCCGGTGCTGCCACGGTTAATGGAACCTATGTGGCCAAGAGTGTGGCCAGGAAGGTGAAGGAGACACGTCCCGATGGAAGGGTCATCCTGCAGGATACCAACAACAGTACTGATGATTTTGAGGTGATGGATAACCCGCAGATCAGGAGATACGATGCGCAGGCTCCCTCCTGGAATACCTGGAAATAGCAAAAAAGAGGAACGATTATGAACAGCGTATATAAACAATTTATCAAAGGGCTGTTGCTGATGGCTGTAGCCCTTCAGTTGATGAGCTACGCCACGGCTCAGGAGCAGAGAACACTTTCATCCCCTCTCTCTATTGAGCTGAGGAAGGCGCGTGCCACCTGGTTTGAGAGCAACAACGGTGCCGGCATCGGACTGGACAGCCTGCAGAGTTATGGCTCTCTCGAGGCCGGATATCAGATGACCGACGGTGAATTCAAAAGGGTACAGCAGGGCAAAAAGGAGCACCAGCTCAGTGTGGAAACAGAAGGTGGACAACAGCTGGGCAATGCCTATGCCTGGGGGCGCTTTTCCTATCACAACGAAACCCTTCGCGATACACGATTCAACACGGCGATGCTCGATCCCTATCGGAGAGTGCCCTATTATCCGGTCGATCCCAACCTGAGTGACTGGAAGAAACAGCATTACAACCTGCAGATGAAAGTGTCGTCGAAGCCTCTGTGCGAACGTTACCTCTTGGGTATTCAGGCGGAATACAAAGCGGAGACAGGTGCCAAACAGATGGACCCCCGTTCGGAACTTTTCCGCTACTCCATCCATGTGAAGCCGGGCATCGCGGCAATCATGGGTTCCCATCGCGTGGGGCTCAGCCTGGAGTATGAGAATATGATCCAGGAGACGCGGGGCCATAGCAACAGCGATGACCAGGTAAACCAGAATGTGTTTGTGATGCGGGGATTGGGTAACCATTATACTGCCGTGATCGGCGGCCTGCAGTCCCTGGGCAGCTTCATTTACGATGCCAACAAAGTGGGTGCCGGCCTGCAGTACGGCTGGCAACAACAAGCTCTTCGCTTTTTCGCAGAAGGGGGATACAGCTTCCGCGTGGAAGAGGCGGTGAGGGACATCACCAAACCCCGGAAAGAGGGAACTATCCGCCAGCAGGAACTCTATGGACATGCGGCACTCCTGCATGAAGGAGTGAACCTGAACCGGCTGGATTTCTCCTACCGCAGCAGTAGAACGGATGGTATCGAGTTTGTACAGGTGCTGGACAACAGCTATGAGGTACAGCAATGGGTCGATCTCTACAGCAGCGTCCGCTCCACATACCGGCGTGATACCTACCGCCTGTCGTACGACTTCTTCCGCAATGCAGGGCAGGAGTATAGCTGGAAAGCGGGCCTCCATGCGCTTTACACGGTGACGGATGACAACTATATTATGCCAGCCTCACACCTGAAGATCCGGGACCTCTACCTGGGGGCAGATGCAAAGCTTAACTTTCCCTCACGTGGACACTCCCGTTGGGTGTTGGGCGCCGACCTCGTCCGGAAAGCGAACCAAAAAGGCGACTATCTCTACGGTGGTGCCGATCCCGGATCGATTGTGATCACCGACTTCATGAATCCAGAAGTAAATTATTTGAAACAGGACTACTACAAGGTGGGAGGCAGCATCAGTTATTTTGCAACTCTCTCCTCACGGAAGAGCGGTGCCTATCTGAAGCTTACAGCAGACTATTACAAGCCAACCGAAGGTGACGACGTAAGGGTGATCACCCGACTGGGGATGGGGCTTACCTTTTAAATAAGTCCTACAAACAATGGTTCAAAAATATTTTTCACTGACAGTTTTCACCCTGCTTTTCTCCTTCACGGTGACAGCTGCCGGAGAGGGGTTTGCCATTGTGGTGGATCAACCCACCTATATCGCTTGCAAGGCGGAGATCGATGCCTACAGCAGCCTCCTGGAACGCGAGGGTTTCAACCCGGTGCTCCTTTCAGGTGTGTGGCAGCTGCCCGATGAACTGAGGCAGCAACTGCACCATCTCTATCAGCATCACCAACTGGAAGGGACGATCCTTGTCGGCCAGATACCGGTACCGATGATCCGTGATGCCCAACACCTCACCTCGGCCTTCAAGATGGATCAGGAGCGTTTCCCGCGACGCGACTCCTCGGTACCCTCCGACCGCTTTTACGACGATTTCGACCTCCGGTTCGATTACCTCGGAGGCGAGGAGGAAGAACCGCTGCTGCACTACTATTCGCTGCGTGGCGACTCACCGCAATACATCCGGAGCGACATCTACAGCGGACGGCTCAAACCCTCGCGGCAAGGTGAAGAGGGATACCAACAGATACGCGATTATTTCCGGAAGCTCCTGCGGGAGCGAGAGAAAGAAAATCCGCTGGATGTGGTCACCGCCTACACGGGGGAAGGATCCTTCTCAAACAGCCTGACGGCCTGGCGCGATCAGGGGATGGTGATCCGGGAGCAGTTCCCGGCAACCTTCCACAACAAAAAATCGGCAAAGTTCCTTTTTTACGATATGTATCCCTTTATGAAGGAGCTGGTTATCGATGAGCTCCGCAGGGAGGAGATGGACCTGATGCTCTTCCACGAGCATGGGACGCCCGACAGGCAGTACCTGACAGCCCTGCCGCATACCAGGGAGGGTGGGGAGCAGATGGAGGCGGGACGCCGCCTTTTCCGGCAGGCACTCCGCCGGACCGGTGATGCGGAACAGAGGGAAAAACTGAAACAGACCTGGATGGAACTTTACCAGGTAGATACCCTCTGGTTTGCCGGTTCAGATGACCCCATCCAGCGGGTGAACGACTCCCTTCAGGAATTGCGCACCAGCATCCTCCTCGAGGATGTGCCGCTTATCTCCCCCAATGCCCGGATGGTGATCTTTGACGCCTGCTACAATGGCGATTTCCGTGAAAAGCGTTACATCGCCGGCGAGTACATCTTTACCGAAGGAAAGACGCTGGTCACCTTCGCCAACAGTGTCAATGTGCTGCAGGATAAAAGTTCCACCGACCTGCTGGGGCTGCTGGGCCTCGGCTTCCGCGTGGGTGAGTGGGCCCGCGAGGTCAACATCCTGGAGTCGCATATCATCGGTGACCCCACCCATCGCTTTGCCGGTAACACCGCCTCCCGGGTAGACCTTCGCTCGACCGACACCGCCCATTGGCTGGCACTCTTCGAAGAAGCGGAGCATCCCGATCTGAAGGGACTGGCGCTGCATAAGCTCTCCGATTTGAGATACTCCCGAATGCCGGAGCTGCTCACAAGAGCCTATAACGAATCACCCTACTACTCAGTGCGGCTGCAGGCCTTCCTCCTGCTGCAACTCTATGGAGGCGATCATTTTTCAAAACTGCTGGAACATTCGATCCGCGACCCCTATGAATTTATCCGCCGCAAATCGGTATATGCCATGGGCGCCATCGGATCCGATCATTTTATTCCCTTCCTGGTGAAAACCTACCTCGATGACCACCTCGATGAACGGGTTCATTTCAATGTTGCCTTCACCTTCGGCCGGATGGATTTCGACCGGATGGAGGCGGAAGTGAAGCGGCAGCTGGATCAGAACCTCTCCTATCCCGACAGGGAGAAGGTGTGGGAAGAGTTCCAGCGGCAGTTCGGTTCCCGCAAGCGAATCGCAGCCATGGCCAATGATGTGGCCGACAGGGAAAAACCGTTGAAAGCCAGAATGTCCGCAGCAAAGATGCTGCGCAACAACAACTACCACAAGCAGGTGGAAGATTATCTCCGGGTGCTGGCCGACGGGAGCGAAGAGCTCCCGCTGCGCGTTGCATTGGCCGAGGCATTCGGCTGGTTTACCCATTCCTGCCGCAGAGAGGAAATTGTGACATCTCTCAAAGAAGCAGCTGCCTTGGAGCGGACTCCTCGGCAGCTGGGCAATGAGCTGGAGAAGAGCATTGCACGAATTGAGCATTTTATGCGATAGCGATGACGGGCATGAAGAAAATTAAAACCATAGGGATGGTCTACCTGCTCGCCACCTTCTTTACCCTGACGGCGGCAGGGCGGTTCATCCCCGAAAACGGCAGATTCGAAACCCGTTTTCTGATTGTGATCGACACGGAAAGCTTTGAAGAGGTCTCGAAAGAGGTACTGGCCTACAAAACCGTACTGGAGGAAGAGGGATTGGGAGTTGTCGTGATGATCGGCAACTGGGACAATCCCGAAACGCTGCGTGAGGAGATCCGGCAGATCTACCGCCGTAAACCGGTGATGGAAGGGGCCGTCTTTATCGGCGACATTCCCGTAGTGCGTCTGCGCAACTTCCAGCATGCCACCACCGCCTTCAAGATGAACGAGAAGGAGTTTCCCATCGAGGAGTCGTCGGTAACCAGCGACCGTTTCTACGACGACCTGGACCTGGAGTTCCGCTTTCTCAGCGTCGATGAGAAGAACCCCCGCCATTTCTATTATGAATTGACGGAACGTTCGCCCCAGGTGGTGGAGAGCGAGTTCTACTCTGCCCGCATGCTCCCTCCTTCCGATATGGGAGAAGGGGCGCATGAGCAGCTCGGAAAATATCTCCGCAAGGTGGTGGAGGCCCACAGGGAGGTGAATCATGCCGACCGGATCCGGTTCTTCAATGGCCACGGATATAACTCCGACTGCCTCACCGCCTGGCACAACCAGCAGTTTGCCATCCGGGAACAGTTCCCGGATGCATTCCGTACGGCAGACGGCAACGCCTTCCATAACTTTCGCCAGGATCCCTTCATGAAGTACCGTCTCTACGAGCGACTACAGGCACCCGGCACCGATCTCTTCGTCTTCCACGAGCACGGTGCCTTCGATACCCAGTATATCAACGGTCCTTATCCCGCGCCCAATCAGCTGGGCATGGGCCGTGAAGGAGCCACCGGCCCCCTGGAGATCCTCTCGGCCTCACTCCGGAACAGCTACCGCCGCTACAGCGGCAAGCGGAGGGAAGCTTTCGGGAAGAAGGTGATGAACGATTATGCCCTGATGTCCGGCTTCTTCGCCCCGGAACGGCTCGACAGCACCCGTGTGAGCGACTCGCTGCTGGCTGCCGGCATCAACATGGTGCTCGCCGATATAGGGACATTGCACCCTCAACCACGCATCACCATCTTCGATGCCTGTTACAACGGCTCCTTCCACCAGCCCGGATATGTGGCCGGCTATCATATCTTCGTCGGTGGCAAGACGGTGGTGACACAGGGAAACACGGTCAATGTGCTGCAGGACAAATGGTCGATGGAGCTGATCGGCATGCTGGCTGAAGGTGTACGCATCGGATTCTGGCAGAAAGAGATCCAGACACTTGAGTCACATCTGATTGGCGACCCCACCTACCGGCTTCTTCCCGTTACGAATGAGGACGACGCGATAAACAGAGCTCGGTTGCTGAACCGCGACCTGGCGCTGAACCGCCACAAGAGCGGGGTATGGCAGGATTATCTGCAGAGCGAGAATCCCAACCTGCAGTCGCTCGCCCTGAAGATGCTCTCCCACCGCCCACCCAAAGGATATCCGGAACTGCTGCTACGCTACCTGCGGGAAAGTCCATACTACAGTGTGCGGATGCAGGCATTGCAACGGATTCTCTACTCTACCGGCAGCTATCTCGCCGAGGCGTTGTTGCTGGCACTGGATGATTCCTATGAGCTGATCCGACGGAACGGAGCCCGCTTTGCCGGCTATCACGGTGATGATCGGCTGATTGCTCCGCTGGTGGAGACCGTGCTCTTCTCCGATGAGAGCCAGCGGGTGCAGTACGCCGCACAGGGTTCACTCCCGATGTTCAGTCTGGAAAAGATCCGGGAGGAGATTGGCCGCCAGACAGCAGGTTCCAACCTGACGAAACCCGATGAGGTCGCAGGGAAAATGACTGCCTATTTTGAGGGACAGGCGAAACGGTACGACCGCTCCCTGGCCGTGATGCAGGACAAAGGGGCAGATCCGAAAGAGCGGATCTCGGCCATCCGTTTCCTGCGCAACTACAACAACCACCGGCAGGTGCCGTCCCTACTGACGATCCTGAAAGACCAGGGCGATGAGACGGAGGTGAGGGTGGTGTTGGCCGAAGCGCTGGGCTGGTTCCGTTGGAGCGTGCAAAAGGAGACAATCGTACAGGCGTTGAAGGAGGTCGGCAAGAACAGGGCAACCCCACAGGAGCTGCGCGATGAGATTGAACAGTCGCTGGTCAGGTTACGGTTTTGACTTGATCGCGGCTAATTTTCACTGCTGATACGTCCTTGTTCCGGTGTGTTTCCGGCGGAGGTCCGCCGGATTTTTGCGGAACGGTTTCCCCAGTTGAAGGTGTAGCTGACTCTTGCCATCACGGTGAAGGTGCTGGAGAGGCCTCTCTGTTTTTGGGAATAATCATCGAAGAAAGAATCGGAGCGTTGGCCGCCGATCATATTAAAAATATCCCCAAACATAAGCGATGCCGTTAATCTTCTGTTCATAAGCAGTTTATTGATGATCACATTGCTGTAAACGGATGAATAGTGTTTGGCGTACAATGTCCTACGGGATGGGGTGTATCTTAGATCCGCCATCACGTTGATATCGTAAGGCAGGCGGAATGTGCCGGAAAAACCGGTATCCCATGAAGCGTTCTGTTTGTGATGATCTTCAAATCGTTCCTCATAGAGGGAATAACTTCCGTTCAGTTTCAGTTGTCCCCACGATCCGAGCCGCAAAGGATACTCCATATAAATATCCAAGCTTCTGCTTTTCATTCCGTTCTCCGGACGGGTGTAGATGATATCGTTCTCCGGATCGACAACACCCAGATAAAGATGCCGGTTTCTGGAAGTGGTGTAGGAGATATTCAGCAGGAACCGGTCGAACAGCGTGAACCTCGATGTGTATAAATTCGAATAAGAGGGTTTGAGTAACGGATTCCCGGTAGTGTAACTGTACTCATTCTGCTGGATAAGCAACGGGTTGAGCGATTGCATGGAGGGTCTCCCGATGGAACGGTTGTACTGCAGGGTGATCCGATGCCCCTTTTCTTTGTGGAGATCGTAATGGATCGCTACCTCAGGGAACAGGCCGGTATAACGCTGATCCCGGTTTCTTTCGGGATTGATTGCCGAGCGCGGGGAGATGACGGCATGCTCCAGCCGAACACCCACATTGGCATTGACAGCACTGTGGGTGAGTGCATATTTGGAAAACAGTGCATACACCTGTTCGGTATAATCATACCGGTCGATATAGCTGGCCATCTCATCTTCTATCCCATTCTCGAGCAACAGGTTATCCATATTGCTTTTGGTAGACAGGTCGGTATATTTTATGCCCGCCGTCAACTTGTCCTTCTCCCGGAGTGATCTTTCCCAGTTAACCGCTGCGGTGTGGATCAGGTTTTTCTCTTTGTTCCGCTTCCTATACTGCATACTGTCCCCGCTAATATACGCATAGTCGTTTTCCTGATTCTTCTCTCCATCATTCTGCAGCCGGTCTGCCGTGAAGACCAGTGAACTCTTCTCGTTGAACAGGTGGGTGTAGTTCAGTGAAAGGTTATACATTTTTGCATTGTTATTGCCATGGGAAATCCCTGAAGTGGTTTGCTCGAAACCGGTGACGCCCCATTGTCTGGTGTCCGTAACGGAGCGGGAGCGATTTCGCCGGGAACGGAAAGAGCCTTCCACCGTAACCAGGTTGCGCGCATCGAAATCATATCCTATCCCCAGGGTGGAGAGTATATTTCCCGGCACATGCCCTTTCGATGAGGATTCGGTCGACAATCTTATGCCTGAATCGTGAAAAAAGTTCTCCAGGCTTCGGGATGAGAGGGAGTTTCCTTTGACAAACGATCCGGTCAGATAGGTGGACCACCTGCCGGTTCGCCAGCGTGTATTGATATTCGTGGTGTTATAATGGATGTAGCTGTTGTGGTTGGAGCTCTGTCCGGCGGTGAGCATGCCACCGTCATCCAATTTCACGGTGGTTATCTTGATGATGGATGAGCCCGCGGAAGAGGCATCTTCCTCCACGCCGCCGGCGGCAACCACCTCCATCCGCCTTACGTTGCGCCCGTTGAAATTGCGCAGGTACTGCATCAGCTCCCTGCCCTGCATCCGCACCTCCCGCCCGTCCACATAGACTTTGGATACCCTTTTGCCATACAGGCTGATTTCATCGCGCACCACGTTGGTACCCGGAGTAAGTATCAGGATCTGGTCCAGGTCGTAATTTTTATAAAAGGGATTGGCTGCTATTTCGGCTATATAACCATCCGCATGATAAGTGATGCTTTTGGCCGTGATCACCACCTCGTCCATCAGTTGGCTGTCTTCGGCCAGAAGGATATCGGGCAGAACCACGTGCCCGTCGAGCTGTACCGAAGCTTCCTGTTTCCGGTATCCGATGTAGGTGATCTCCATGGAATAGTTGCCACGGGGAACGGCGACGGAAAATTTACCCTCCTCATCGGTCGATCCGCCATATACCCGGGTGGTATTGGCCCTGTCCACCAGGCGTACGGTGGCATGGGGCAATGCTTCATTCTCCGTTGTCTTCACCGCTCCCGAGACACGCGCTGTTTGCTGGGCATGAGCAGAGAAAGGGAGCAGCAGCAAAAACAACAGAGGCAGTGGGTGTGTGCGCTTCATACATGAAAATTTACGCATGCGGTGCAAACATATCAATTTGACGCTATAATGCAAAGAAAAAAAATGAATTTAACGATTATCTCCTGTTCGGGTTTTGATTTCGTTTTCCAGTAGGAGTGAAATAAAAAAGCGAGATATGTTTCATACCTCGCTTTATCTATTTTTGACTACTGTCGAATCTCTGGATACTGATCCTTCTCTTTACGCCATGTTGTGGAACACATTCTGCACGTCGTCGTCCTCCTCGAACTTGTCGAGCAGCTTCTCGATCTGGGCGCGTTGCTCTTCGTCCAGCTCCTTGGTGTCGTGGGGGATACGTTCAAATTCGGCCGAATGGATCTCAAACCCATTTCCTTCCAGATAAGACTGGATGTCGGCATACGATTTGAAATCTCCATACAGAATGATGTCCTCTTCATCCACATCCACTTCGTCCACTCCGTAATCTATGAGCTCCAGTTCCAAATCTTCGAGGGAAACACCTTCTTTCGGTGCAATTTTAAACACACATTTATGGTCGAACAGAAACTCCAGGCTGCCGGTAGTCCCCAGTGATCCGCCATGTTTATTGAAGTAGCTGCGTACGTTGGCCACGGTGCGCGTAGGATTGTCGGTGGCAGTTTCCACTACCACAGCTATGCCGTGTGGTCCGTATCCCTCATAAACGACCTCTTTGTAGTCCGATGCATCTTTGTCTGTTGCTTTCCTGATGGCCCGTTCCACGTTGTCTTTCGGCATATTCTCCTTTTTTGCCTGCTGCACCAGCACGCGCAGACGAGGGTTGGTGTCAGGGTCGGGTCCCCCCGATTTGGTGGCGATGGTAATCTCTTTTCCCAACTTTGTAAAAACGCGGGCCATGTTGCCCCACCTTTTCATTTTCCTTGCTTTGCGATATTCGAATGCTCTTCCCATATTTATAGGTTACCCGGATCTGCTTAGGTGCTTCTCTGCGGGTTTTGAATTATGATGTTAATACTTTGTTTCGATACTCTCTCGGGGAGTTACCGTAACTGTGCTCCCAGTTCTTTTTCCAGATTCTGTCTGATTTTTTGCATTACGGCGTCGATCTGTTTATCGTTCAGTGTTTTTGCTTCATCCTGCAACAGGAAGTTCACCGCATACGATTTCTTTCCCTCGGGCAGGTTCTTACCTTCATACACATCGAAGAGGGATACTTCTTTCAGTAGTTTCTTTTCCGACTTCAGCGCAATCTGTTCGATTTGTGCAAAGGAAATGTTTTTGTCAATCAGCAATGCCAAATCTCTGCTCACTGCAGGGAATCTGCTAATCTCTGTAAACTGAACCGACAGTTTTTCTGTATCCTTCATCAGCGCGTCCCAACTCATCTCTGCAAAATAAACCTCCGTGTCAATATCGAACCGGTGACAAATTTTCGGGGAAACGATTCCGAAGATGCCTACTCTTTGTCGGGAGGTGCGAATATCCATGGCTGTGGAGAAAAGTTCATTCTGTATCGGTTCGCACACAATCTGATCTTTGCCGATACCCAATCTTTTCAGGATATTTTCCAGGTGAGCCTTCAGTTCAAAGACCGAGCTCTGTTCTTCTGCCGTGGCCCAGTTCTTATGAGTGCGCTTGCCGCAGATCCACAGCCCGATGCGGTTGTCTTCGGCATATTCGGCAAGGATATTGTTTTCGCTTTTTTTATCCGCATCAAAGAAATAGCAGTTCCCAAATTCGTAAAAACGAAGGTCTCCATGCTTTCGGTTGCGGTTATATGAAATGCTTTCAAGACCGCCGAAAAGCAAGGTCTGTCGCATCACGCTCAGGTCGTTGCTCAATGGATTCAGCAATGAAACACAGTGTGACACGGGATAATTCTCAAGCCGTTCGTAATACGATTTTTTGGTGAGCGAATTATTCATGATCTCACCAAAACCATTGGCCGAAAGTTGTTCCGAGATAAGTGTCTGCAGTTTGTGCTTCCGGTCGGTAGGTGTCTGGTAAGAAAGGTTACCCTTCAGTGCATCGCTGATCTCCACGTTGTTGTATCCGTAGATGCGAAGGATATCTTCAATCACGTCCACATCGCGGGTCACATCTACCCGGTAGGTAGGGATGCGGAGCGAGAGCTCGTTTTCTGTTTCCTGATCTATTTCAATCTCCAGGCTATGGAGGATCTGCTTGATTGTCTCTTTCGGAATCTCTTTCCCGATCAGTTTGGTTGTTTTGTCGTAGGATAATGTTATCACCTGCTTTTCAACGGAAACAGGATAAATGTCGCGTATCTCGCCCTCTATTTCGCCTCCCGCCAGCTCTTTCACCAGCAATGCGGCTCGTTTCAGGACATAGACGGTGTTGTTGGGATCGGCTCCGCGTTCGAAGCGGAACGACGAATCGGTGTTTAATCCGTGTCTGCGGGCAGTCTTTCGTACCCGGGTGGGGTGGAAGTAGGCCGATTCCAGAAAAAGATCTTTGGTTGTTTCGGTTACACCCGAATCCAATCCGCCGAATACACCGGCAATACACATTCCCTCTTCGGCGTTGCAGATCATCAGATCGTTTTCGCTCAACGTGCGTTCCTGCTCATCCAGAGTCACAAATTTTGTTCCTTCGGGCATGGTGCGCACCACCACTTCGTTTCCCCTGATGTGTGCTGCATCGAATGCGTGCATGGGATGTCCGGTCTCGTGTAACACGAAGTTGGTGATGTCCACAATGTTGTTGATAGGACGCAGGCCAATAAGCAACAGCTTGTTTTTCAGCCAGTCGGGGCTCTCCCTCACGGTAACGCCTCGGATGGTGAGTCCGGAGTAGCGGGGGCACGCTTCCCTGTCTTCTACCACAACCTCTATGCCTCCTTCATTTTTGTCGATGGCAAACCCGTCGACCGACGGCTTGACCAGTTTAAAGGGCTTTCCGGCCTGTTGGAGCCAGGCTGCCAGGTCGCGTGCTACGCCAAAGTGGGAAGCTGCATCCACCCTGTTGGGGGTGATGTCTACTTCCAGTACCCAGTCGCTTTTTACGTTGTAATATTCCCTGGCCGGGGTGCCCGGAACTGCCCCGTCCGGTAGCACGATGATTCCGTCGTGCGAGGTACCGATGCCAATCTCATCTTCGGCACAGATCATGCCCAAAGACTCTTCGCCCCGTATCTTTGAACGTTTTATCGTAAACTCTTCCTCTCCGGCATAAAGCTTAGTACCCACGGTAGCTACCACCACCTTTTGTCCGGCTGCCACATTGGGCGCACCACAGACAATCCTCAACGGTTCGTTGCCATCACCAATATTTACAGTCGTCAGATGAAGGTGATCGGAGTTGGGGTGATCCATACAGGTAAGTACTTCTCCGATGACCAAGCCTTCCAGTCCTCCTTTAATGGTTTGGATTTCCTCCACGCTCCCGGTTTCCAGTCCGATGGAGGTGAGGGCGTCTGCCGTTTCCTGCGGAGATAAATCAAATTGCAGATACTCTTTGAGCCAGTTGTACGAAATATTCATTGTTAATAGATTGAATCAAATTGAATCAGACCGAAACGGAACGATTGAGACAAGGCCAAATTTTTTTGCACTGGGAAGCCAGTCTCGGGCAATCTGTTTGAACCCGTGAAAGGTGCGGTTTCATTCAAACGATGCTGTTCTGTTTGAAATTGAGGTCAAAATTACAAAAAAATGCTGAGAAAAACGTAGCGTCGCTTTCTAATTTCCAAATTCCGTTGACCTGTGTCATCGCAAAAACGAAAAATGCGTTCACTTTATAAGGTAGTAGAATCAGAAACGAGGGTGAAGTTAAATAAATGACTTTCACCCTCGTTGATCAGTTTACTGTGGATTACGAAAGGATTAATATCCTCTGATTGCTTTCACACCGGGAAGTACTTTGCCTTCAATCATTTCCAGGAGTGCTCCGCCGCCGGTAGAGACATACGAAACGTTGTCGGCGTGGCCGAACTTGTTCACACACGCCACCGAGTCACCGCCTCCAACAAGGGAGAAAGCACCTTTTTGGGTAGCCTCTACAATGGCATCTGATACGGCACGCGAGCCTTTGTCGAAATTGTCGAATTCGAACACACCCACCGGGCCGTTCCAAAGGATTGTTTTGGAGTTTTTGATTACCTCGGTGAACGCTTTTTCAGATTCGGGGCCTATGTCAAGTCCTTCCCATCCGTCGGGTATTTCGTTTACGGAGGCGAAGCCGGTTTTGGCATCGTTGCTGAAGCTGTCAGCTGTCTTGGCATCTGTTGCCAGTACGAGGTTTACGCCTTTCTCTTTCGCCAGTTCCACAATCTCTTTCGCCAGATCGAGCTTGTCATTTTCTACAATAGAGTTTCCAATATTGCCCCCGAATGCCTTGGCAAAAGTATAGGTCATGCCTCCTGCAAGGATCAGGTTGTCTACTTTATCCAGCAGGTTTTTGATGATCTCGATCTTGGTGGAAACCTTTGATCCACCCATAATTGCCGTGAAGGGACGTTCCGTATCTTTCATGACTTTTTCCACGGCAACAATTTCATTCTGTAGCAGATAACCGAAAAGTTTGTGATCGGCATCGAAATAGTCGGCGATCAATGCAGTAGATGCATGTGCACGGTGAGCTGTTCCAAACGCGTCGTTCACATATACATCGGCATAGGAAGCCAGTTTTTTGGTAAATTCTTTTTGCGATTCCTTCACTGCCTTTTTCGCTTTTGCCGTTTCTTCCTCGCTTGCGTCTTCGGCCAGTCCGCGGGGCTTTCCTTCTTCTTCGGCATAAAAACGGAGGTTCTCGAGAAGCAGGGCTTCTCCCGGCCTCAGCGCTGCCGCTTTGGCTTCGGCTTCTTCTCCAATACAGTCGCTGGCAAATTGTACGTCCACGCCCAGTAGTTCGGAAACGCGCGGAAGAATGTGCTTGAGGGAATATTTATCAGTTGGCCCTTTCGGTCTGCCTAAATGTGATCCTACGATTACGCTTCCTCCGTCTTTCAAAATCTTTTTTAACGTAGGGATAGCTGCCCGGATGCGCGTATCGTCCGTAATGTTGAAGTTCTCATCGAGCGGAACATTGAAGTCCACGCGTACGAATGCCTTTTTACCGGCAAAATTAAACGAGTCCATTGTTTGCATAGTTCAGTATATTTTATGAATATTGTTTACGAAGTTCTCTTGATATACGATAAACCTTCCGCAAAGGTAGGAAAATATATGGAAATTTTTCCGTAATGATCCTTGAAAATTTATCGGTTCTTTATCACCACTTCGTACGTTACCGGAACTGCTTTCTTGTACATCGCCAGCACGCCGCAATAAGTGTCGAAAGAGAGTTTACAGGCTCTTTCCAGTTTTTCCCGGGGCAAATCGTCCCCTTCAAAATCGTAAATCACATGGAGGGAGGTGTATTGTTTGGGATGCTCATCGGCCACCTCTGCCTGGATGCGGATGTCAAATTTTTTTAATTCGATACGCATCTTGCGTGCCATGGTCACGATGTCAAGCCCCGTACATCCTGCCGCGGCAACCAACAGTAACTTTTTGGGGCCCGGTCCGGCATTGTCCCCGCCCGACTCTCCCGGAATATCGATGGTGACGGTATGGCCATCGATCTCCGTGTCAAAAATATTGTTCTCTCTCCAATTGGTTTGAATAGAATGTGTTGCCATTTGAGTTGTTGTATGATATAGTTTATTTCTCCGTAAGATATTCTCTGTATGAGACTAAACAATTTAATGCCCTTTTGGTTCGTACAGGTCAGGGTTTGGCTTGTAAAAGGAAAAGTGTAACCGATACGTGCTGAATATGCGTACGTGTCCAAAAAATAATATCAAAAAGACAAAAAGTTTTTACAAAATGCTATATTTGTAAAAAAATAAGAATATGATTGATCGCAACGCAAGAGTTCTTCTGATATATACAGGGGGGACAATCGGGATGATGGAGAACATGGAGACAGGGGCCTTGGAGCCGTTTAATTTCAGCCACCTCCGTTCAAACATGCCCGAAATAAAACGATTGAACTTCAGTGTGGAGACCTATTTGTTTGATCCCCCCATCGATTCATCGGACATGTCGCTGGCTGTCTGGCAGCAAATAGGGAGGGTGATCGAGATGAACTATGCAGACTACGATGGCTTTGTGATCTTGCACGGCACAGACACGATGGCTTATACGGCTTCAGCCTTAAGTTTTATGTTCCGGAATCTGACCAAGCCGGTCATCCTTACCGGATCGCAACTTCCTATTGGCAAGCTGCGCACCGATGGCAAGGAAAACCTGATTACAGCGCTGGAGATTGCAGCTGATAAAGATGCGGATGGTCACCCCGTTGTTCCGGAGCTGTCTGTATATATGCAAAATCTTTTGATGCGCGGAAACCGTACCACCAAAGTGAATGCCGACAATTTCAGCGCCTTCACCAGTCCCAATTACCCCTTTCTTGCCGAAGTGGGGCTCGATATTCGTTACAACAGGCCAATGATTCTGCAGCCTGATTATAACAAGCCGGTGCAATTTAATTATGCAATGGATGCGCGGGTTTCAATTTTGAAATTGTTTCCCGGGATTACGGAAGATGTTGTGAAGGCACATGTCGAAATACCCGGCATGAAGGGAATGGTGCTGGAGGCCTACGGTACCGGAAATGGACCGGTCTATCCATGGTTTTCGAAGCAGATAGGACGTGCTTTGGAGCGTGGTATTCTGATTGTGAACGTGACGCAGTGCCTCTACGGATCTGTGGAGATGCATCGTTATGAGAACGGACGACAGCTCGAGACGATGGGGGTGATAAGCGGTTACGATATCACCACGGAGGCGGCACTGGCTAAGTTGATGATTTTGTTCGGACAGGGGGAGTCGCGGGAAGAAGTACGCCGTTTAATGCAGCTCCCCCTGCGCGGTGAAATGACGTTGAGGAGGTAATTGCGAGCACATTATCGGGCGACCGGGTTCTTGATTCTTTATTTTTAATTTGATTTCTTATCTTTGCTTTGGAACAAGACAAAGAATATGAGAAATAATTTGGACTACGGAATAATCGGCAATTGTCGTACCGCGGCACTAGTGTCAAAGAAAGGAAGCATTGATTGGCTTTGTCTGCCCGATTTCGACTCACCTTCCATCTTTGCCAGGTTGCTGGACGATGAGAGGGGAGGTAGTTTTCATTTTGAGGTATCGGACGACTATGTCGTCACCCAGAACTACCACGGTCACACCAATATACTGCTTACCAGATTTGAATCACCTGAGCATGGTTTTATCGTCTTCGACTATATGCCACGCTACAGGACTGAGGAGCTAAGGTATTATATGCCTCCCGAGATTCACCGGTATATACGTGTAATAAAAGGACGGCCGGAAGTGCGGGTGGTTTATGACCCGCAAATTAATTATGCCCGTGAGGCTACGTGTCATGAAGTAGTGGGAAAAAGCTATATCAAATCCTACTCGGAAGAGAATTCTGAAAATAAAGTTTACCTCTACACCAGCATGGACATGGAGAAAGTGTTAAATAGGGAAGCGGTAGTATTGAACGATCATCAGTTTTTTCTTTTATCCTATAATCAGAAGCTGGTGACTATAGACATCCATAGAATGCTCTTGGAATATGAGCGAACGAAGGTGTACTGGCTTAACTTCGCAAACCGCTCCCGGCATTACTTGAATTACAACGACATGATCCAGCGTAGCTTGCTTGTGCTGAAGCTATTGTCCTACCAGGACTCCGGAGCTATGCTGGCTGCGGTAACAACCAGTCTCCCCGAAACCATCGGCGAGACACGCAACTGGGACTATCGTTATTGTTGGTTGCGTGATGCTTCCATGTCGATTGATACATTGCTGTTTATGAAACAGAAAACGGCTGCCGAGCGATTTATCGGTTTTGTGAAGCGCATTTTGAAGTCGTCGCGCGATGAGCCGATTCAGATCATGTACGGCATCAGGGGAGAGCGTGATCTTATAGAAGAAGTGCTTCCTCATTTAAGCGGGTACTCGAACTCTCATCCGGTAAGGATCGGTAATGCCGCCTATTTTCAGGTACAAAATGATTCCATCGGCTATCTGCTGGATGTCATCTATAAATATTATCTCTACTTCCCCGGTACACTCGATGAAGTGGAGGAGATATGGGAAATCATTAAAAACCTGGTGCGTGCCGTGCTTGCTTCGTGGCGGAAACCCGACCGGAGTATCTGGGAGTACCGGACCATGGAAAAGCATTTTGTTTTTTCAAAAGTAATGAGCTGGGTGGCTTTGGACAGGGCGTCGCTGATTGCTGAACTCCTGCAAAGAGATTATTATGCCGAACAATGGCGCCGCGAAGCGGATATAATCAAAGCCGAGGTTCACGAAAAAGGATGGAACGAGGAGATGCAGTGTTTCACACAGGCATACGACAATACCGACTACGACTCATCGTTGCTGCTGATGCAGTTTTACGACTTTATTGAGCCGGAAGAGGAGCGGTATGTGAAGACGGTGAAGGCAATCAGGGAAAACCTTTATCACGAAGGATTGATGTACCGGTACAAGGCGGCCGATGATTTCGGTGTGCCCGGTTCTTCCTTCACCATCTGCACATTCTGGCTGATAGAGGCTCTTTATGTGATTGGTGAAAGGGACGAAGCGAAGGATATTTTTGAGAAAATGATCTCCTATTCCAATCATCTAGGGCTGTATAGCGAAGATCTCGATTTCAAGACAAAACGACAACTCGGTAACTTCCCGCAGGCTTATTCGCACCTTGCGTTTATCAACACAGCGGTGTTGTTTTCTGAGGAAAAACAGTTGTCCAAATTTATTCGCCCTTAAAAAGACAGGATAGCGGGGTCTATTTTTTCATAGGCTTGTTTCATTTTGTTAAATAGTGTCGGGTGTTTTTTCTATTTGATGAGATTGCTTAAGAACGGAATCACGGATGATTGTAGCGGGATGCGGTACTTTGCCGCCGGAGAGAAGTTGCCTACTTTGATGCTGATGCCGCTGGGCGGAAGCACACGGAACATATCTTCGTCGGTGGTGTCGTCGCCGATAGCCAGGACAAAGTCATAGTTCTGCTGCTCCAGTCTGCGTAGTGTCTCGCTGCCTTTGTTAAAATCAGGAGGTTTGATCTCCACAATTTTGTTTCCTGGTACAATCTGAAGGTTTAGCCTTGAACATGGTCCTATAAGGGCATGTATCAGCTGCTGGGCACGTAATTCGGCAAGCCATACATCCACCTTGCGGTAATGCCATACCAGCGAAGCATCTTTTTGCTCCAGATAAGAACGCGGAGTCTTGTCGATGGTGTGTTGAATGATCTCCATGATCTCGTTATCCCACACCACATCGTTCAGCAAGTTCTTGTGCCATTTGCCATTTTCTTTATAAAATATGCCATGTTCGGCAGCAAAATCAACATTGAGCCCGGCAAACCATTTGTCGAGGATTTGGTGGTTCCTTCCGCTGTTAATCACCACTTTGTTCTTCTTGTCGGCAGCCATGCTCTGCAGCATTTCTAAAAGCTTCTCTGAGGGGGCTGCATTTTCCGGATTCTCTACGAAAGCAGAAAGAGTCCCGTCGTAATCAAGCAGGAGCAAGCGTGATGATGCCTCGTCGTAAGCGCTTTTTATTTGGGTAAGCTGCTTTTTCCCTACAATTTTTTGTAATATTTCTTTGTTTTGGGTTTTGATGGAACGAAGTTCGGTAACAAAGTCGTTTGCCCATTTTTTTACATTCTCCCTGGAGGTTCTTTTTTGCATCTTCTGCAGCCTCTTTACCTTCTCTTCCTCCGGCATGTTCAGGGCTTGCAGAATAGCTTTTTCAATCTGATCCGTATCATTGGGGTTGATGATGATGGCATCCTGAAGCTCAATTGCGGCACCGGCCATTTCGCTGAGGATGAGAACGCCGGGAGTGTTGCATTTGGACGCTAGATACTCTTTGGCGACCAGGTTCATACCGTCCCGCAAAGGCGTCACCAGGGCGATGTCGGAAATGTCGTACATGGCCATCAGCTCCTCGAAGGCAAAGCTGCGATAGAAGTAGAATATGGGGGTCCAGCCCAATCTGGAATATTTGCCGTTAATCTCTCCGATTGTCTGATCTATCCTTGTCTTCAGATCGGCATAAATATCCACCGTGTCGCGTGAGGGAACCACGATCATTGCCAGCGTGACCTTTTCGTGATATTCCGGGTGATTTTGCAGAAACTGGGCAAAGCCGTTCAGGCGGTGAAGAATTCCTTTGCTGTAGTCCAGACGGTCTACGGAAAGGATCACGGTCTTGCCTCCGAGTTTATTTTTCAGCATTTCGGCTTTCTCTTTCACACCGGGCAGGGTGGGGGCATTATGATAAAGTTCGTAATTGATGCCCATCGGGAATGCATCCACGTGCACGATCCTGTCCCGCAGATTAATCTCGTCGAGACTGCAGTTCAGGTCAAGTACCCGGTAGATGGCACTGATAAAGTGTCGCATGTAATCGTGTGTGTGAAAGCCGATGAGGTCTGCCCCAAGCAGTCCTTCAAGGACCTCTTCTCTTTCGGGTAGTACCCTGAAGAGCTCGTACGAGGGGAAGGGAATATGGTGAAAATAGCCGATGCTGGCATTTGGTTTCTCTTCTCGGATCATCCCCGGCAACAGCATCAGCTGGTAATCCTGCACCCATACAATGTCGTTGCTCTCAATAAAGGGAAGGGCTTCGTTGCAGAACAATGAATTTACCTGCTGGTAAGTTTCCCAGTAGTCTGCCCTATATTCGATATAAGAGAAGAAGTAGTGGCACAAAGGCCATATTGTACTGTTGCTGTATCCCTCGTAGTAATTTTCAATCTGTTCGGCCGATAAGAAAACGGGGTGAAAATTCAACTCATGTAATTTGTCGGTGATTTCTTTTTTTTCCAGTTCGTCGTCTGTATGGATACCCGGCCAGCCAATCCAGTATTTGTCGGCTTCCGTTTCCAGCGACCCAAGTCCCGTGGCAAGACCGCCTTCGCTTCTTTCAATGGAAAAGCGGCCTTCTTTCCGTTCTATCCTTACTGGAAGCCTGTTGGCGATAATGATGATCTTCATCTGCGATATTTTTATAATTCTGTGAAATATCCAAGTTGGATGTAAAAAGTGGACAATATAAAAAAATGTGAATCCATTTGGTACTGCCTTTAGTAACATAACGCAGGTATCCCGGTAAAAGATTATTATTTAACATAAGTTTGCGCTTTGTGCCCCATCTCAGTGCGCTACATCAGCGAACAAAAAGGCATCATCTTTTGTTGTTTCCACTTTTTTGTAGTAATTTCGTGGTCCAAACCTTTATGATTTAGCAATCTATTCACTAAAATTTCAATCTTTTAGTAATCACATAATTATGACTAAAAAAAAGAATTACTTAACCTGCGACGGTAATCAGGCAGCTGCTCATATCGCCTATATGTTCAGTGAAGTGGCTGCAATTTACCCGATTACACCATCATCCACGATGGCAGAGTATGTGGATGAATGGGCTGCTGCCGGAAGAAAAAACATTTTCGGTCAACCCGTTCTGGTGCAGGAAATGCAATCGGAAGCAGGTGCTGCAGGTGCTATGCATGGTTCGTTACAGGCAGGAGCCCTCACTTCTACCTTTACTGCATCGCAAGGATTGTTGCTGATGCTTCCCAACATGTACAAAATGGCTGGAGAGCTGCTGCCGGGCGTATTTCATGTGTCGGCACGTGCCCTGGCATCTCACGCGTTGTCCATCTTTGGCGATCAGCAAGATGTGATGGCTGCCCGTCCGACCGGTTTTGCACTGTTTGCCACAGGCTCGGTACAGGAGGTAATGGACCTTGCCGCGGTAGCTCATCTGGCAGCGATTGAAAGCCGGGTGCCTTTCCTTCATTTCTTCGACGGATTCCGTACCTCACACGAGATTCAGAAGATAGAAGCTTTGTCGAACGACGACCTGGCTCCGCTGATTAACCAGGAGGCGTTGAAAGGTTTTCGCGATAGGGCGCTGAGTCCTGATGCACCTGTAGCCCGGGGAACAGCACAGAATGACGATATTTATTTTCAGGCACGCGAAGCATCCAATCCGTTTTACGATGCCGTACCCGACGTGGTGGAGAAATACCTGGAAAAATTGGCGGTGGTTACTGGCCGCAAATATGGGTTGTTCGACTACTATGGAGATCCTGAAGCCGAACGCGTGATTATCGCCATGGGTTCCGTAACCGAAACTATTCGGGAAGTTGTGGATCACCTGACCGCTCAGGGTGAGAAAGTGGGTGTGGTAGCCGTGCATCTCTATCGTCCGTTTAAGGCATCGGCATTCCTTTCTGTCGTGCCTGCCACGGCGAAACGTATCGCCGTGCTTGACCGGACCAAAGAGCCGGGAGCTACCGGACAGCCACTCTATCTCGATGTGAAGGATTGCTACTACGGCAAGGAGGGTGCACCCGAAATTGTGGGAGGTATTTACGGTCTTTCCTCAAAGGATACCACCCCCTCGCAGATTATTTCTGTGTTTGAAAACCTGACGATGTCCATGCCGAAAAATGATTTTACCATCGGCATCGTGGACGACGTGACATTCAAGTCACTCCCTGTGAAGGAAGAGGTTTCCATGGATGAAACTACCTATGAGGCCAAGTTTTACGGTTTGGGCTCCGACGGCACAGTGGGTGCCAATAAGAACTCGATCAAGATTATCGGAGATAATACCGACAAGTATGTGCAGGCCTATTTTGCCTACGACTCCAAGAAGTCGGGAGGTTTTACCTGCTCTCACCTCCGCTTTGGCGACAACGCCATTCGTTCTACCTACCTGGTGAACACGCCCAACTTTGTGGCATGTCATGTGCCGGCCTATCTCTATCTCTACGATGTGACTGCTGGCCTGAAGAAGAACGGAACCTTCCTGCTCAACTCGTTGTGGACGAAAGAGGAGGTGGCTAATCATCTGCCGGATCATGTGAAACAGTATTTTGCGGTCAACAACATCAAGCTATACATCATCAATGCCACTGCCATTGCCGATGAGATTGGCCTGGGAAACCGCACCAATACCATCCTGCAGTCGGCCTTCTTCAAGATATCCAACGTCATCCCTTATGATCTTGCTGTGGAACAGATGAAGAAATTCATTGTCAAATCATACGGCAAGAAGGGGGAAGAAGTGGTGAAAATGAACTATGCTGCCGTAGATCGCGGCGGGGAAGTGGAAGAGGTGGAAGTACCCAAAGAGTGGGCTACGCTGCAGGTTACTGCAGACTCGACCGACGATGCTCCGGAATTTATTCAAAAGGTGGTGCGTCCGGTAAATGCACAACGCGGTTACAGCCTCCCGGTATCGGCTTTCAGTGGTCGTGAAGACGGCACCTGGGAGCAGGGAACCACTACCTATGAAAAAAGAGGAGTCGCTGTGAACGTACCTGTCTGGCAGCCCGAAAACTGTATTCAGTGTAATCAGTGTGCCTATGTTTGTCCCCACGCTACCATCCGCCCCTTTGTCCTCGATGAGGAGGAAGTGAAGGGTGCTGGTGAAGGAGTAGAGATTCTGAAGGCACAAGGCAGACAGTTTGCCGGTATGGGCTTCCGCATCCAGGTGGACGTACTCGATTGTCTGGGTTGCGGCAACTGTGCCGATGTGTGCCCGGGCAAAAAAGGAGAGAAAGCACTCGAGATGGTGCCCATTGCCTCACAACTCGATAACCAGAAGAACTGGGATTACATGCTGGAGAATGTTTCGAGCAAAGCCCATCTGGTGGATGTGAAGATGAATGTGAAAAACTCACAGTTTGCCAAGCCGCTGTTCGAATTTTCCGGCGCCTGTTCCGGCTGTGGAGAAACTCCCTATATTAAACTGATCACTCAGTTGTATGGCGACAGGATGATGATTGCCAATGCTACAGGTTGTTCATCAATTTACGGTGCATCAGCACCGGCCACACCTTACACGAAAAACGAAGAAGGTAAAGGGCCGGCATGGGCCAACTCCCTGTTCGAAGACAATGCCGAGTTCGGATACGGTTTTGTGATTGCCAATAACAGTATGCGCAACCATCTCCGGGAGCTGATGTTGCAGGGAATGCAGTCTGACGCATTCTCCGACGAACAAAAGGCACTTTTCCAGCTGTGGATCGATCACAAAGAGGATCTGGAAGAGTCGAAACGTGTTTCGGCAGAGATTGTCTCTTCTTTGCGTGGTTCCGACAACAAGATAGCCCGCGAGATCCTCTCTATGGAAAAATACTTAGCGAAGAAGTCGATCTGGGTATTTGGTGGCGACGGATGGGCATACGATATCGGTTTCGGTGGCCTGGATCATGTGTTGGCTAGCGGACAGGATATCAACGTGCTGGTGCTCGATACCGAGGTTTACTCCAATACGGGGGGGCAATCGTCGAAGTCGACACCCATTGCGGCTGTTGCTAAATTTGCGGCTGCCGGAAAACGGATCCGCAAAAAAGACCTGGGTATGATTGCTACCACCTATGGATATGTTTATGTTGCACAAGTGGCTATGGGCGCCAACCAGGGACACTACCTCAAAGCGTTGAAGGAAGCTGAATCATATCATGGCCCGTCGCTCATCATCGCCTATTCACCCTGTATCAGCCATGGTCTGAAAAAGGGAATGGGAAGCGCACAGACGGAACAGAAAGAAGCCGTGGAATGTGGATACTGGCACCTGTGGCGCTACGACCCACGTCTGGAGGCAGAGGGCCGGAATCCGTTCCAGCTCGACAGCAAAGAGCCGGATTGGAGTAAGTTCAAGGACTTTCTTCTGGGTGAAGTGCGGTATACGCAACTGATCAAATCGTTCCCGAAACAGGCAGATGAACTTTTTGATGCCGCCCGGGAGAATGCGCAATGGCGTTATCGCTCCTATCAGCGGATGGCACATGCCAGTTTTGGTGATGCCGCCGCAGGCGATGCAGTAGAGGTTACAGCCGACGAGGAGAACTAATCTGAACATACATTTATTTGTTGCTGAGGGCGTCACAACGGGTGATGCCCTCAGTGGTTTCACGAATATAACTACAAAAATATTGTCGTATCTTTGCGGTTGCAATAAGACGCAAGACAAAAGACGCAAGACAAGAAACCCAAGATCCAAGATAAAGAAGATACAACTATGAAGATTCAGATCATTAACGGGCCCAACCTCAATCTGCTTGGCGTGCGTGAGCCAAATGTATACGGACAGGATAATTTCAACGATTTTTTGACCCGGCTTCGGTCCGGTTATCCAGACATTGAAATCGGTTATTACCAGTCGAACATTGAAGGCGAACTTATCGACAAAATACAAGAGGCTGGTTTTGACAGTGCCGGAATTATCCTTAATGCCGGCGGATACACCCATACGTCGGTCGCCATCCGCGATGCCATCAAGGCTGTTTCGTCGCCCGTGGTAGAGGTGCATATCTCCAACGTACATGCGCGGGAGGAGTTTCGCCATCAATCGATGCTGACTGCCGTTTGCCTGGGTGTAATAGCTGGCTTTGGTCTGGATTCTTATCGTTTGGCTGTTGAGGCGATTAAGTCGCAAAACAAAAAGTAAATCCAAACGTTACATAGTTTGAAATATCAATATATAATATGCTTAAACAAACAAAAATTATCGCCACTATTTCCGACAAACGATGTGATATCCCTTTTCTGGAGGAGCTGTTTGATGCCGGAATGAATGTGGTACGACTCAATTCCGCCCATCTCAACGAGGAAGGCTTCCTGAATATTATCAATAATGTACGGCAGGTGTCGCCCCAGATTGCAATCCTTGTGGATACCAAAGGCCCCGAGATCCGCACTACGGTAGCTGAAAGTCCTATCGAGCTGAAGACAGGCGACATAATAAAAATTGTGGGTAACCCGTCGGGTATATCCTCGAGAGAAACCATTTACATTTCCTACTCCAACATCACCGAGGAGATGCATGTAGATGATGATATCCTGATTGACGACGGCGAGATAGACCTGAAAGTAACAGAAGTAAACAAGGACTACCTGCTTTGCTGTGTGATGAACGACGGCATTATCGGAAGTCGCAAAAGTGTGAACATTCCGGGTGTGCGGATCAATCTGCCGGCCATCACCTCCCGCGACAGAAACTTCATCGCTCTTTCGGTGAAGCACGATGTGGATTTCATTGCCCACTCCTTTGTGCGCAATAAGGAAGATGTACTGGCTGTACAGGAGATCCTGAACGAACTGAAAAGCCCCATCAAGATCATCGCCAAGATTGAAAATCAGGAAGGTGTAGATAATGCCGACGAAATCCTGGAAGCAGCGTATGGCATTATGGTAGCACGGGGTGATCTGGGTATAGAGGTCGCTCAGGAGAAGATACCCGGAATACAGCGTGTACTCATTAAGAAAGCCATACAACACAAGAAACCGGTGATTGTGGCTACACAAATGTTGCACTCGATGATCCAGAACCCGCGTCCCACGCGTGCCGAAATTACCGACATTGCCAATGCCATCTATTACCGCACCGACGCGGTGATGCTCAGCGGGGAGACAGCCTATGGCAAGTATCCGGTTGAAGCGGTGCGCACCATGGCCAAAACCGCATACGAGGCAGAACTGACCAAGCTGACCGAGAACGATATCCGTGTGCCGTACAATCCCGAAGATGATCGTGATGTGACGGAGTTTTTGGCTAAGCAGGCGGTGAAGTCATCCGTACGGCTGAATGTGAAAGCCATTGTGACGGACAGTCATACCGGTAAGACTGCGCGTGTGCTGGCGGCATTCCGGGGAAAAAGTCCCGTTTATGCCATCACCACCACGGGACGTCTGGCGCGGGAGCTGGCACTCTCCTATGGTATTCTGGCTGAGCTTCAGACGGGAAAGGGCGACGGCAATACGAAGGAGAGCCGAAGGGCCTATTTCACCGAAGCCATACGCAGGTTGATGGAAAAGAAACTGATCGCACCCAAAGACCGCGTGGCCTATCTGGGGGGGAGCTTCGGGGAGGTGGGCGGCACCACTTATCTGGAAATTTCCGAAGTGTGGCGAATACTGGAAGCAAAAGAGAAATACAATTTACCCGATTATACGGAATAATGCAAACAGACGGTAGACTGGAGGAGTATATCCTTGCACACAGCGATGCTGAGCCGGAACTTCTGAGGAAGATCGACCGCGACACACATGTGAGGATGTTGCAGACCAACATGAATTCAGGGCATCTGCAGGGCAGGCTTTTGAAGATGCTAACACAGATGATCCATCCGAAACGAATTCTGGAGATAGGTACTTTTGTTGGTTATTCGGCACTTTGTTTAGCCGAAGGTCTTGATGAGGGCGGTGAACTGCACACCATCGAGATCGACGATGAAATAGAAGATATTGCCCGTGCAAACTTTGCCGAATCGGAGCATGGAGCGAAGATCACACTTCATATTGGCGATGCGCTGGAAATTATACCTCTCTTTGCCGACGAAAGTTTCGATCTGGCTTTTATGGACGGCGACAAAGAGTCTTATTGGGCACATTACGAAGCGCTATTGCCGAAAATGAAAAAGGGGGGATTCATCCTTGCGGATAATACACTATGGTATGGCAAGGTTTTAGAGAAGGTAAAAAGCAACGATTGGTCTACAAAAGGTATTCTTGACTTTAACAAGAGGGTGTCGGAAGACACCAGGGTGGAGAAGGTGATATTGCCTGTTCGTGACGGGTTAACGCTCATCAGAAAGAGATAAAAATATGGATTCAAACAGACAGCAAAAAGTAAACAGGCTGATACAGAAGGAGCTCAGCGAGATATTCTTGCTTGAGACAAAGAAGATGCAGGGGATGTTTATATCGGTAACCAACGTGCGTGTGTCGCCCGATCTGGGCCTTGCCCATGTGTACCTGAGCATATTTCCCTCAGAGAAAGCAGAAGAACTGGTGGTCAACATCAATGCAAACGTCAAGTCGGTACGTTTTGAACTTGGAAAAAGAGTGGGTAAACAACTGCGGGTTGTTCCGGAACTCACGTTCCATGTGGACGATTCGCTGGATTACATTGAAAACATAGACAGGTTGCTGAAAGACCGTTAAAATAGCTCTCTGTTGAACGTTTTTTACTACATGAGCTGAGGGGATACGTATGCTTACCTTATGCTGTCCCGTGAAAATGTGCATTGCAATATGAACCTATCTTTTTTCATTGCTCGGAGGTACCTTTTTTCGAAGAAATCGCACAATGCCATCAATGTGATTTCTCTAATATCCGTGTGCGGAATCGCCATAGCCACTATGGCTATGGTGTGTGTACTCTCTGTTTTTAACGGCTTTGGCGGTATCGTGGAAGATATGTTCAGTGCCATCGATCCCGATTTGAAAATTTCCGTGAAGCAGGGAAAGGTGTTCGACTACCATACCCCGGCATTTGATCAGGCGTTGCAGCTCCCCGGCGTGCAGTTGATCTCCGAGTCCCTTGAAGAAAATGCGTTGTTTACGTTAGAAGATCAGCAGGTTCCGGTGCACATGAAAGGCGTATCGGAAGATTTTAAGGTGATGACCGAAATGGATAAGCTGATGGTCGACGGGTCGTTCAGGCTGCGTGAAGATGTGGTGGATTATACGACACTGGGGGCAGGACTGGCTGTTACTCTCGGTGTGCGCCCCGGTTTTATCAATCCCATTGAAATCTATGCACCGCGGCGCGACGTGAGGGTGAACCTGGCCAATCCGGCTGCTGCATTCGCCACCGGCTATGTCCAGATAGGAGGAGTTTTCGGGCTTAATCAGCCGGAATACGACGAGCAGATGGCCATTATTCCTATTGAGCTTGCCCGCGAACTGTTTAATTACGCGACAGAGGTGACTTCACTCGAAATCAAACTTGATCCCGGTGCATCTGTAAACAAGATTAAACGGGAGATGGAACGTATTCTGGGAGACAATTTCCTTGTGGAGGACCGGTTTGAACAACAGCGTGAATCGTACCGCATGCTGCAGATCGAAAAATGGGTGACCTTTCTCATATTGGCATTTATTTTGCTGATTGCCGTGTTTAATGTAGTCGGTTCGCTTTCCATGCTCATCGTGGAGAAGAAAGAGGATGTCAGGAGCCTGCAGAATATGGGTGCCTCCAATCGGTTAATTTCCCGCATCTTCCTCTACGAAGGATGGCTTATCACATTGATCGGGATTGTGTCAGGTATTGTTACCGGGGTGATACTCTGTCTGCTGCAACAGCAGTTTGGCCTTTTAAAATTAAGCGATACCCCCGGTGCATACATCATCGATGCCTATCCGGTAATTCTGAAGGTAGGTGATTTGCTGATTGTCTTTGTCGTGGTGAGTCTGATCAGCCTGTTGACGGTTCTTTATCCAGTAAATAATTTAAAGAAAAAGATGTCGGTGAATCAGGAATCGGCTTTTAGCGCTCCCCTTAACGGAGATAGGTTTTGAGGGGAACGGCATGAGAAAGAGACCGGTATCATGATTCAGAAATCTGACGGGGAATATTCAACATTCAGCAAAGGAGAAAACGAATTAAGTTTAAACAGATATATTATGAGAATTGCAATTGTGGGTACGGGGTATGTAGGTCTGGTTTCGGGAGCTTGTTTTGCCGAGATGGGTGTGGACGTGACCTGTGTGGATATCGACAAAGATAAAATTGATGGTTTGAAAAATGGGATCATTCCTATCTACGAACCCGGCCTTAAGACCATTGTGATGCGGAATTACGAAGCCGGACGGCTCCATTTTACGACCGATCTGTCTTCAATACTGAACGAAATGCAGATTGTTTTTATTGCAGTAGGTACCCCTTCCGATGAAGAGGGCAATGCCGACCTTTCGTATGTGATGACGGTTGCCGATACAATTGCCGATAATATGAGCAATCCGTTGCTTATTGTGACCAAAAGTACGGTTCCTGTTGGTACCTCATTCAGGATCAGGGATGTGGTCCGGAAGAGGCTGGATGAGAGGGGGTTGCAGGATCTGAGGTTTGATGTGGCTTCCAATCCCGAATTTTTGAAGGAAGGGGCTGCCGTGAACGATTTTATGAGCCCCGACCGGGTAATTGTGGGTGTTGAGAGCAAAGATGCTGAGGAGTTGATGTCGAAGCTATACCGCCCTTTTCTTCTCAATAATTTCCGGGTCATCTTTATGGATATTTTGTCTTCCGAAATGACCAAGTATGCGTCCAACGCCATGCTCGCCACCCGTATCAGCTTTATGAACGACATCGCCAACCTGTGTGAACGGGTGGGAGCCGATGTAAATATGGTGCGCCGTGGAATGGGGAGTGACTCCCGTATTGGCAGAAGCTTTCTTTACCCCGGTTGCGGCTATGGAGGGAGTTGCTTCCCCAAGGATATCCGCGCCATCATGAAGGTAGGAGAAGATGTGGGATATGAGATGTCCGTGATTAAGGCGGTGGAGGAGGTGAACAACCGCCAAAAGACCATTTTGTTTCAAAAATTTAACAGCTGGTTCAACAGCGATGTCGAAGGGAAGACAGTGGCAGTGTGGGGATTATCCTTTAAGCCGGAGACCGACGATATGCGTGATGCGCCGTCGCTCACCCTGATTAGGAGCTTGCTCAATGCCGGTGTAAAGGTACGTGCCTACGATCCGGCAGCGATGCAGGAAGCACGCAAATACCTGGACGATAATATTTACTATGCTGCCGATATTTATGATGCCGCTAACGAAGCCGATGCGCTGATTGTGCCCACCGAGTGGAAAGAGTTTCGCATGCCCAACTGGTCCATTTTGAAAAAAATCATGAACAACCATCTGGTTGTCGATGGCCGCAATATTTATAGTAAGGAAGAACTGGCCTCTTATGGCTTCAGCTATAGCGGAATAGGGCAGAAATAATGCGTGGGCTTTGCTTTATCTGCACTTAGAAATCTCTTTTCACAGGACGCCCGAAGCCGCCAAAACTAAGCGTGATCATGTGCATGTTCCCTTCTAACAGATCCTGTTTTTTGCTGTAGTTGGGCATGTAAAAAGTATAGCGTAATCCCAGATAGGTTCCTCCATTGCGGGAGAGGTCTGTCGTTTTGTTCCAGGTGTTCAGTTTCAGATCCAGTCCGATCAGATAGTTCAGCGCCGACAATTCATCAAAATCGCCCAGCTCGGGATGATTCTTTATCTCTGTATCTGTGGGACCCATGCCCATTCCCCCGATCCCGATGAAAGGCGAAAATTTGATATCACGCCTTTGGTAAACCGGGTACTGAAGTGTTAGGTCGGCCCCCACCAGATATCCCTTGACATTGACCGGCCAGACGACTTCCTTATTCACAACCTCCCGCTTGGTTTTGGTGGAAGAATAGTTGAAGCGCAGGGAGAGATCTAAATCCCTGTAGAGCACATCCAGCGCGAAACCTCCGGCCACATTGTTGCTAAAATGTCTACTCAGACCACCTGTTAGCGTATTATAACCCAGATAAAATTCATATCCGAGTCCCCAGTTTCCGGGCCGGAAGCGGTAACGGATAAACCGGCGTGTGTAGCCGGCATACTCACCTTCTCCGTAGGTATCCAGAAATTGGGTTGCCATAGAATTCATCTCCTCCATCTCCTGTTCATCGTCCACTCTTTCGGGTGTAAAAAGAAGAGCATAGAGCCACAATTTGAGGAACTCCTTCTCTTCCATGCTCAGTTCCGCATTGTCTATGTTAACAGTCAGCGGCAAATAGGATTCTGCAGATTTCTTTCCCACCTCCTCATGGAGACGATCGGTATCGGAAATCATTCTCAACATGGATGTGGTCCTGAACCTTTCATCCATCTGCCAGTAACTGTCACCATTCCAGTGGGTGTCAGCAGAAAACAGCTTAGCTTCATGGAGTAATTCAACATAATCTTCGGTCCAGAACGAAAGCAGCCAGTACTCAACAGGAAGATAAACTTTGTAAGGATTGTATATTTCACCGGCAAGATAATCTTTCACCTCTTTTAAGGCAGACAGATCTCCATTCCGCAGATGTTCCAGGGTGAGCGAACGACCTTTGGAGATCATTTCGAGATCACTGGCATGCCGGCTAAGTATTTCGTTTTTGATGGAGTCGTTCTGTTGCGCATTGATAAACGGGGTACTAAGTGTCAGAACAACGAATACCGTTATGATGCATCTTTTCATCGGTTGATGTTTAAATGATTGGAGTCTGTCTGTTCAAAAAGCACAAAGATAGAGTAAAATTTGCGGTTTTAATCGCCGCCTCGCACTTGGCGATTTTAAAACAGCATAAAATTACATGAAAATCTGCCTATTTCCAAGCGCGTGTGATAAAAATCATAAGAGGAGGATTTATGGAGGAAAGATAGGATTATTTATTATTATAGTTTTCAAATATCTATATTTTTGCTTAAATTTGCAGCCCCTGAACCGTTAGCTCAGCTGGTTTAGAGCGCTGCCTTGACAGGGCAGAGGCCACTGGTTCGAATCCAGTACGGTTCACTTCGTAAATCCCCAATCATTTACTTTCCGGTCGGTACCCTTTTCCGGAAGAACATTGATTCGCTATTTAAATCCAACGGAAATCCTTTTATAGCTCAGTTTTCTGTTGCTCACCATTTGAGCGTGGAAAAAGAGGCAAGCCTATTTTCCCTTCGTATGAATGATTAATCCGGTTTCTTTGTCATCGTAATTATCCAATAATTGCCGTCTTCTGTCAAAGAACAGATTCCTCCCATGTAATCTGCAATTTCCTGCCAGGTGTTTTGAGAACAAACAAGTAAATCCTCTTTGGTTACATTCCAGCTTTCGTATGTCGCCGGTGAAAGAAATTTAGCCTTGAAGGTTCTATTATTTCTTTCCAGCACTTCAACATACGTTGACATGATCTGAAGTCCCCAATTAAATCCTGAAGCCAATGCTTCAAATCCCATGGATGGATCCCAGGTCTTTGCAAATCTTGCCCCGATCATTTTGCCGGATTCTGCCGGAGATATTCCTGCGTTCTTGAAATGCTCTATCATGCTCAAGATAAGTACCCATCCGTGGTTGATTGCATTTCCGGCTTTAAAAATGGCTGCTGTATTTCCCGTTTGATACTTCTTGTCTACATTTTCTGTGTAGATAAGGGGCAAGTTTTGTTGAGGAATCCATTTTTTAATTTTCCAGGCCCCATTTTTTTGTTCTAAAAGATACACGCCAATGTTATCAGTAACCCGAATATTTCCCGTGCGGTCAGTCGTTTCTATGTATCTCGTAGTAACGAGTACTGAATTTGGACCCGTAATGTCTGATAAAATCCACTTCACATCGACTTTATCGCTGGTCATTTCTGTTTTATTTTTTTCCAATACCGGCTTCATCATTTCATACAAAGATAAAACCATTCCATTCATCCAAACTACCTGTGCATCTTCAGCATACGTTTCCGTAACCAAATTCCACTTTTTTTCTTCAAATAATTTGTAGTATCCTTTCATAAAATCTTCGGCTGATTTCTTCAGGTCATCCTGCCCGAAGAGAATAGACGGGAGCAAAATGAAGACATAAAACAACAAACTTTTCATAATTGTACGCTTTTGAAAAACATGGATATTCTGTTTCCAACCAGGATTTTAGCTAATAACCAATATGTGCCACATGGCGAAATGGCATTGAGAGAAAGAATCGACCAAAGTCTGTGCGCAATTGATTGGGCGGACGTCCTGTCTACTGATCAGACGTTGCCGCAAATTGAACCGGTGGTTTCATATGCTGATTATAAATAATGCTATTGTTTATAAACAAACAACATATGGGTTGTGTTTTTCCGGGAAATGTTTTTCAAGAAAATAATTCAATAACGAAGTTCTTTATTTCTTCTGCACGATCATAGGATGATCCCGATGCTATCGCCCATACTCATCCGTGATTATTTGATGAAGTCTGCGCACCGTGTTTACATTCCGGATAGTCATATTTCTGTATAGTTCCGTGCCCATCAGCTTCATCATCCCGCTGTGGCTGTAATCTGCTCCTTTCACATTCCACAATATAGCACCCGGGACGTATTTCACGTTATCCACCGGGGTGATCTGTATTTTCTCCAGCACCTCCGGCCGGTCGTACTTCTCCCGCAGAAACATCACGTCTGTCCGCATGCTTTCGTTTTTCACCCATGTGGTAGGTAGTTCCCGGCAAATGGAGTTCAACTGTTCGCTGTTTATTACAATTACTTTTATCTTCAACTGAAAATCCTTTCTGACGGCTTCTTCAATCATTTGCGTCAGTTCCTCTTCTCCTTTCAGCGATTCCTCGAACAGAATGTTTCCGGAGTTGATATAGGTGGCGACATTGGTAAAATTCAGGGAATCAAATGTGGTTTTGAGTTTTCTCATGTCCACTTTGTTATTTCCACCTACGTTGATTCCCCTGAAAAGGGCAATGTAAATCATAGACCTTCGATTTGTAAATATCCTATACGTGATGATTAAGTGATCACAAATTTCCCGAGGAATTGTCAGAGAGTTTCACGACAGTTTTCCATTTCCACAATAGAATACCCCTTTCGCCTGATGTCCTCCTCCCATTCAGGCTTCAATGCTTCAATGTGACAAAACTGACACTCTTTGGAGGCGAGTGGCTGCCCTTCCTGATCTTTCGTTTTCAGGAACTCTCTTCCGTACTTGTATATTTGTTCTTTATCACTGGTTTCCGCTGGAGCGATAATGTCAAAATGCATCACACTCCCGTCTCTTTTGGTTACATAGGTGTCCCAGACTGCTACGTTCATTGTCCCTGGTTTTTTGAATTTTGTGCAATATTGCTCTTACCATAGAGCATAACAAACGTTGCCGCGGTTAAGTTTACCAGTCCACAACAATCATCTTTTTATTGTATCGCATCTACTATTGCGGCCACAAATCCGTTTTGGTCAAACTCGTCTTTTTGGGAGAAACCGGTGCGGACAATCACCAGTTCTTTCGATGGGATGATGTAGATGAACTGCCCGTCGTGGCCGTTGCAAGAATACATGTCGCGAGGTACATCGGGATAGTCGGTGCCGGCTTTGTTCAGCCAGAAAAATGCACCGTATATTCCGTCGGATCCGGTTGCCTCTGTGGTAGTGTATTCCACCCAGTTTTTGGGCAGGATCTGCTCGCCCAGCCAGTTTCCGTTGTTCAGGTAGAGCAATCCGAAGCGGGCATAGTCGCGCAGGGAGGCATAGAGGTAGGATGCCCCCACGAACGTACCCGATGCATCCACCTCAAAAACAGCACTGCGCATCCCAATTTTATTGAAAAGCTTTTCGCGCGGGAAAGCATAATACTCCGCATCGTTGCCAATAGCCCTGCGCAGCAGGTAAGAGACAATGTTGGTGGATCCCGATGAATATTCAAATACCGACCCCGGGGGATATTCGAGCGGTTTCGAACTGGCAAACCGGGCCATATCGCCTTCCTTGTGCAGCATGTTGTTCACATCGGAGCTGTTCCCATAATCTTCGTTCCATTTCAAACCACTGTTCATCTGCATCAGATTGTGGATGGAGATGCTGCGTCTTTCGTCGCTCTGCCACTCCTCCACGTGGGCGGGTGCATAAATATCCAGCCTCCCCTCTTTCGCCAGGATGCCTGTCAGGGCGTTGGTAAAGCTTTTGGCCATCGACCAGCTCAGGAAGCGGTTCTCTGGCCCCAATCCCTCGGCGTACTTTTCGGCAACCGGCTGGCCCCGATAGACCACCATCACCGCGAAGGTACCCTTGTAGGGGATGGTATCGGCAAATGCCTGCTCCATGGCCAGGTTGAGCTTCTGCATGTCTACTCCCGAAGGGATGGTGTCGGCAATCAAATTCCCCATCGGCCAGGCGATGGTGTCGGGTTGTTCGGGTAAAACCGGCACAACCGGGTAGGGGCGTGCCTGAATATCGTTCACCGGATAGTCGTTTACCAGGATGCTGCCATAGCCATTCACGAAAGTAGTATGAGACGTGTGCCAGAGGAAGCGACTTCTTACGCTCTTGCTCCTGGTGTCGACGCTGTTTTTTACGAATCGGATAAAGGAGAAATTCAGGTCGGTCGCCTCCATCGACTCCTGTGTGCGGTTGGCCACAAACAGGCCCGACGACAGGTTTTTGGCTGCATAGCCGGTGATAATCGGCAGGAGAGGGTTTATGTAAAGAACACCACCCAGGAGAATGGACAGAATAAGGACTGTGATAATGATGCGTATTCTTTTCATAAACCCTCCTCGGCCAGTTTCACAAAATTGGCCACGGTGTTTGGGGCATCTTCCTCGTAAAACTTTACTTTCATGATCCCTTTTGCGGTGTGTATCTCTGCTGTGAGCATAATCTTCTTTTTTGAATTTAAAATGAATCTGTAAAAATAACTATTTTGGCTTTCAAATAAAAATAGATGTTTATTCACCTTAATAAAAGGGTCGGTTGTTGATACTGCCCGTACAACAACTGGATGAACTTTTGCTGACAGCCACGGGTTGAGGGGTGGGAACACTGAATTTTTCATTTTTGGACAATTGATGAAGATTAATGGTTCAGCAGCGTGCAACGGAAGTGTCATAAACCTTTATACCCATTGGGATGTTCATGTTTTATAACAGATTCCGGTGTGGTCAAAGTACAAGCCATGAAGTTGGGAAAATTGAAGAGATAAAAAAAGGTCCTTCGGCTTTTAACCGTATTCTAACGGAGTTAAAAGAGAAAATTGACCACGGTGCCCAGCTTTTGGATGTACGCACGGTGGAAGAGTTCGATGCAGGGTATGCCAGGGTTCTGTGCACATTCCACTCTCCCTGCTCTCGAATAAGTTTAGAATCATTTATTTCACTTAAGCAAGCACACATCCTTTTTTAATTATGAATTTTATAATATGTTTGTATGGAGATAATAGTCATTTGTGTGGCGGCTTTTTTTACAGCCGTGTTGACGTTCTTTTCCGGCTTCGGGCTTGGAACAATATTAACCCCTGTCTTTGCAATATTTTTCCCGATTGATGTTGCCATTGCACTCACAGGCGTGGTACATTTCACCAATAACCTTTTCAAAATTGCACTGGTTGGCAGGAATACCGATAAAGCAGTTTTATTGCGTTTTGGAATTCCGGCAATATTTGCTTCGTTTGCAGGGGCATGGCTGTTGCTAAAAATTACCGTGCTCCCTACGCTTTTACATTACGAACTTTGGGGCAAGACTTTTGAGGTCACCCCCGTGAAGCTGATGATTGCCCTGTTGTTAATTCTGTTTTCGATACTTGAAATTACGCCTTCCTTCCAAAAAGTTCAATTCGGTAAAGACAAATTAGTATGGGGCGGAGTATTGAGCGGTTTTTTTGGTGGTCTATCCGGCATTCAGGGAGCCATACGCAGTGCATTCCTGATAAAAAGCGGTTTGTCAAAAGAGGCATACATTGCCACCGGCGTTGTTATTGCTTGTCTGGTCGATTTTACAAGACTTTCTGTTTATGCCACCCGGTTCACATCAGCAAACCTGCACGAAAATCTGATGCTTTTAATTTCGGCAACCCTGTCGGCAATTGCAGGGGCATATATGGGCAAAAGGGTGCTGAAAAAAGTAACCCTGCGAAGCATCCAACTCCTGGTAGCTGTCATGCTCATCTTTATTTCTCTGGCTTTGGGAATGGGCTTAATTTAAAATAACGCAACTTTCTCATACCTTAAGCATTCCCCTGAAGCCTCGTGCAGCGTAGTAGGATTCGGCTCCGTTGTGATAGATGAAGGTGCGCCCATATCGGGAATCGCCGAAAAGGGCACCGCCCCTTTCTCGCACGTCATCGGATGTGACTACCCAGCTGGAGGTCTTGGTGTCGAACTCTCCCAGTTTCTGGAGGTTGTTGTATTGCATTTCGTCCAACAGGTCAATGCCGATCTCCTTGGCCATGCCCAATGCACTGCCTTTGGGCTTGTTTTCCCTGCGTGATTTTAAGGCAGCCTCATCGTAGCATAGGCTCCGGCGACCTTTGGGACTTTCGGGCGAGCAGTCACAAAATATGTATTCCCCGGTTTTGGTATCATAACCTATTACATCGGGCTCTCCGCCGGTCTCCTCCATTTCGTTGAGCGACCACAGTTTGTCCTGATTATTTTCCAGTCTTTGTTGTACATCTCTCCACTTTACATTGGGATGGCGATGCATGTTTTGTTCGAAGCGCATTTTCAGGGTGGCAAACAGGCTGTCGGCTTGTTCGGGGGAAATAGTTGTCCGGTTCATATTCACGCATGTAAATTTGTAAATCGATCACTTCGCCCGCACATTGTTTGAGATGGTGGCGGGGTTGTTGTCTAACATTTATTTACCTGTTTTGGTTCGATCCGGATACTGATTGGATGCACGCGTCTGCCGATAATAAGAAATTACGCACTACCCGAACGTTTTCTTCTTCCGCATCCCACATGGTTATATGAGCCGAATTGGGAAATACATAATACTCGCTGCCGGCCACTTGTTCTGAAAAACTTTTAACCAGTTGGGGTCCCGATGTGTCGAATTCGCCGACAGTAAAGAGTGTGGGGACTCTGATCTTGGACAGATACGGGGTACTATTGTAATCTTTTAATGTACCAATGATTGAAATATCGCTTGGCCCCAGCATATAGTAGTTCAAGACTACGTTAAAGGTAGCCATAATGCTGTCAGTTTCTACCCTGTCCGGTTTTCGTGAACCATAGAGATCGTTGAACATGGTCAGGGCATCCTGATAGCGCAGATTTATATAGTCACTCGAGGAGTCGGCTTCAGCAACTGCTTTTTGTAATGAATCGGGCAGGGTTTTGAGAAGCAGTCTGCAATTCTCTTCATATGCCGGGACATCGAAGCAGGGACCTGCAAAGATAAGGGAGACAACATGATCGGGAAAGGCTGCGTAATATTCAAGAGCGACCATCGTCCCGAAAGAATGCCCCAACAGATTCCATGTGTTGATACCCAACGCTTTTCGCAGCGAATCGAGTTCCGTCACTCTTTGCTCAATCGTGAACATGGTTGTGTCTTCCGTGTAGGTAGATTTTCCACTACCAAGCTGATCGTAACGAATGACCTGACGATCATTTCCCAATTCTTCAAATGGCTTTAGGTAAAAGCTGGAAGCACCGGGACCGCCGTGGATCAGGACAACCGGTATTCCGGTTCCGTTGCCGGATACTTTATACCATATTTTCCCTCCGGAAACGGGGAGATTCCCTTCACCCGTTTTCAGCAACGGTTTATTACATGAAACCAAACCCCAGCACAGAAAAGCCAATATGGAAACGACAAGGGACAGATCCCGACGCTGTTGCGCATTTTTTTTCATGATTGTATGTTTTGAAAGAAGTAAAATGTAAAATGAATCTTTTGACAAATTATTTCATATACTGAACCATTGTCTCTTCCTTTTGAAGCATAGTATCCAAATCTGCTCTTGACAAATATCTACCTGCCCTGAATACTGCATTTATTTTTCGGGTGTTGTTGATGTTTTCCAGTGGATTTGCATCCAGGAGAACGAGATCGGCTTGTTTCCCCGGTTCCACGGTCCCTGTCTTATCAAGTACCCCCAGTACGGTTGCAGCGTTTTTTGTTGCAGCTTGTATAGCTTCCATTGGGGTCAAACCTGCTTTTACCAGCAAATTCAGTTCATCATGCAAACCAAAACCGGGAAAATTATACGGATTTGTCCAGCTCACATCCGTACCAGCTATCATGGGAACTCCTGCTTCACAAAGCAATTGAAGTATTTCAAAATTTTTTCCGATGATTTCTTTTGCGTACATAAAATCCTCATCACTTAATTTTGCACTCATCGGATTTGCACTCAGCTTTCTCCAGGTTTTTAAATATGAATCGGGGACATATTTAAACCGGTCATCATTAGTTGTCAACGTTTCATTTAACTTCAACCATCCGTCCCACAATATAAAATTCGGACACTGATAACTTCCACTTTTCTTTAAATCCGAAAATAACTTTTGAGCCTTTACCGGATCATACGTTTTCAGAATTTCATCTGTTTGAACCCAGTATAATAATCTTACAATATCATCAAAAGATCTGTTGTGTTGCGTAACTGTCTGAATCAACTGCTGCCTGATTGAATCTTCATTTGAAGAACATGCCAGAAGAATTCCAAATAAATGTTCGAATGTACCCATACCCTCCCGAGCAACTTCACTCATGTTGAAAACAATCGGACAGTGACCTCCTACAGGTACGTTCTGTTTTTTGGCTTCGTAGAGTAGAGCTTTAAAAGCTTCAGGCTCGTATAAATCGAATATCTTCACGAAATCAGCGCCGCTATCTTTTACTTTCCTTATAACCGCGACAGCATCTTCCTTTGTATTCATCTGCATGATGCCATCCCATTGCTGATCTTTTCCAAAAATTACAACAGGGATGTAAATGTCGGGTCCAATTATTTTTTTTTCGGAAATTTGTCCCCGCAATTCTGACAAATACCTGAAATATTTCTCGTTACAAGTCATTTGCCTTACACTGGTCACTCCATTGGCAATCAGTAAAGGGAGGAATAACTCACTATGGGAGATGTGTACATGCATGTCCCATAATCCGGGTATCAGATACATCCCTCTTCCGGATATCACTTTTGTGCCATGTGCAGGTTCTGATGCATTGCTTTGCAGAATGCTTACAATTGAATCTCCCGTAATGAACACCGTCATGTCTGCTAGCGGTGCATTTCCGGTTCCATCTATTACGGTTACATTTACAATTGCTTCATCAGACGCAATCACCTTCGGGTTTTCCTGACTGAAGGTAAGAGCAGGAAGCATGATTAGAAGAAGCAATAATTTTCTCATGCCCGGCCATTTTAGAAATTATTTAAGACGGATATACTTTTCAATCATGTAATTCTGCTGAAGATTCCAGTTCTCATCTACCGGCCAACTTTGAATGAGTGTGTCATTCCTGATTTCTATCAACATATTGATCGTTTTTCCCTTTGCTTCCGGGAGAAGATGATTTTCTAAAATACTCTCTTCGTAATGGTTTCCTTCGGATAATTTATACGTACCCCAGCCATAGTTATCGTATAACATGTTGTCCAACTCAAAATAACCGGCAAAAGTAAAGCATCCGTCTGTCCAGAATTTAACCCCCGAACCGGTATCTTGTCTCGTTAGAGGTGTCTCGCTAAAATGATCCTCTACGTATACCAATTGCCATGCACCCTCAATAGATGTATTTTGGGGAATGCTGCTGCTTAAAATAACTCCCGAGATCATCAGAGAAAGAAAAACTGCTGTTTTCATGATTCACGTAAAAATTAAGACTGTTTTTTTGATAAAATCCAAGTTTCGCACGATCTTATTGCGATTTTCGCCCCGATACCCGGATATGTAGCCTTCGTTGACCCATTCCGGAGATATACCCCAACGTTTTTAATTCAACTGCATAAGTAATAAAGTTAAAATTAAACAACTTGTTAGTAGGTTGTTATAACTACAAATGCAAAGAATTGCATTTTGCGTACACCGGTGTATGCAATTTTGGACTGTAAATACATTAGCGAATTTCAAGATATTGATAAACAGTGTGAGAGATGCGTTTTTCTGTGCAAATTCATTTTTTATGCAACGAAGTTAAATAAATGTAATTATATTATCATTGAAAGAATGCTGGGTGTTGTGCATTCAGCCGGCTGAGGATGAGGTTGTCACGTCCTGAAATAAGTTTAGGCTTACACCAAAAATCCCTTTATTGTCCTTCATGGTATCGGTAATGCCCAGGTGTTTCCCCGCTGTCATTTTCAGATTTATTCAAAACTGACAATGGAGATTTGTTCCATCATGGCATTGGCAACTACTGTCGGCGTAATGGGCCCTGTTTCAAAATCGGCCATTTTTGTATACTTTTTGAAGACAAACGGGAGTCCGTTTGAGAAAAGGAGATCGGGCCCGTCCGCAATTTCGAAATGCAAATGAGGAGCGGTGGAGTTGCCTGAATTACCCAACAAACCAATGGGGTTCCCCTCCTTTACGTTGTCCCCCTCCTTCACCATAAACGAATGGGGAACGCAATGTGCATAGAAGGCATACTGTCCGTCGCCAATATTCAGAACAAGATAATTCCCGCCCAACTCATCGACGGTATTCAGCGGAACATCCTGCGCATCTCCGTTGTTTTCGGCCCGGCCGTCCTTTATGGAATGTACGATGCCGTCTGCCACAGCATACAAAGTATCCTTGTAGTTAAAGTACGATTCGTTTACTTTGGGATCTCCATTCAAAAGATTGTCCATTTCGTCATTCAGCTGCGCGTTGTCAAAAGCAAAACGTTCTCCCCGGTATATTTTACCGTCGACAAAAAATAACCTGAAAAAATGATATCCCAGGGTGGACTGATTCACAAACAGCCAGTTATTTCCTTTTACGGGAGATGAGATGGCGACAGGTGTCTCACCAAGTCGTGGAGTAAAAACGCCACCTTCCACAATAACCTCTTTCTGCTGAATGGTATCCCTAAACATGAAACGATGTGAGATCCTGGCGGGTTTGGTTTGATCCAACGGGATGGGAAGTTGTATGGACAGGTAATAGCCCGAGATTTGATCATATGCGAAGTAGGGGTTGGGGTCTAACGGATCCTTGTTGATAAAGGGCAAATCGGGCTGAGTGATTGTCATCAACGCCGCTTTGGAACGATCATCCAGGACAACGATCTGTTCCAGTCTGAGCCCCTCTTTTTCCCATTCCCATGTTTGCAGTGTATAGGGTATCCGATAATATTTCTCCGTTTGAAAAGGAATGTCGTTGATCACCACTTCAATTTTTCCAGAATCCACCGGAGTGGGGGTGGCATCACATCCTGGCAGTATTAATGAGCCGATAAAGAGGAATGCAAGAACAATTTTTGTTTTCATGTCCGTTTAAGATATATGATTCAGCTTCTGTCTTATTATTTTATTGCTGGCTCCTCTGTGACAGCAGACGGACCAACTTTTATTATACACCTTTTGACAATTGTGTTATCAATCTGCAAAAGTAGGTGTTTTCCATTACAGTTCCATTAATCTACTCGAAAATATCATCTCTATTTAACGAAAAGGAGCTACCCTTTTGGAGCAGCTCCTTTTACGAACTCAATCTCTAAACTGTAAATATTCAATATCCCAATCCATCTTTCCAGCCCGGGTTTTGCGTTAGGTTTGGGTTAAGCGTACGCTCATCAATTGGAATAGGGTATAGGTAGTCGCGCTCTTCGTTAAATCCGTTACGCTCTGCATTATGGTGATAATTCAAATACCCATTATTCCCTTCGGTCAGGAAAATGTCCTTACCCAATTTATAGATAGAAACGCCTTCTCTTTCTGCAGGTTTCTCTTCGTCTGCAGCGTAAAGAACCAAGTCGATATTGCCGTCGCCCGAGAGGTCGTACTCACCCGGTCCCTCAAAGTACATACCGGTAAGTGGCTGATCGATGCTCTTTCCTGCTTTCCAGCGGATCAAATCTGCAAATCGCAAACCTTCCTGAAGCAGTTCAATTGTGCGGTCGCGGCGAATTTCCAGTATCACACCCTTGTTTGTGCCGCCAACATTCGGATAACCTGATGTGGCAGAGGCAAGGTACTCATCGGGGCTTGCATTGGCATCCGCAACATTCAGGTTAGGCATACCTACGCGGTCGCGCAGCTTCTTTATCGAAATATCGATGTCATTCTGAGTAAGCGTGCCAAGTTCAGCCTTGGCTTCGGCATAGTTAAGCAGAACCTCTGCATAACGGAAAACCGGCATGTCCACATCCGACGAACCTGTTCTGTCGTTGTTATTACTGTTAGATGCAGGATCCTGTACAAATTTCACAGGTTGATAACCGGTAGTGGCAACATTCAGCTCGGGAGCCACTATTCTTGTCTGATTGATACGTGTATAACCGGGAGTACGCATACTTTGCGCCAAACGTGGGTCGCGATTATTTGTCTCCTCATTAAACGGCATCACTTCCCATCCCTCCTGATCCGTAAACCTGGAGCCATCCTTCATCAGGTAGGTGTTGACGAACTTACGGGTCAGTCCCGGTCGTCCCTGAGAGGTTAGCAACGTATATGCCGAAGCATTATTTCGAATGCCCAGTGCGTAATCAAACTTGATAGTCAGAATATACTCATCGGTATTCGCATCGGGCGTTGCAAACAGCATCATATAGTCTTTTTCGGGATTACCGGTTGAGTAAACCTTGTAGGGACCTTTTTGTATAATCTCCAAAGCCGATTTGGCTGCTAAATCAAGATAGTAGTTGTAGTTGTTGCCCGCAAGCGTGAGGTTGTGATACTTGCGATACGTACCTTCAAACAGGGTGAATCTTGATTTCAATGCAAGGGCCGACCAGCGGTTTACGCGATAAACGCTCTTCCCTGCGGGTAAATTTGCAATGGCATAATCAATATCCTCTATCATTTTGGTCATTATCAGCTCTCGTGAATCACGCGGTTTATACAGATCTTCATCGGTAGAGCTCAGCTGTCCATCATACCAGGGTACATCTCCAAAACGTTGCACCTTGTCGAAATAGAAATAGGCACGGAAGAAGCGAGCAACAGCACTGTATTTGACAACAGCCTCCTTGTCTGCACACTGATCAATATTCTCCAGCAATGTGTTGATGCGGCGCAAGGTGCCCCAGTTCCAGCCGCCGCCCGAAGCAGGGACGGTACGTCTGTTTCCGCCAATCATGACCTCATCCAGGATTGCATTCACCATCACATCGCTCTGCTCATCAAAGGGAGATTTGTCCAACAGTTCGTTATAGAACGGGTTGCTAAACAGCTCAAGCTCTGTGGCGTTCTTAAAGTAGTCGTAGTCCGACATCTTATCTTTCGGAGTAAGATCCAGCTGCTCGCACGATGCAAGCCCCGTTAAAAGCAATATAACTGATATTATTATGGATATTTTTTTCATTGTCTTCATATTTAAAAATTAAAAAGTGATATCTATGCCAAACATATAGGTTGCCGGCCAGGGATAGAATGCGTTGTTTTGCACAGCACTGGAACGACTGAATGCCGCTTCCGGATCAATATATTTGGTGTTCTCCTTCAAAGGAGACCAGTAGTGCAGGTTCTCTCCCGATGCATATACACGTAAATTATCGATACCAATTTTTGATGTTAAGTTTGCTGGAAGAGTATAACCCACAGTTACGTTCTTCAAGCGCAGGTATCTCAGGTTCTGCAGATAGCTGTCGTTCACTTTTGCCAGATAACCACCTGTTGCCCCGTAGGCCCGTGCTCTTGGGAAATAGGAATCGGGATTCTCTTCCGACCATACCTTATCAAGAAAGTCTTTTGGCAGGAACGAAACGTATGAGTAAGAGAAACCACCCCAAAAGTTCATGTTGTGACCACTTGGATACCAGTAATGATTGCCCGTACCCTGTAACATTACCGACGCGTCAAATCCCATCCAGTCGAATCCTGCGTTAACACCATACGATAATGTGGGTAGTGAATTGCCTAAAATTTTACGGTCGCCCGGGTTGTCAACAGTATTTTGTCCAATACCCCAGATACCATTCCCATCAAGGTCGACAAACTTCAGGTCGCCGGCCATCCAGCCACCTCTCAGGCGACCGCTGCTATAGCTCAGATCCACCTCTTTCGCGTAAGCTTTTGCCTCTTCGTCGGTTTGAAAAAGTCCGTCGGTAACAAATCCCCAAATCTCGCCAAGCTCCATGCCTTCATAATACTGTTTGGCAAATGTCTTGTTAGGGTTGTCGTATTTAGTGATAATACTCTTGTAGTCACTCAATACAAGTCCCACATTATAAGAGAAGGGACTTTTTCCCAGTTGAAACTGATCACGCCAGTTCAAAGACAATTCATACCCCCTGGTCTGCATATCGGCAGCGTTCATTTCGGGTGAGTCGGCACCGTACACACCGGGCAGAGCAACACCCTCAGTCAGCATATCCACAGTGTTCCGAACATAAACGTCAGCCACCAGACTCAATCGGCTTTTCAACATCGAATAGTCCACACCCGCATTCCATTGCTTCACCGTTTCCCAGGTCATGTCAGATGCAATGGGGGCACTCAATGATGAGTATTTAGCCTTGGTGCTTCCCTCTCCAAATGTATATTCACTGAAGTCATGCATCGAAACCAAACGCATATAGGTGTAGTAAGACGACACATTCTGGTTACCCAGTGACCCAAATGACAGGCGTAGCTTCAGGTTGTCCACCAGATCCCTGGCAGGCTCAAAGAAAGGCTCTTCAGAGATGCGCCAACCCACCGATGCTGAGGGAAACCATCCCCACCTGTGTTCTCTTCCAAAGCGCGAGGAGCCGTCATACCTGCCACTCAGTTCAAACAGATAACGGCCCATATAGTCGTAGTTCAGCCTTCCAAAGAAGCCCAGCAGCGCATATTCTGCCTGGCCGCCACCAACACCGGTTTCAGTAACTCCCTCTTCGTTTTGTCCCACCAGGTTCAGGTCGTCGAGTGAAGGCGATGAGAGGTCACGTCCCCATGCCGAAATACTCTTACGGTGAAACGACTCATAGTTAAATCCACCCAAAGCAGACACGTTGTGCCTGTTGTTGAACGTCTCTTCGTAGTTGGCAAATATATTCGTAGAGTAGAAGTTATTTGTTGTAATGGCTTCGGTCAGCTGGTTTTCGCCTGCCCCGGTGTTGTACGATTCCAGTTCAGCATCAGGATATACTCTGAACCATAGCTCCTGCGAGCGGTTTGTATTTTGCCTCTGATTGAAACGATATGTAAAATCTCCGGTTATTTTGAGTGTCTCAAACGGCTTCATCTCCAACCGTGTTGTATTCGACACGTTCATGGTCTTCTCCAAGTTTCTGTGCGATTGCTCGTTGAGCATGATGTGGCGACCGTTCCCCACCTTGTAGTTCAGATATGGAGTGCCGTATATCCACGAGCCATCGGGATTTTGCATTGGGAAGTTTGCCAGTGCGTGACGCGAACTATAGGCAATTGTGTTTTCAATGTTGTCGTCGCCCAGCGAACTATATTTCGAATTATACATCGCTGTATTGTTTGATAAAGTAGCCCAATCGTTTACCTTAAAGTCGATTTTTGAGCGCAAGTTGTATCTGTCAAAGACGTCAGGATGTGCGCGTTGCATGCCCTCCTGACGGTTGTAGTTGCCCGAGAGCATATAATTAATCCCATTTGTGCCGCCATTCACGGAAATATTGTGCTGCTGGCTGGGGCGCTTTTCACGGTAAAGCATATCCCACCAGTCGTAATTACCATAATAAACCCATTGAGGACGGCCGTTTCTTACTTCTTCCACAACCCAGGGACGGTCAGGATGCTCAGTCACGTCATTCACACGTGCCCAAAGCTCCTCCATATCCTTTTCAGAATATCTGATATAGTTGGTACCGTTGTCCGCCTGCCAGAACTTGTTCACATGGTAAACCGAGTAATAACCACGATTCTCATAGTCGGTACTCGTTGTGGGCTGTTCCCAGCCAAGGCGGCCGCTGTAGCGTACCACTGCTTTTCTGTTTGTGTCGGCCCCCGACTTGGTAGTTACCAAAATAACACCAAATGCGGCACGTGCACCATAAACTGCTGCAGCCGATGCATCTTTAATTACAGAAATCGACTTGATATCATTGGGGTTCAACCGCGACAGGTCGCCCGCATCACCCGTAACGCCGTCAATAACCACCAGCGGATCGGTATCGTTGATTGAGTTCACGCCTCTGATGTTAATTGCCCCCGAGCTGCCCGGTTTACCCGACGAAGTGGTAATATTCAACCCTGCCACAGACCCTTGTAACATGTTTGTAACCGAGTGTGATAGACGGTTTGTGAGCTCATCGCCGTTCACTGTAGACACAGCCCCGGTCAGGTTAACCCTCCTTTGAGTACCATAGCCAACCACCACAAGCTCATCCAGCAACTCGGTGTCTTCTTTCAGGACAATATTCAGATCACCACTACCTTCCCATACCACCTCCTGGTCAGCAAACCCGATATATGAGAATACAATAGTGGAATTGGCCGGCACTTCAAGTGAAAAGTTCCCATCCAAATCCGTTACAATTCCGTTTGTTGTACCTTTTTGAATAACGTTTACACCGATAAGAGGTATGTCTTCAGTATCCACAACCCTGCCGCGCAAATTTAAATTCTGGGCATGTGCAGATAATGAAAAGCCCATAAATAATAAGATAATAATGATATGTGATTTAACACAATGATACTTTTTCCGCATAAAACAATCTTTTGTTAATATTTAAAACCACCCGCAAAATAACTACATAATAGTTACGATTTGATGACAAAAATATTAAGTAATTGTTACAACCGGCATTGGTATTGGATTTCAGAGCGGTAGGGCTCTGTTCGAAATTTCAAACAGCGAATCAAATTTATCGTGATGCATACAGGTCGAATGTCCCGGATAAAGTGGCTGGCTTGACGATGTAATCATTACTCCCGACGATCCGGATCCCGATCCTGAATGGCCGGGTTGGCCCGATCCCGACTGGCCGGAGTTTGATGATCCCGAGGATTGGGATGATGGAGATATCTGGGGAGATTGGGATGATTCCTACGTTGAAGAGCCAGTGGACGATCCTCTGGCATCGGCTATTCAACAGAGTTCGACACTCACATCGTCACAACAGGCGAAGCTGGAGGAGGCCTTACGGAAGCTGATCGGGGAGGGCTGCATGCAGGAGGCGCTGTACGATGCCCTGGTGAGGGAAACGAAAATTTAATTCAGAAAACTATAATAAAGAACAAGCTTTTGCTGGTTGATGAAACCTAAAAATATTTTTAGGTTTCACTTTATGAGCAAATTACCAATAATATATTTCTTACTGCTAACAATCATATCATGTAATAATTACCCGAAAGATGTTTCTGCCGCATTGAGCAAGGCCGGTAATAATCGGCAGGAACTGGAGAAAGTGTTGAATCTATACCGGGGAACTGATGATCTGAAATATGTCGCGGCATGTCATCTCATTGCAAATATGCTATACCACGGCAGTCTCAATGAAATAACCCTGGACGAAAAGTACGAAGTCTATTTTCGGAAGGTCGATTCGATCTATAATCTGTTGTTTGGAAACATGACATTGGGGCAGATCAAGAATTTAAGATTCCGCATTCCCGATTCCATAAGGAGTGCCCTGTCTGAAGAGTATGATTATATTCCATTCCGCAAAACAATGTCTGCGGAGACTGGGAAAGCAACTTGCGGTTTGCTGCAAAAGTTTACAGGAGAGGGTTTGCTGCAAACAAAAAGAAAGCCTATTTCCTAAGAGGCAAGAACGAATATATTCCGGAGATATTCGATTTGCCTACATTGAAAGATGAGAGCTTCCGCTATAGACAAACGGTTTCCTTAATCTTTCCATTTCAAAACAAAACGCCTAACAGGTTGGCATACCTTTCCCTGGTAACACGTAGCGGTCTTGTTCCTGTGGCATGGGGTGCCATTGACCGGAAAAACCGGTCCGTCTGTTTTGAACAAACGCCTGTTGATGTGGTGTTTATACTATCATATTATGAAAAAGACACGTTGCAACCCATAGGGTATCCCTTTCTGTTACAATCGGACGGGGAGTTGTCTTATATCCAAAAACCCATGACATCCAATACGATTAAGGAGGAAAATATCTTTTCTGTCGTACAGGGAAGAAAACTGGCAGATAAGACGGGGAAAATTCCCATGAATCTCCAGTATAGGGAATTAAAAACAGACACAGCAACAATAACGGACATGCACCTTCTTCGCAAGTTTCCGGGAAAGCCGAACCTGCAGAGAATCAATGCCGGTTTCGCGGGAAGTTTATTGTTGGCATCAAATCATCAGAACGGTGAGTTCGACACACTGCATGTGTTTCGTGAACCATTGAAACCCAATATACAGCAAGTGACGATAGAGAATAAAAAAACGTATCGTTATTACAGGATAGAAACGCCAGATAAGAGTCCGGTAAATATCGCCCATCTGGAATTTTTGGGAGAAGAGAGTAATCGTTATCAATGGGCAAAACCAACGCCGCTGCCCATATTTTACGAGGAGGATGCGGTGAAGGAAGCGGAATCACTCTGTAAAATAATCGGACAGCCTGCGGACGACTGTATAAATGCGTTTGATGATAACCTCGAAACTTTTGTGAATGCAAATTCGATAAAAACCGATTTTCAGAATTCCGTCAAAATAAAAGCTCTAAGAATTGCACCGAGAAATGCGAATAATCAGATTGTTGTGGGCGACAACTATTCCTTGTCCTATTTCGACGGCAAAGAGTGGAGGGAGATCTTCAGAACCCGTGCCACCATGAATTATATAAAAGTAAATAATGCCCCTGCCCAAGGTTTATACTTGTTAAGGAACCTGGATAACGGAAAAGAAGAAATACCATTTCTCTATATAAGTGATGGGCAGGTATGGCTTGATTAAAACCTATACTATGTATGACAAAATAAAATAGGAATAATGAAATTAACATTTTTGCCACATTCGAGACTGTAATCTGATTGTGCTCATTCACAACTGGGGAAAAAGTTTTATATTTACATGCCAACGGGAATCTACTCATACACTGTAAGTAAATTCAATTTATACTCCACATCATATGTTTGAATATATAGAAAACGAGGGCTGAAATAAGCTGAAAAACTCATCCGGTTATTGTCTAACGATATAGTTTAATTTTTTTAAGGAGATAGAAAATAAAAGTTGTTTTTATTTTCTACTCTACTGCTCGGTTTATTTGAGGGCAAATATATGAATATCTAAAACTAAGAATCTACAGAGTAAAAGCGAAAATTCATGTGTTTTGAACAATATTTAAACAAATATAAACAAATTTGAAAGTATAAAAAAACGCTTTAACATATATTTGTAAAATCAACTGTATTTTTGTTTTTGACATGAATTAATTAGTGAAAAACCTAGCATAGACGGTAAAAAAATAAGGAGTAATAAAGCTAATAGTAAAAAAGTGACCTTGAACGACTCATATTTGAATGTATATTGCATCTCCTTATAGCTACTTACAGTAAATATAGTATTGCATTTCAAATTATGCAAAATCAGAACAAATCAATTTAATTTTCAATATTATAATTATGCATGTAAAAACAAATAGAATTTTAAGTTACCTTACTTTAACAATTCTATGTGTATCCCTTTCCCATTGTAAAGAGGCCGGGATCATAGAAGGTGAAGAGGGGATCAAGGAAGTACATTTGACTCCCACGGAGAAACCCAATGAGGTGATCAATGAAAAATTATTCGATGTGATCAACCTTGATTATCCCGGACTTGAAAAAGTGAAAAGCTATCATGACAACGGTCAGCTGTATTACGCTGCACACGAACTTTTACAGTACTACAGACAAAGATTGGATGTGATCAATCCCGGTGTCAACTTGCTCAATCCCACGATTACCGATTTTGACCTCAATGTTGCCGACCAGGCCCTTGCGTACCGGTTTTATGTACGCAACTTCAGGGAAGACGTGGTAGATGGAAAGGAGGTCTATTACCTGTTCACCCAAAACAATGCCATCAACTGGGAGCTTGCTCCCGCCGGGATAACGGATCAGGAGTTTGGGCTCCAGATGCACCGCCACCAGTGGATGTTGCCCCAGGCAAAGGCTTATCGGATCACCAAAAATGAAGATTATGTCAAATCCTGGATCGAGGTGTACACCGACTGGTTAAAGAACCATCCCGTGCCCGAAGGCAGCGTGACCAGAAGTAATCCGGCATGGTATGCCCTGCAGCCGGCAGAAAGGGTGATATCGCAGGTAGACCTGTTCTATTACTTCATGCACTCCGCACATTTCACGCCTGAGTGGTTGTCAGTGTTCCTTACCGCTTTTTATGATACCGTGGAGACGATCCGAAACAACTATTATACCGACGGCAGCAACATTTATGTAACCCAGACACAGGCGGTCATTACCGCGGGTATCTTGTTGCCCGAATTCAAGAAGTCTCCCGAGTGGCTGAATGAGGGAGCCGGTAAAATAACGGAGCAGGTGGTAGCACAGTTTCTGGAAGACGGCGTTCAAAATGAATTGGATCCGAGCTATCATATAGGGGTTATTGCTGATTTCTATACCATCTATAAGTTGGCCGGCAGCAACAATAAACTCAACCTGTTCCCCGGTGAATACATTGAGAATCTGAGAAAAGCAACCCGGTTTGTGATGGATGTCATCTATCCCGACTACTCCATTGACAACTTCAATGATACACGTTCTTCATCTTACACCAAGAGCGTGTTGCTCAGGAACCTAAGACAATATTCCGAGATGTTCCCGGAGGATGAAGAGATCCAATGGATGGCTACCGAAGGAAAGATGGGTAAAAAACCGGTTGATCGGATACAAACTTATCCCCATGCCGGTTATTACATGATGAGAAGCGACTGGGGAAGTAACTCCACGGTGATGATCCTGAAAAATAACTACAACCCCCAGAATAAATGGCATTGTCAGCCCGACAATGGCACCTTCGGCCTTTACAGCAAAGGCAGGAATTTCACTCCCGACGCGGGCGTCTACTCCTATGGGGGTACTCCGGAAAGCAACGCGGATCGCAGAGCTTTCCGAGCTACAAAAATGCATAATACAATGACCCGGAACAGCCGGGATATAGCAGATGGGTATATGCTGGGAACCTTTTTGAAACAGGAAAGCAATGATAATTATGACTTGATAGTCACAGAGAACAAATCCTACTCCGACCTGACCCATCGACGGGCGGTGTTTTTTGTAGAGAAAAGTTTTTTTGTCATCGTGGACGAAGGATATGGAGAGAACGCTGATCCCCTGGTAAACGTAAACTTTAATCTATCCCCCAAGAGGGATGATGTCATCATCGATGACCGCGCTTCCGAGTTCATCTATGGGGCACATACCCAGTATGGCGACAACAATAACATGCTATTCAAAACTTTTGTCGGCACAACCCCCGGTTACGCTGCCCTGAACAACACGGCCTATGTCTCAAATAAGCTGGGAGAGAAGTCGGCGCAACGCAGGTTCTACCAGGTGACCATCAAAAAGCCGCTCAATGGCGCTGCCCGCTTTATAACGGTGATTCACCCATTCACCACCGAAGCTGATTACGCCAATATGGATATCAGTGCAAGGTTTACCGATAACACCGAAGGCCTGTTCAATAGCCGGGGTGCCTCCGCAGAGGTGACCATCAATGGAAAGCCTTATGCTTTGAACTATACACTACAATAAATCATCTAACGTATCCAAAATAATGAAAACCAATAAGATCATCATGAAGAGTAAATGGTTGTTCTTGTATGTTGTCGCGGCATTATTTGCTTTCCACATATCCTGTACGGACACAGACAACCTGGACAACAAGGAACTACATTTGTATTATAGCGGCGTCACCGATATCGGCCCGTCGATGCACTTCAACCTGGACGGACCCACCTATTACGGGGCGCCTCCATCCGATTTCAGCATCACCGAGGTGAAGCTTGACGGACAGGTGGTACAGACAAATAGTTTTTCGATTGATCCCAATTCGGGAGCGATCGCCATTGCTAATACCGACAACCTTGAGATAGGACTTTATACACTGACGGTTTCCTGTATGTCGGACGGTAAACGGTACACTTTTGCCGATGTGGTATCCATCAATATGATGCGTCCCATTCCCCAAGGGATCTCTGTGGAACCCAATGTGATAGAGGTGCCATTGGAGTACCTGCTGGATCCGCAAGCTACCCATGAGATCCCTACCGCCCGGGTTGTCACCGACGGGGAGCATATCACCATCAAAAAATATATCATCTCGGGTGTGCGAAAAGGAGATGAAGCCGTGAAAAATGAGGGATTGTTTAAAATCTCTTCCGATGGAGTAATATCCATGGATAAAGGAGTGGAAGGTATTCAGCCGGGGAAATACACCCTTGATCTCAGGTTAACCACCTCCGCCACGGATGAGACGTCTGAAGAAGGGATCTTCCCGAATGCCCTGACAGTGAATATCACCTCCAAGCCATTGGTACTTACGTATACTCCCAACAATGCCCGGGTTGAATTCTCGACCGGAGTGACATCGACGGCTCCTACCCTCGTGGGTTCGGAAGAGATGCTGACCTACAGCATCCGATCCGTTGCACCGGCCGACGCTCCCATCACCATCGATGCAGCTACCGGGGAGCTTTCGTTGCGTGAAAATAACGGGCTCCCCATAGGAACTCAGTGTGAAGTGTCTGTCACCGTGACCAATCAATTTGGATCTGCCGATTTTGACGGTGTGTATACAATTGATATTGTGGCGTTCATACATCCCATTGAGAAGTTCAGTTATCCTACATCGAATGAATTCTCGCAAGCCATAGGGTTTGAAATAATGCCTTCCGAGAGAGACGGGGATGAAGTGACGTATGAGTTTGTAGATCTGCCTTCAACCTTGGGCGATTTAAAGATCGATCCTTTTACAGGTACTATTTCAGCAGAAAAAGGCAATAAAATACCCATAGGGGATTACAATGTGACCGTACTGGCTAAAAACATAAAAAGTGAGAAGAGAGCGACGATGGGCCTGAAAATAAAGAAAAATCCCTATTATTTCACCTATTTCAGATGGGGCAACAACCTCAACCTGTCTCCTGCAGCAAATTACGCAAATCAGTTCAGGGTGTTCTCCAACGGTGAGCTGCTGGCTTTATCGCTTCCGGTCATCGAATCTGATATCCCGGAAGGAATAGAAGTGGAGTGGAGCGTGCATTCCACCAACTTCTCCGGAGGCAGTGTTTCCATTGATAAGCAGGGAACAGTTACCTTCCTGCAGGGATGGGTAGACGCCAAGGCGTTTGTGATAGTGGTAAAAGCGATAGCAGGAAAGGGGCTTCCGGAGGAGACACAGGTGAAGGTGCCCCTGTTCATACACTGCTCGGCAGCCAAAAACGGAGTCTCGGTAGATTATACTCCCTTCGTGGCACAAATTAATCCCCGCACAGGAGGACGCTCCGTAGCACCTGAAATAACCGGCGAGGTGAACAGGGATCTGTTCCTGATGGATTACCGGCGTAACTTCCAATATTATAACGTGAATGGGCCGGCTGAACATATCGATGGACAACCGGGCCTCAGAACTTCTTTCATATACAATATATGGAAAGCATATTATGAGGCCATCGGCTCACCCAGTGTGAATACCGGTGCCAGGGGTCCCATGTCGTACATTGACAATAAAAACAGAACATCCGTGCCCGCCGCCTATGTAAGCAATGAAGATCTTTCTGTGATTGTAAATCCGGATAAATGGAAAGATGATTACGGGTATGCCAATGGGGTGATCATCGGGCAAATGACTTTTGCCACCAACGGCAATGAGGGATCCGTGGCATCAGGCACCCAAATTTTTCCGCTGGCCATTTGGTTCGACACAAGTTTCTAAAAATAAAACAGACTAAATAATTATGATGGTTTTGAATAAACAAATATGTAGACTTATACTGATCTCTTTTATCTCATTGTTTTTCGTATCGGAAGCTGTGTTCGCACAGACAGCAGATGAGATCACCGTGAAGGGGGTGATATATGATGAGGAGGCTATGCCGGTTATTGGAGCAGCCGTACAGGTGAAAGGAGAAAGCAGGGGGGTGGTGACGGATATTGACGGCAACTTCACCATCACCACCCAAGCCAATGCTACATTAGTGATCAGCTACGTGGGATACCTTACTCAGGAAGTGAATGTGTCCGGCAGAAGCAGTTTGACCGTAACATTGGCTCCCGACGATGTGCTGCTGGAAGAAGTGGTGGTGATTGGGTATGGGAGCATGAAGCGCAACGACCTCACCGGATCCGTTTCTTCCGTAGGTTCCAAATCCATTGAAGGATTCAAGACAAGCTCCGTGGTGGGTGCCCTAGGCGGACAAGTCTCCGGCGTACAGATCATTCAGTCGGATGGCACACCCGGTTCAGGTTTCGATATAAAAATTCGCGGTGTAGGTACCCTCACCGGCGATGCTTCACCGCTATTCATTGTGGACGGTTTTGAGATGAGCAACATCGATTACCTCTCCAACAACGATATTGAATCAATCGATATCTTGAAGGATGCCTCTGCTTCCGCCATCTATGGAGCTCGTGCGGCCAATGGGGTGGTACTGGTCACCACCAAGTCGGGGAAAGAGGGAAAACCCCAAATATCATACAACGGATCTGCCAGCTATCGTGAGATAACGAAAAAACTCGATTTATTGACACCGTATGAGTTTGTAAAGCTCCAACTGGAACTGAACCCTAATAAATATGGGAACACCTATTTCCAGGAGGGCGTGGATGAAGAGGGTAATCCTTATAAATATCAAACAATGGATGATTATCTCCATGAGAAAGGGGTGGACTGGCAAGCGGAGGCATTCAGACCCACCTGGTCCCAAAACCATGATATCAACCTCACGGGAGGTACCCAAGAGTCGCAATACGCCGCTTCCTTCTCTGCTTACAATGAAAATGGGATCTTTAAGAACAGCAATTTTGAGAAATATACGGGACGGTTGCGATTCAATCAGAGGATCACGCCCTCCATCACCCTGAACACGACCCTTAACTACGCCAACACCACCCAGGAGGGGATCGGCACTTCCGGTACCGGAGGAGCGCTTACTGTTCTTTCAAACCTTCTGAATGCCAGAAATACGGGGGGACTGAGGGTGTCGAATGAAGAGTTGTTGGAGTCGGTCTTCGATCCCCTGGAGCTCAGCGAAAACCCCACGTTCTCACAAATCAATCCGATCAGGCAGGCCGAGGCGGTAACGAATAAGCGCAATCAGGAGTTGTGGGGCATAAACGCAGGGCTCACCATCCAGTTGATGAAGGGCCTCACACTCAGGTCATCGGCTACTTATAACACCACCCATTCCAGAAGGGATATTTTTTATGGTGAAAACTCAAGCCAGGCCTATCGTGGCGGAGGGGTCTACGGTTCCTCCCAGATCAACAAGGACGTGAGATGGGGTAACAGCAACACCCTCACTTACAGGCATCAGATCAACAAAAGGATGTCGTATGATGCCATGCTCGGGCAAGAGACCACCTACAGGAGCAGTGAATATCTTCATGGCCAGGCAAAAGATTTTCCTTTCGATCACCTGGGGAGCGACAACCTGGGCCTTGGCGCAACGCCGAGCAGGGTGGAGACATCAAAGAATGACAAGCTGTTACTCTCCTATTTTACGCGTGCGAACTTTAACTACTCCGACCGGTATTTGCTAACAGCCACCCTCAGGGCAGATGGTTCCACGGTTTTCTCAGCAAGGAACAAATGGGGATATTTCCCGTCGTTCGCGGCAGCCTGGCGGGTATCGGAAGAAGAGTTCATGCAGGATATCCCATTCCTTTCCAACCTCAAACTCCGTCTGGGATGGGGAGTGGTAGGGAACGACAGGATCACCAACTATCTGTCGCTCGACCTGTATACGGCCAGCAAGTATGGAGTGGGGAATAAACTGGTCACCGTTCTAAATCCTAAGCAATTGGCAAACAAAGACCTGAGATGGGAGGGTTCCAGCACATCCAATATCGGACTGGACATCGGATTATTCAATAGCCGCATGAATCTTATCATCGACTATTTTGTAAAGAACACGAAAGACCTGCTGCTGGCCCAGGATCTTGCTCACGTGACCGGCTTCACCTCACAGTGGCAAAACATTGGCAAGATTCAGAACAAGGGGTTGGAGATCAATTTAAATACGGTCAATGTGCAAAACCGCCGTTTCACCTGGCAAACCGATTTCAATATTTCGTTCATCAAGAACACGCTCAAATCGCTGCAAAGCGATGCCAACTCCATGTATGCCGCATCAAGGTTTAACAGTAACTTCTCCGGATATGACTACATAGCCACAGTGGGCTCGTCCATCGGTGAGATGTATGGCTATAAGTTTGACGGTGTGTATCAGAGCTCCGACTTCAATATCACCCCCGACGGGAAACGTGTGTTAAAGCCCGGCGTGGTTGATATCAGCACCCACTCAGGCCGGCCGGTAGAGCCGGGCATGGTGAAATACAAAGATATCACGGGCGACGGCATCATCACCACCGAAGACAGAACCGCCATTGGCAACGGATTGCCGAAGTTTTACGGGGGGCTCACCAACACATTCATGTATCACAATTTTGACCTGAGCGTGCTGTTTCAGTTTACTTACGGCAACGACCTGTATAACGCCACCCGCATGTTCCACACGCAAACCCAGACCGAAAGGGCCAACCAGTTTGCAGAGGTGGTTGACAGGTGGACACCTACTCATGCGTCCAATGCAGTGCCCTCAGCGAATGGATATGTCAGATACGAACTTTATTCACGTTTCATTGAAGATGGCTCCTTCCTCAAGCTCAAACATATTACGCTGGGATATACGCTTCCCAAAAAGATGCTTGTTAAAACTAAATATGTCAACAATATACGACTGTATGGAACCGCTCAGAACTTGCTAACCTGGTCTAAATACAAAGGATCGGATCCGGAAGTAAATATGAAGAACAGCCCCTTGATGCCCGGTTTTGACTGGGGGGCCTATCCCATGAGCAGGGTGTTAATTGCAGGCATTGAAATTCAATTTTAAATATAATCATCAATCATATGAATAAGCTCAAGTACATTTTATATATAATGATCGGTTTGATCACCATTCCCTCTTGTTCCCTCGATGAGGTAAGTTACACGGAGATAGAAAAAACCAATTATATGAATACCCCCGCAGAGGCTGAAACGGTGTTATTAGGCGTTTACAGGAAAATGGTGGAAGAGGGTATGTATCGATTTAATCTCTCTATGCTCTTTACCATTCCCACCGATATCGCCAAGGTGGAAGGAAATTCACCGGATGGCCTCCGTCTGGTCCCGTCCAACTCATACACGAGTACGCAGATTGAGGTTCAGCAAACATGGTCGAGCCTCTACAGTGCCATTTATGATGCCAATGACTTTTTAGAGGGGATCAGCGGGAAATTGTCCGGCTACTCCGAAAGGGAGCAGCAGCTGGCTGCCATCTATATGGCCGAAGCGCGAACCCTGCGAGCTTTGTATTATTTCGAGCTGGTGCGATGGTTCGGTCACATAGCGCTCATAAAAACCACGCAGCAGTCTCATGCAAATCCGGCTACCTATACCCAGGCCGATCCGGTAGAGGTGTATGAGTTTATAGAATCTGATTTGCTGTATGCCATCGATAACCTGCCGTATGCCATGGATGATAACTTCAGGGCTGAAAACAGCTTCCGGATCTCCAAAGGCTCTGCCATGGGGTTACTGACAAAAGTATATGCTACCTGGGCAGGGAGCCCGGTATCGGATCACAGCAAATGGGAGAAAGCGGCAAACGTGGCAAAGACATTGATCAACTCCGGCAAACACGCTTTGATGGATGACTACGAGCAACTCTGGAAGAACACTTGCAATGGAATATGGGATCCCTCCGAAAGCTTATTAGAGGTTAGTTTCTACTCGCCCGTTGTGACCGGCATGGCAGCATTTGACCCCAGTGGCCGGATAGGCAAATGGAATGGAGTAACTGCCACTAATATTAAAGGAGTAAGGAATGCCGGCAACTGGAAGGTAATTCCTACCTTTTTGAGAGACTGGAACAGCCGTTCGCAGGATAAAAGATGGCAGATCTCCTTTGCCGATTACAGATACGGCACATCTCCTGCCGGACAGAACGGCGTGAAGATCCCCATCTCGAACAATGCCACCTTTTTGGAGGCCATAGCCGAGGATGCTCCGGAGAATATAAAGAGGCCATTTATGAATGGCCTTACGCCAGCCAAGTGGGATACGGAAAAATACGTGGATGATGCCAACTACCTGATCGATGCCAATCTGTCCAATATAAACTGGTACATTCTAAGGTACGCCGATGTGCTTCTCCTCTATGCCGAGGCGATCAATGAGGCCCAGGGAGGACCCAACAGCGATGCTTACGAGGCAGTGAATGTGGTTCGTCGAAGGGGCTTCGGGTTGCCCATCAATATGAGCAATACCCTTTCAGACCTACCCTTGGATTTGACGTATGAGGAGTTTCAGGAGGCTGTGAGAACAGAGCGTGCCTATGAGCTTGCTTTCGAGGGACACAGACGGCATGATTTAACAAGGTGGGGCATCTATTACGAGTCCATCATGGAAACTGTGCAGGATATTGCAGATTGGTATAGCGATGGGCCACAGTATTATATACCCGCCAATTACACCAAAAAAAATAAACATGAACTTTTACCCATCCCGCAGAGAGATCTGGATTTGATGGTTAATTTTAAACAGAACATAGGGTGGTGAAAGAGTAGCAAACCATCGAAAAAGTTCCATTTCTCAACATGCTGCAAATCAAATTATTGGTGGCAGCGTGCGCCACAATTAAACAATATTTAGTCGGCCCTTAAAAAGCATTTAATAGTCTATAATACAGTAAAATAGTAGATATTTTTCTTGGTTAATTTTGCAAGTTTTTGTAAATTTGAGATATAAATCCTGCAGAAAATTATGCTGGCAAAACAACAAGACCGGTCACAACACTCATTGTTCTTTTCACTGGAAAGCACATTGAATCATAAGCACCCGCTATTCATTCTGGCCAATAAAATTGATTGGGAGATGTTTGAAAGATAGTTCTCACCCTTGTATTGTCCCGATAACGGACGTCCGGCGAAACCTGTTCGCCTGATGGTGGGGTTATTGATCCTGAAACATGTTCGCGATCTCTCCGATGAAAGCGTGATGGAACAATGGAGTGAAAACAATTATTACCAATTCTTTTGTGGGGAGCAGGAGTTTCAACCCCGTGTGCCTTGTGAGGCGTCCGAGTTGGTTCATTCACATCCCCAAATCCATTTCAAAAGCTGTGAGTGAGCATCGAAAGAATAAAGAGAGAAAGTACTTCCGCAAACGGGAAGGCATTGAGCCGGTAATCGGTCACCTGAAAGAAGATCACCGTCTCTCCCGGAATTACTACAAGGAAATTGTCGGGGATGAGATCAACGTGATGCTCGCAGCCGCCGGTTTCAACTTCAAAAGGATGATGAACAAGTGGAAGTCATCTTTTGGGCTCTTTTTTGAAAAGATCTTTTTGTTCCTGAACAGGCAACTCGACCCAATCAGGGGCGGTATAATTTTACAAACCAAAGGAAAATGGGCTTTTTAAGGCTCGACTATTTAAACAAATACGCACAAATGTGAAAGTAATAGCCGGGCATTTTAACATGCGTTTGGTTTACTTTGCCGTACTTTTGCTTCCATCATGAATTTTTTAATGAAAAACGACACTATCCCAATAAGTGTGTAATCTCCGACTATAATATTGGGATTCGTTATAATATTCTTAAGAAAACATAGTCTCTTTTGTCCATTTAGTGGATATTTTTCGTTTTTTATCTGGCCCTATGCCTGTCATAATCTATGTGTTGGGTATCTTTTTTAAATGACCGATAACGTGTTAGCAGCCGTATAAGTTTGCATTATATTTTTCTATAAGATCCAATTTGAAAATATCTTTATCGCGTCCAAACAATCTTAAAATTCGCTCTTGTTCTTTTATGGTAGGTAATTTAATTTCAATGCATTTGCTTTCATGTATTTATTCTTTAACGTTTACTATTGTTATCTCCCGACATACCGCTGTCCAGCTTGCGTGAAACCGCTCGTTACCTGCTGGCATTGACTAATCATTTTCTTTTTTGTTTAAACTCTTTTTTGCAATCAAAGCAATAATATCTCTTTTGAAAAAACGGTGTTGGAGTCGCAAACAGTATTGAAGTAGTTAAAAAGAACCAACCTGCCTTCTTCGATTTAACAACCTCGTTTGAACCGCAAAATGGACAAAATATCTTTGCTTCATCGTTTACTTCCTCTTGCACATCAGAATAATTTTCAAAACGAGACAACTCTTCTGGCGATTGCAAATTATCATCTTTAATATATCCCGTTTCTTTCAAAATTTCAATAGCTTGGTTTAAATTGCTTTCTCTGACTTGAAGTTTCACTCCTCCAATCGCATTTGAATAAAATGGATTGACTTGAACTGTTAATTCGTCTTGCACGAAACAAGTAATTCCTTCTGATTCTAATTTGCCTCGAATTATCGCAATTTCATATCCAAAAGTTGCAGTTAAAACCGTAACAAACTTCTCGTGTATCTTTTTCTCTGTATTATTCATTTTGAAAACCACATTCAGACTGTTAAATTAAATAAAATCCTATCAATAGAAGAATAGCCTCGAAAATCAAAAAATATTTCATTTCCAATTTGTTCCCAAGCCCTGCTTCTTGTCCAATTACCCCGAATTCGGGGTAATTAAAATTGGGATTATTTATTTTTCCCAAAACGCCAAGATACTCTATCTTATTTTTGTTGGTTATCCATTTGCCAGTCTTTTTGCTACCTTCTCGAAAAGTAACGGCCATATCCGTGAGGCTGATATAATCGTTATTCAGCTGACTGATAACCGTTATTTCGGATGCTTTGACTTGTAGTATTCTTCCTTTTGCCATAAAATTTGTCCGAAGCTATCGGATTGTATTTGTTTGAATCCTAATTCAAAATTGTCACTGAGTTGAGAAACAGTAAAGGTCGGCTTGTAATTGTCTTCGACTGTAACATTACTAATATTGGCGTCACTATTTCGCTTTTGTCCACAAGAAAGAAGTCCGAGAAAAATTGTTGCAAGTAATATTTGTTTTGTCATTGTCGTATTTTTTTAATAGCCTGTTGGCGTTTTATGTTTTATTGTCAGTCAGGCATTTACCATTTTTTTGCATTGAATCCAAGGTTTAGTTGTAACATTATCGGAAAAAATCCACTGTTCCCTTTTGTGTCAAAGTAATAGACGGCTCCAACGTCAAAAAGTAGGTGCATTTTTCCATATGCTCTTTGTATTCCCCAGGTGGGCCCAAAATCAAAACTTATATCGTCAATTCGGTAAATGTTTTTTGATTCGATTTCTTTGAAATTGGTCAAAAGCCTTAATCCCCAGTAGTTTCCTGAATTATAATCAAGATTTTTACTTTTTAATTGTCTTTTAGTCCGATTATAAATCTTTTTGTATGACAAATCCAAAAATGGTGAGATATAATATGTAACTCCACTTACCAAATAATCGTACTCAAGGTGCATATAGCTTCCATGAATTCCAATTCCTGGATTTATTGAAATAGTCGATTTATTCGAAATCGGCATCTCAAATTCAAGTCCAGGATTTAAGGCATTTATCCTAAATACCTTACTTAAATTGTCAGTTACTTCTTGTCCAAAGCTTTTTAAACTAATCGTTAAACTGATTAGTAATAATAGTTTTCTCATTACTTGTTTAATTCAAATTCTATTTGTTGTAATTAAAGTGTCTGAATGTTAGGTTTATATCATGAACGCTGACGGACGAAGGTGATGTCGGGAGAACGAATTATTTCCGAAAGTTTATGCCAACATTCGGAAATGCCAATTTTATAACATGCGTAAAAACTGCCATTGGGGGAAGTGTTTACGAAGATTCATCAAAACCGGATGCCGTGGTAGAAACAAGTGTTATCCATCAGCATCAGGGTTGTGAGGCAAATATAACAATAATTCAGATCAAAAAATAAGGAAGGGATCTATTTAGTTAAATAAACGATTTTTTTCGGTATCAGTACCTCCGGTTGCGCATGGTTTGGGATGCGGAGGTGGTGGTGCCGGAAGATTTTTTGTTGCTGCTACGCTTCACCTCACGGGGTGGGGTGGCAATCACTTCTCCTTCCTTGCGGATGAGCTGTTCAACATCGAGGAGCTCCCGCTCAATCCGTTCCTGTTCGGCCTTCATCTCTTCGGGGGTGGAGGTGTACTGTGAGATGGAACGATTACCGGGGTTGCCGGTTTTGTAGATCTCGCCTTTGTAGCTTCTCTTCCGGAAGAAGTCGTCGATGCTCCCGGTGACGCTGTTGTTGAGGGCGGAGGCCATCAACGGCATCCGGCGGGTGTAGGGTGCCAGGTCCTCATAGTGGATCCAGAAAAGGGGGTAGCGGGTATCGGCCGAGGCAACCTCCTCCTGCCGGAAGAGGATGGGGCAGAGGGCCAGGGGCTTCACCCGGAAACCGGAGGTGGCGCTGTCGAAGTAGTTGGCTTCCTTCAGGTAGTAGCCGAGTACTTCGTGGGAGGGCAGGTCTGCATCGCTCACCGTGATGGTGCCGTTTTCGGCTGTATGGTAGATGCCGAAGCGGGTGAGCAGTTCGGGAAAGCGGACGCGGTATTCCTCGGTAAACTCCTCGCGTCCGTCGAGGTATTCATACGCCCGGATGTGATCTCCCTGCAGCAGACGGAAGATGAGGGTGAAGAGGTTGTGCTGGCCCGCTGTGGGGGTGACGGGGTGGTAGAGGGGTGCGTTGACCTCGTTCGTGAGGTCGATATAGCGATAGATGATGCGGGACCAGCGGGCATGGGCGATCTCTTCTTCCCAATTGACGTTGGGCTGATTTCCCCGGATGGCCGGGACAGACGCTACCTGTGGTATCTGCTGTGCCTGTTGCCGTCGTTGTTCAATCCGCTCCCGGGCGGTGGTTTGCGGGTAGAGGACAGCTGCCGGTGCCAGTGCCAGCAACAGGAAAAAGCATATTATTCGGGTTGTCATATCTTTTTAACTTTCAGCCTTTGGCTTTTGATTATTAATTTTTTGTGATCAACTTTTATCAATCAGCTAGTTTACTCTTAGTTCCATTACCGCGATTTCGCGCTCCGTACCGTCGGGGCCGGCGGCGCGTACGCCGGAGATATAGAAATAACTGCCACGGGTGAGGCGTCGGATTTGCTCTCGCTGTCTCTCCGAGAAGCGGTTGCCATCGGATACCTCGGGGATGGCGTTGCCCATGGAATCGAAGAGGACGGTGCGGAAGCTTTTCACTTGAAAGGGCACGTGGAGGATGCCATCGTCGATGGCTGCCTTGAGGCCGTCGCTCTGCAGCAGTGCTGCCTTGGGGATGCTGCCTCCCTTGCGTATGACCGGGTTGCCTCCGGCATCGCGGTACTCGATATAGGGGGTGGGGTCGGGGAGGGTGCGTACGCGGAAGGTGTGGGTGGCCACCCTGCGGGCTTCTCCATCAGCGGTGCGGGCTGAGACGGTGATCACGGCCTCTGTGCCGGCTTTTGTGGGACGGGCTACCCAGAGGTTGCCGCGTCTACTGAGGGTGCCGTGGGCCATCACGGCGCTCACCTCCTGCGGGGCGACACCGGGCACGGAAATGCTTATTTCGTTGTCGATGCCTGCATAGAGTACGTTCATCAGCGTGGGGGCGACGGTGGCCATGGGCTCAATTACGGTATAGCTGCTGCGGAAGTCGTGGCGTGTGACGGTGCCGTCGCTGCCGGTCAGTTCCACATGCCCTTCTACCGGGAAGATGCCGCTGTGGGGTGCGGGTAGCGTGAAGGAGCCGTCGTTGCCGACTTCAAGGGGCTGTCCCTGCACTACGATATGGGGATGCCGGGTGGTGTCTTCCGCAGCCAGGACCACACGGGCGTGGTAGCTGCTGCCCTGGAGGACTGTCTCCGATTGGGGAATGAGCCAGGCATTGAGCCGGTTGAGGCGGTAGTCGCCGGCGTCAATGCCCTGAAGGAGGGATGACAGCGCTTCTCCTTCGGAGAGGCGGATGTCGTTTTCGATCTTGGTGAGCAGGGTGATGGCGGCAGCGAGCGGCATCTGCTCAAACAGGGACGATTCCCAGTTCCGGCCACCGGGTGCTGCCTCGGTGGAGAGGTAGCGGGCAATCAGGGTGCTGCGCGAGGGATCTTCCACCCACGTCATGAGTTGCTCCCGGTAGGTGTCGATGGCGCTTCGCAGCTTCTTTCCTTCACCCCGCAGGGGGGAGAGCATCACCACCGCGGCGGCCTCGAGGTCGTCTTTATGTCGGATGTGGTGGATATTGCCTCGCTTTCCGTCCGCTTCTTGCACCATCTGTTGTTTCAGGTTGTTGATATACTGCGTGAGGGAGTCGCTCATTCTGCGTACTTGCGTCCCTTTGTTGTACCATTCGCCCGCCTTCTCCGGGTTGGTGTGGTGGTAGGCAGCAAGTTCCTCCATGATTTGTTTGTTTCGTTCTTCCATGGTCAGTGAGGAATGGCCGAGCCGTTCATCCACCACCCCGAAGCCGTCGAGTACCTCTACCGAGACGTTGAGGGCCAGCATCGCAATGAAGACGAGGTACATCAGGTTGATCATCTTCTGTCGGGGGGAGTTGGGACTGTTTACTGCCATGTGTGGAAATGAATTAGGGTTGAGAGGCTGTGCTATTGCCGCCTCTGTGTACGGTCATGGCCTGCAGCATGCGGGCATAGGCTTCGTTCAGCTCGTGCAGCTGTGCTGCCATCCGTTCGGTCTCGCGGCCGATTACGGTGCCGTCGGGCAAGGTGTCGCTGTAGGTGGTCTTCAGTCGTTGCAGTCCCCGGTTGATTTGCTCGATGGTGTCGATCTGTCCGCTGATTCCTTTCAGTTGTAGTTCATAAAGTGAATTGAGGCCGGAAAGGGTGCGGTTCAAACTCTCCATTTGTTTGGTGTACTCTTCGGTGTGGTTGGCGAGATGGGTGGAAATTGCGGGTATTGTATCTGAGTGGGGTTGCTGGGACTGATTTCCGGTATGCATATCTTGTACCCGGGGGACCCGGGACGAGGTGGATGGAGGTGCAAGGGCATCGGTCCCGAAATCAGGCTGCTCCTCGGGGTTCGGTGAGGTGAGTGCCGGAAACACCTGCTCCCAGGGATAGTCGCGCACGGGGGTGTCGAAGGCGGAGATGATAAACACACATACCTCGGTCATCATCCCGATAAAGAGCATCTCGTTGCCAAAGGGAAAGTGTAGCAGCTTGAACATGGCGCCCAGGATCACGATGGCCGCGCCAAAGCTGTATGCAAAATTGATGAAACGTTTCCCTCGTTCGGTCTGCAGGTATCGTTCCAGTCGGTTTTTATATCTGTGGTATGCATTCATAGGATTGCTGTTTTGTTGCTGTTTGTGCTTTTACTTCCCGGTACCCACCTGGGTGCGTACGCAGCGGAACCCGATCCAGGAGCGCCCCTTGTGCTGCAGCTCCGAGTCACGGATGTCGGAACGGATGAAGGTGGCGTTGTCTTTCCAGGAGCCTCCCTTCACCACCTTGCGTTTCAGGATGCCGGGATCGTCTGCCTGTGCGTTGTAGCGATACTCCGGGTTGAGGTCGTTCATCAGCTCGAGGCCGGAGCTGCTGTAGGCGGTGGAGGTCCACTCGGCCACGTTGCCCGCCATGTCGTAGAGTCCGAACTGGTTGGGCTTGAAGCTGCGTACCCGAGCCGGGATGAGGTGGTTGTCCGCCGCATAGGCTCCCTCGCCGGGGTTGAAGTTAGCCTGGTAGCAGTCGGGGGCACTTTTTCCGTCGCCTGTTTCCCAGGGGTAGCGACTGTCGCTGTTGGCGTTGCGTGCTGCCAGTTCCCACTCTGCCTCGGTGGGCAGTCGGTATTTTTCAATTTGTACTCCTTCTCTGTTGATGCTCCGGCGCAGGAACATTGTTCGCCACTCGCAGAAGGCGGTGGCTTGCTCCCAGGTGACTCCCACCACAGGATGGTGTGCGTAGGCGGGGTGGGAGAAGTAGTTGCGCATGTAGACTTCGTTGTTGGCGTTGGGGAAGTCGTTGACCCAGGTGGTGGTGTCGGGGTAGATATTGACGATGCGGGTGTGGACGAAGTCGTAGAGGCTACTCAGGGGGCGGGTGATGGTCTCGTTGACGATTTGTCCGTTGAAGGCGACATAGGCGGTATCTTTGGAGATCATCACTGTTTCTGCATCACTGTTCCCACTTCCGGTAGCTGTCGCCTGCACCTTGTTGAGCTGTCGTTGCCGGCGGGCTGCCTCTGCCGCATCGAACCACTCGTAGCGAAAGTTGAGTTGCGCGGCGTCGAGCATTCTCTGTCCCGTGATGGGGTGGGTGACGTAGAGGCTGTTGATGGCTGCCTCCTCCTCTTCGGTGTTGCGGCTCCAGGGGATGGGGATGGACCAGTTGAGGTGCGGTGTGACAGGATCGCCGTATTCATTTTCGGTAATCTTGTAAAAGTCGTCGCCCGCATAGCGCGGGTCGGCAATCCGTTCGCGGATGATGGAGTCGCGCACCCAGTAGACAAACTGCTTGTACTGTGAGTTGGTGATCTCGGTTTCGTCCATCCAGAAATTGTCGACCGAGATACCTCTTGTGGGGATGGTGATGCCCCAGAGCGAGTCGATGTTGCCGGGACCCATGGTGATGGAGCCGCGCGTGACGAGCACCATGTTGTAGGGTGTGGGTTCGTCCCACACCTTTCCTACCGGAACCCCGGTCAACTCACCGCCTATGCTGCCGATGCCGGGCCGGCCGCAGGAGATCACCAGCATCATCAGTGTAAGGAAAAGGAAATATTTCTTCATATGTTGGTTGTCAGTTTTCCGTAATTACCATACAATTTGTTCTTAGCGGTTCGTTTCTGTTTTTCTGAACCTTCTTAATTTCACAATAGCCGGATACTCTTTTGCGGCTGCACCTTCGGTCTGAAATAATCCAACGGCAGATCATAGCGGAGGTAGAGTTCGTGGCTGCCTTTACTTTCACTACCCGGGCCGGTGGTATGTTTGTTGTATGCATATCCCATTTCCAGATCCTGAAAGGTGGTACTGCCAAAAACAACATATCCTTCGCCGGGAGACCAGGTAAAGCCGCCCGAGAATTTGTGGCCGTATTCCAGGCGCAGCGTTGCATGCGCCTCCGTCCCGCTGAGACTGGACTGCATCCATACCATCGGTTGTATGATTAACGGAGCAAACAACGAAATATTGTATCCGGCCATGAAATGATAAGAGCGGGGAATTGAGGAACGGGCAGAGTCGGTCTGAAGGTCGATCGCCGGCAGGGAGTCGTTGTAGGCATAGAATCCGGGTTGGGTCAGATGCAGTACCGACAGGCCTGCGAAAGCATGGGGGCTGCTCCAGGCAATGCCGGCATTCAGATCCGGCAGCTGTCTGTCCACGGGATTTACCTGCAGCATGCCGCGCTGGTAAGGTCCTGCACCGGGAGTATATGTCAGGCTGCCTGCATCAAATTTCAATCTCCGGATGCCGGCCTGTATCCCGATCTGCAGCGCTCCCTTCCCAATCTCCCGGCGATAGCTGTATTGGCCGCCCAGCAAATCATTGCGCAGGGATCTCATTTGTTCGAAACTGACGACAATCCCGGTGCCGTGTCGCCGTCGCAGAAACTCCACCGGCATATCGGCAGTCAGCACCCCCCTTTTGGGGGCATTTTCTATGCCTGCCCACTGATGCCGGTAGAGTACTGCGCTCCGTATCTGTTCCGTTTCGCCGGCAAAGGCAGGGTTATAAAAAGCCTTCACCGCCCAGTAGTGACTGAACGGTGCATCCCATTGTGCCTGCATTATGGAGGTGCAGGACAGCATAAACAACAAAAAACAGTGCAACCGTCGTTTTCTCATTATCTGTATAACGGGAAAATGAGCGAATAATTGTATTAATTAAGGGGTAATGCGTGAAAATTGGTTTGCCCTCTGTGTCGAGTAAAGCAAAAAGGCACACCGCGGAGGAAGCAGGGTTTCTGCCTTTTGGCGGTTATTGCAAACGCTCCGGTTTGACCCGCATCAGGCTCAGTGCCTTCAGCATCCAGCGGGGGAGCGGCTTTTCGGGATCCCTGTTTTGCAGGTTGATGCTCAGCCCCAGCTTTTTCACCAGCGGCACCTTGTGGGTCTCCACGAACTCGATCAGCGTGCCGTCCGGATCTTCGATGTAGGCGAACTGGCCCGCTGCATCGCCCATGTCAAATGAGCTTCCTTCTCTGAATTTCTGTGTGGTGTCCACCGTGAAGGGGTATCCCAGCGCTGCACAGTGTTTGCCAAGGGCCTCCATGTTGCGGATGTCGAAGCAGACCTGGATAAAGCCAGGATCTCCCCAGAAGCGACCTTCGTAAATCTTTCGCGGGGTGCGGTTCAGCGCCTGCACCAATTCGATGCGGGAAGGACCGAACAGCTCGCTGAAGCTTCCTTTTCTCGGTCGGGAGTGGCCCAGCAGACGTCGGCGGAAGCGTCCCGTTCCCCCGGGCAGTGCCTCATAATCGGGAAAAACACCGGTTTCGTCGGCCAGGACTGTGTCGTACCCCAAAATATCTTTGTAAACCGTCATCGCCCTCTCAATATCGGTGACGCCGATGGTGACGCCCGCCACGCCGCCGGTGAGCTGACCTTCGTCCTTGAAGAGATAGTCGTCCTGTACCACCTGGAACAGGTTTCCGTAGGGGTCTTTCAGGTAAAAAGTCTGCCCGCCGCCGATGTTGTCGTTCAGATCGCCGGCAAGTCTTGCTTTGGGGTTCCGGGAGAAGGCATTGAATGCATGCGCCACATTCCTGCTTTTGATCTTACAGACCAACACTCCCAGGTCGCCCATCTTCAGTTCGTAGGAGAGAGGTTGCGGTTTCCGTTCGGCGTACTGCCACACCTCAAAACCGCCGCCGCCCTGCATGTTGACCGCAATGGCGGCATGCCGCCGCTGTGGCTTTCCGCCGGTGTAGGGCAGCATCAGCTCCGCCACCTTGTTGTCCTCCAGGATGCGGATGTCCATCTGGAACAGTTCAATGTAGTACTTCCAGGCTTCGTAGAGATTTTCAACTCCGATGCCTACCTGCTGGATGCCGGCAATATTATAGTCTTGTGCCATTTGTTGAGAGATTGATTAAGTGTGAATCCGGTTGAGTGGAATAACCTGTTCAGGTAGCGTTGATTTGCCGTACCAGCCTTCGCGAGAGGCTAGGAATAAACCGTTTGATGTACACCATCAGCAACTCGGGACCGCCCACCAGTACTTCCGGCTTCTGTTGTTTGATTGCTTTCACAATCTTCCGGGCTGCCTTCTCTGCCGTTATTCCCTTTTGCTGCCCTTCGTCCATCCGCCCGTGTTTTGTGCCGTCCGCCTCCAGTGCGTTGAAGGAGATCTGCGTACGCACCCTGCCGGGGCAGACCATCACCACACGGATATTTTCATCGTAATATTCGGCATGTACGGTCTCGAAAAAGCCGTAGAGGGCAAATTTAGAGGAGGCGTATGCCGAGCGCAGCGGAAAGCCAAAGCGGCCGGCGATGCTGCTGGTGACGGCAATTGTTCCGCCGCCCTTCTCTATCATTTTCGGGAGTAACCTCTTGGTGATCCTGACTGGTGCGAAGAAGTTCACATCCATGATTTTTCGGTCTACCTGAAAGTCGGTCTCCAACGTTTTGCCGCGCTGACTGATGCCGGCATTGAGGAAGGCGATGTCGATCCTGCCGAAGAGTGCCACGGCATTGTCCGTTAGCGTATCAATGTGTGTCGGGTCGGAGAGGTCGTAAGGCAATATCTCGCACCGGGCTCCCAGACGGATGCACTCCTGTTGTACCTCCGTCAGCCTGTCGGCCCGGGTGGCGGTAAGAATCAGGTTGACCTTTTCCGGCGATTTTGCCCACAGGTAGGCGCACGCTTCGCCAATACCCGACGAGGCGCCCGTAATCCATATGGTTTTGTTGTTCAACATTTCGTCTTTCGTTTTCAGCATTCCGTTTGAAAATTTCCTGAATCCTGTGTCTCGACTCTTGAGTGTTTTGCTTAATTTTCCAAAACTTCCTTCCAGAGTTGCGCCCGGAAGTCGTCCATGGAGTGCGGTTCACATTCGTCCACATGGCTCACGTTGCGAGAGGTATAGATCATCTGTTCCAGAAAGGCCGGTGCACGGTTGGGCCCTTCGCCCAGGTTGATCAGTACGGTCTCCCCGCTCTTGATCAGGTTCTTCCGCAAGGCAACGAAAAATCCTGCCATGCCTACTGCCGAGGCGGGACCGGGAATCACCTTCTGTTCGTACGCCATCAGCTTGCCAAGAGAAAGTAGTTTCTCCTCCCGCATACGCAAGAAGGCGCCGCCGGAATTTTTTACCAGCCTGGCGATGAGGGGATAGCTGGCCGGATTGCCGGTAGCCAGCGTAGGCACTTCCGTCTGTGGGTTGTCGATTATCGGGTAATCCTGCTCGTAGCCCTCCGGGAAGCCAGCCGCTTCTGCCTTCTCCCATGCCTGTACCATGGGGTCGCACTTGTCGGTCTGCACCAGCAGAAAGCGGGGGTTCTTCAGTTCAGGATATATATGTCTGATCTCCCGGATTCCTTTGTCGATGGCAATGGGACCCGTGCCACCACTCACTGCCTGGATGTAGACATCGGGAAATTTATCCATCTGCCGGAGCCACTCGAAGACCATGGTCTTCTTGGCTTCCACACGGATGGGATCAATGTTGCCTGTGGACATCGGAATATGGTGAATTTGGGCATAGCCGGCGGCGATCTCCTTCGCTCTGGCATAATCCCCCATCACCCGGAAGACCTGCTGACCGTATGAACTGATGGTGGCTTCTGAGGTCCTGATGGCATCTTCCGGCATGAAGACGGAACAGTTCACTTTCGCCATGGAGAGGTATCTGGCATAGGCTGTAGCCGAGTTGCCCGTCGAGGCGATGCAGTACTGACTGATCCCTATCTCGTTGAAAAGGCTCGCCGCCATGGAGGCAGCAACATCCTTAAAAGTGCCCGTGCCGCCATTCAGGTCGTTGCGGTAGACATGCACCCTGATGTTGAGGTCAAACTCCTTTCTGGCAAACTCTTCCAGAAAGGTCCATCGCTCCACCGGCACAGCTCCTTCTCCCCGGGAGATGATGTGCCTTCGGCGCAGCAGGGGGAGAAAGGGAAAATAGTGCCAGAAACTGTCCGGTTTCCGTTTAATGATGCGCGGCAACCGCTGGTATCGTCGGTTGTACCAGACCTCGGAATGTTTGCTGCCGCACTTCGGGCATTGCTGGTGCTGATCGAACCAGGTCCAGAAGTTGGGTGTCACATAACCACACCGGGTACAGGTCAGGTGGTATTTGTGCTGTATTTTGACACGTAGCATTTTTTTATTTTGTTACTCGATCGACATCGATTGCATTTCCTCTGCTTTGTATTTTCCGGCTTCGAGGTTCACCTTGATCTTTTTGAATACTTCGATGGTTTCATCCACCTCCTTCTGCGTGTGGGCAGCAGTGGGGATGAGCCTGAGCATCAGCACATCCCTGGGCACGACCGGGTAGGCTACGATGGAGCAGAAGATACCGTGGTTTTCGCGCAGATCGACCACCACGTTGGTTCCCTCGGCTACGTTTCCTTTCACGTAGACCGGTGTGACGGGTGACTCTGTATGGCCGATGTTGAACCCTTCGGCTATCAGGCCCGACTGAAGCGATTTGGCTATTTTCCAGAGGTTTTCCCGGTGTTGCGGCTGCGTCTGCAGCAGCTCAAGGCGTTTTAAAGCACCGATGACCATGGGCATGGGCAGTGACTTGGCAAAAATCTGCGAGCGCATGTTGTACTTTAGCGAATCCACAATTGCCTTCTCGGAGGCTACAAAAGCACCGATGCCGGCCATCGACTTGGCAAAAGTGGCAAAGTAGATGTCTACCTCGTCCATCAGTCCGAAATGCTCGCTGGCACCTGCACCGGTTTCACCCATTGTGCCGAAGCCGTGAGCATCGTCGATCATAATCCGGAAATCGTACTTTTCCCTTAGCTTCACGATACCCGGGAGATTGCCCAGGCTGCCCGACATGCCGAAAACACCTTCGGTAATGACCAGGATGCCGCCGCCGTTTTCTTCCGCTTTGCGGGTGGCAAAACCGAGCATCTTCTCGCATTTCTCCATATCGTTGTGTGCATAGACGAAGCTTTTCCCTCCCTTTGCCTTGTGCAGGAAGATACCGTCCATGATGCAGGCGTGTGCTTCGGAATCGTAGACGATGACGTCGTTGCGGGATACGAGGGAGTCGAGGATGGATACCATTCCCTGATAACCGTAGTTTAGCAGGTAGGCTGCTTCTTTCTTCTCAAAACGTGCCAGTTTCTCTTCCAGCTCCTTGTGGTATTTTGTCTGGCCCGACATCATGCGGGCACCCATTGGGTAAGCCATGCCCCAGTCGGCTGCGGCTTTGGCATCGGCTTCACGCACCTCGGGATGGTTGGCCAGCCCCAGATAATTGTTTAAACTCCAGGTAATCACCTCCTTGCCGTGGAACCTCATCCGCGGCCCAATTTCTCCCTCAAGTTCGGGAAACATAAAATAACCTTCCGCTTTTTGGCGGTACTGTTCCAGCGGCCCATTGACGCTTTTAAGCCTTTCGAAAATATCTGTCATAGTCTTTTGTGTAATTTTCTTATATGATTTTGATTAAATTTTCTCTACAAAAAGGAAGACTGCCATTTGCATGCAAAGGTGGCTATTCTTGAAGCGAACGTTGTTATTGTCCGGCTGTTACTCCTTTCCTGTGTGGCTTTTTATTTCCACAAAATCTACATCTTCCGCCTCGCTCTTCTCGAATGTCTTTTTCTGATATTCAATGATTCGTTCTTCCTGCGTTTCGGGTTGTTTGGGTTGTGATGCACGTTGCTGCGGACGTGGAGGAGACTGATTACTTCTCTTCCCAAAAAGAAAGCCGACAAATGCTTTCAAGAGCAGATACGCCGCCACAAAGAAAAAGAGAAATTTGAGTAGAAATCCCATATGCTGTATAGTATATAATGTTTGATTGTTTCGTAAAGATACGATGAATCAGCTGATCCACAGAGGAGCTTTGGTTTATTTAACGATTTGCGGGGTGTGGAATAGCGGAGAGTACAACGTAGGCAAGTATGCCCAGGGAAATACCGCTTATGCCCAATAATAAGACAAAAGTGATCATGAGCGCCGCTAAAAGCCATTGTCGTTCACAGCCCCTCCAGGTTATCTTTTTTATTTTCAGCGAGAACATCGGCAGCTCCGATATCATCAGCCAGGAGAGCACTGCGATAAGCAGGATGATGAGCGGAAAAATATAGGAATTACGGGCAGCCATGTCCGAGATGCCTGCACATAAGCTTACCCAGAAGAGGCCGTTGGCCGGTGTGGGCAACCCCCTGAAAGAGGTGGTTTGCCGTTCGTCAACATTGAACTTAGCCAGGCGCAATGCAGAGAACAACGGAATCATAAAAGCCAGGTAAGGAACGAATTCGGAGAGCGGACCGGTCAAAGCGGGAAAGAGCGCATAATCCCGTAGTAATATAAATACAGCCGCAGCCGGAGCAACGCCGAAGCTGACTACGTCGGCCAGCGAGTCCAGCTCCTTTCCAATATCTGAATATGCGTTCAGCCAACGGGCAAAAACGCCGTCGAGAAAATCAAACAGCGCAGCAACGGCCACCCAGGCTGCTACAGCGGTGAAATTTCCTTTAAAAGCCATCGTTATTGCGATGCATCCCGAAAACAGGTTCGCCAGTGTGATGATATTGGGTATATGTTTCCTCATGTCTGTCATTGATTTTGTTTGGTCAGGCGTGCCAGAAAGGTAACGTTTGCACGCACTTCCTCGCCCATATCCACCAGAATATCGCTGTCCGATGGCAGGAAAATATCCATTCTGGAGCCCAGTTTGATAAATCCGAGCGGAGAGCCGATATGGATCACTTCTCCTTCCTGCACATAGGTGATGATGCGACGTGCCATGGCACCGGCAATTTGTTTGGTAAGGATCACCCCGTGCTCGGGAGTTTCAATTACAATGTTGGTGTGTTCGTTTTCGTTGCTCGATTTGGGAAGGTAGGCAGCATGGAAGTTTCCATCTATGTGGGAGAAATGTACTATCTTTCCCGTCACGGGCACCCAGTTGGAGTGGGCGTTGAAAAGCGACATGAAGATGGAGATTTTTATTCGTTCGTCGTGCAGAAACTCTTTTTCAATCACCTTCTCGATGGCAACGATCCGTCCGTCGGTAGGGGCATTTACCAGACCGTGCAAATCACCTTTGTAGGTGCGTTCGGGCTTTCTGTAAAAGTTGAGCGTCATGGCAAACAGGAGCAGCGACAGTCCGAAAACAATGGCCGTGAAGATCGTATCGGGCAGGAAGATGAAGGTAACAAGATTGATGAGCAGGAGCGCAATAAATATTCTTGTCAGCGGCGTTTTGCCCTCTTTGTGTATTTGAAATATTTTTCCCATTAATTGATGTTGAAGTGGCGCTGTTGATAAACTGAGTCAATCCGGTTGCTGTCTGGCAACGACTGGTAGATGCTGTCGGCTTTTCTCTCAAGTTCCTCCCTGTATTTCCGGGGAATATAGTCTTCCCATAATTCTTTGTCCATATAGGGTACAATAGCCGGTACGACAGCTTCCACACGTTTAAAAAAGAAGGATTCTTCCCTGATGTTTTTTTTGATGATCGTCTCATTTTTATCGAGCATCAGCACCAGGTTTAGAAGGATGCTAAGAAACAACATCATGGTGCCAACTGCAATCACGCTCCCGAGTAGCCGGTTGATAAAGCTGAGAAAGACCACATCGATGAATTTCTGGATAAGCTTGCCAATCAACGAAAGTACGATCGCAATGAGGGCAAAGGCCAGTACGAAAGATAGTACCCTTGCCGCATTGGGAGACATTTCCATCAGACGGTTGATCTCCGGGAGAATCTTTTCTGCCAGTTGGCCTCCAAAGATGGCAGCCAGCACAATGGTGGCCAGTCCCACAAGCTGCATGATCAACCCTTTGCGATAGCCGTTGATAAAGGCAATCAGCAACAGGATGCCGGTAAGTATATCAAACCAGTTCGTCATAGGGGTATTAAGTTCGTTTTTTCGGCATCAACCCGTTCGTTCAGGAAGAGCGATGCCTGTTGTTTGAATTTTTCGGGCGATTCGGTTGTGAAATAGCGGATAGTACCCTTTTTTGTGCATCTCTCCTCCATCCCGGGATGGCGGTAGAGGTAATCTTTCAGGCTTTCCGCCACGTATTTCCCCTGGGAAACCACCTTCACGTGAGGGGGGAGGAACTGACGGATCTTGGGCAGCAGCAATGGATAGTGCGTACAGCCCAGTATGAGGGTGTCTATCAGCGCATCCTTAGCAAAAAGGCGGTCGATGTGTTGTTTTACAAAGTAATCGGCACCCGGCTTATCGAACTCCCTATTTTCCACAAGCGGCACCCACATGGGACATGCTTCGCCGGTAACCGTGAGCTGAGGATGTAGCTTTTCCACCTCTATCTCATAGGAGCCCGACTGGATGGTTCCCTCTGTTCCCAGTACACCGATGTGGTTTGTGCGAGAGAGTCCCGCAAGACTTTCTGCGGTGGGACGAATAACGCCGAGCACTCTATTGCTGGGATTCATCGTTGGTAGATTGACTTGCTGGATGGTCCGTAACGCCTTTGCTGAAGCGGTGTTGCATGCAAGAATGACGAGCGGGCAGCCGTGCGAGAAGAACCATGCTACCGCTTCGAGGGTAAATTCATATACACTTTCGAAGGAACGGCTGCCGTAAGGAGCACGGGCATTGTCGCCCAGATAGATATAGTCATACTCCGGCATCAGCGACCTGATCCCGGATAAAACGGTGAGTCCCCCGTACCCGGAATCGAAAATGCCGATTGCACCTGCACCTGAGGTATGCTGTTCCTTCACCACACCAGAAGCTGCATTAACGAACGCCCAGCTTTTGCATTACATAAGGATTGGCATCTACTGCCGCAGGCGATACAAAAGCAATTCCGGGATTGGCAAGGTCGTAAATAACGGTGTAATTCCGTTCAATCCCCACAGTGCGGATGGCTTCGCTGATCTTTTGTTTCAGTGGTTCCAGCAATGCTTTCTCCTGGTTCTCCATGTCTTCCTGAGCCAACTCCATAAACTGCTGCATCCTGTTTTCCAGTTCTGTGAGCTCCTGCATCCTGCGTAGTTTGATGTTTTCCGTCAGCGATGACTGGTAGGTAATGTAGTCTGAATACTTTTTGTTGTATTCGTTTTGCATCAGTTCCAGCTCTTTCTTGTAATTTTCGCTTAGGGTGAGCAGCTGCTGCGTGGCTTGTCCCTTCTCCGGGAACACCTCCAGCAGTTCCGCTGTATTTACAAAAGCCACTGAAACCTGCGGTGTGATCTGCGCAAATGCTGTCGTACTTATCAACAAAATAAACAGACTAAGGCTGAAAAAGATTTTCTTTGTCATAATCATCTATTTTACGGAGCTATTCCACAATGCTCTATGTGCGGAACCGGAGTTGTTCAGGTTATGCCATAGCGGGGAATAGTCAAAATTTAATGAATGAATATTTCTTCCTTGTAACCCGGTTGCATCGTAAATTTCTAACCCTTCCCTGTGTGTTGCGGCCGCATCAGCCTTTGAAGATAGCGGATGCGGCCGCTGTCAGGGTAGGAATTAAAATTACAATGTCAACTGGTTTACAAATGTGCCCCGTTGTATCCCGTTTTACCGGAATATTGTATGCAGAGGGGGCGTCTCTACAATGTTTTCTTTACTTCTGTCTCTTCGTAAGCTTCAATCACGTCACCCACTTTGATGTCGTTGAAATTACGAATCGTGATACCGCATTCGTAACCCGAGGTAACTTCTCTCACATCTTCCTTGAAACGTTTTAGTGAATCCAGCTCGCCGGTGAAGATGACGATACCGTCGCGGATAAGCCGTATGCGGCTTGAACGCTTTATTTTACCGTCGCGCACCATAGAACCGGCCACAGTGCCCACCTTGGTGATCTTAAACACATCCAGCACCTCCACATTTCCGGTAATATCTTCCTTGATATCCGGCGAGAGCATACCTTCCATGGCGGCTTTCACCTCTTCAATGGTGTCGTAGATGATGGAATAGAGCCGGATGTCCACTCCTTCTTTTTCGGCTTCCTTGCGTGCTCCCAGTGAAGGACGTACCTGGAACCCAATGATGATGGCGTCGGAGGCGGCGGCCAGCGTGACGTCGGATTCCGAGATCTGCCCTACAGCCTTGTGAATCACGTTCACCTGAATTTCTTCGGTCGAGAGCTGAATGAGCGAGTCGGAGAGGGCCTCCACCGAACCGTCCACATCGCCTTTTACAATGATGTTCAGTTGCTGGAAGTTTCCGATGGCGATTCTGCGGCCGATATCGTCGAGCGTCAGCATCTTCTGGGTGCGTATCGACTGCTCACGCTGCAGTTGTTCACGACGGTTGGCTATAGAGCGTGCCTCCTGTTCCGTTTCCATCACGTTGAACGTGTCTCCTGCCTGTGGGGCTCCGTTGAGTCCGAGGATCAGTGCGGGTTCGGCAGGGCCGGCTGCTTCAATGCGCTGATTGCGCTCGTTGAACATCGCTTTTACACGGCCGAAATAGGCTCCGGCAATCACGATGTCTCCCTGATGCAGGGTGCCGTTTTCGACCAGTACCGTTGATACATAACCGCGTCCTTTGTCGAGCTCCGACTCGATGATCGAGCCTGAGGCCCTGCGATCGGGGTTGGCTTTCAGCTCCAGCAGGTCAGCTTCGAGCAGTACTTTTTCCAGTAGCTCCTGGATGCCGACTCCCTTCTTTGCGGAAATATCCTGCGACTGATACTTGCCGCCCCAGTCTTCTACCAGGTAGTTCATTTCGGCAAGTCTCTCTTTTATCTTTTCGGGATTTGCCCCGGGCTTGTCTATCTTATTGATGGCAAATACAATAGGTACACCCGCTGCTCCGGCGTGGTTGATAGCCTCCACCGTTTGCGGCATCACGTTGTCGTCGGCAGCCACAATGATGATGGCTACGTCCGTTACCTTGGCTCCACGGGCACGCATGGCGGTAAACGCTTCGTGGCCGGGTGTATCGAGGAAGGTGATCTTCCTGCCGTCACTCAGCTTCACATTGTAGGCACCGATATGCTGGGTGATCCCTCCCGCTTCACCGGCAATCACATTGGTGCTGCGGATGCTGTCGAGCAACGAGGTCTTTCCGTGATCCACATGGCCCATCACCGTGACAATGGGAGGGCGTGGAACAAGGTCTTCCGGTGCATCCTCCTCCTCAGCAATGGCCTCTATCACATCGGCACTCACATATTGTGTCTTAAACCCATATTCTTCGGCCACAATGTTGATGGTTTCCGCGTCAAGACGCTGGTTGATGGCTACCATCACACCCAGACTCATACAGGTGGAGATGACGCTGGTTACCGGCACATCCATCATGTTGGCCAGGTCGTTTGCGGTTACAAACTCCGTCAGCTGCAATACGCGGCTTTCTCTTTCCTGCTGCTTGAGTTCCTCCTGATACCTGTGGGCACTGGCTTCCCTTTTTTCGCGGCGATATTTGGCTCCTCCCTTCTTTCCTCTTTTCTCCGTGAGGCGGGCAAGGGTCTCCTTGATTTGTTTTTGTACATCTTCCTCACTCACTTCGGCCTTGACCGGCTTTCTGAGGGACGGCCTTCTGTCGCCTCTCGATGTCTGCTGGCCGAAACCGACTGGCTTGTCGATGTTTACTTTGCTTGTGCGGATGCGCGTACGCTTTTTCTTCTTGTTGTCCTCGTCGGCATCGGGTGACGCAGGCTGTTTTTTCTTTTCGTCGATTGCTTCCTTCTTGAGCAGTTTTACCTTTTCTTCTTTCAGCTTTTTGCTGTCGAGGGATTTCTGTTCACGCTCAAGACGTTCTTTCTTGCGCTGTGCTCTTGATTTACGGGGCGGTCGGGTGCGATCATTGATTGCATCCAGGTCGATGGACCCTTTTACCACAATGTTCGATTCCAGCTTGGTCTTATGAAGACGAAACACTTTTCCGGAGCCTGTTTGTTCCGGTTGTGCTGCTTCTTCCTGAGCAGCAGCTTCCTCGGGAACTTCGGCCTCAGCCTGTGGTATTTCTTCGGCAACAACTGCCTTTTCCGTTTCTTCGGAAATCGTCTCTGTCTCAACAGCGGGAGCCTCTTCTACTTCCACTTTGCGAGGTTCGGCTTTTTCTTCCACCGTTACAATGGTGCTTTTTTCCTCTTGATCGACGGAAGTTTCATCAACGGAAACCTCCAGCTCTTCCTTGACCGGATCCGGTACAATGTCCTGTAATTCAGGGATTGATGGAGCCGGCTCAGTTTTGGCTGGTTCGGGAACGGCTACTGCTTCAGGCGTGGTCTCAACGATCTCTTCTTCCTGCTTCGGCTCTGTTTTCTTTTTATGAAGATTGTCCAGATCGATGCTGCCCACGACGTTGAAGTGGGGTTTCAATTCATTCGGTATCTCTGTCTCAATGACCTCTTTTTCCACCTTCTTCTTCGGAGCTGGTGTCTCGGGAAGCTCATACCCTTCGATAGCCACGGTCTCGCGCTTTTCTTCGCGACGGTGCATTTTCTCCCGTGTTTCGGTGGCTTCACGACGAATATTCTTGTCTTTCCCGAATTCAGCGATCAGTATATCGTACTGTTCATCCTCTATTTTGGCGTTAGGATTTGCTTCTATTTCAATACCCTTCTTGTGTAGAAATTCAACCAAAGTGTTGATTCCCACATTCAAATTTTTCGATACTTTAATTAGTCTAATAGGCATATATCTCGTTTATCCTTTTCTCTCTTTTATATGGTTGTGAACAGTATATTATCGTGGATCAGTCTTTATTCCTCCGCACCGTTTTCTTCCTCAGTGCCGTTCTCCTCTTCTTCTTCAAACTCGTAGCGCAGGATAGCCAGTACTTCGTCCACAGTACTCTCTTCCAGATCGGCCTCCTTGATGAGCCGTTCCCTGCTTGTGGCCAGCACATTTTTAGCTGTGGAGCATCCGATCTTTTTCAACTGGTCTATTACCCAGCCGTCGATCTCATCGCGGAATTCATCAAGGTAGATATCCTCTTCGTCCACGTCGTCGATATCGCGGAACACCTCAATATTGTATCCGGTAAGCATGGAAGCCAGCTTAATGTTAGCTCCTCCCTTACCAATAGCAAGCGACACCTCTTCGGGATTCAAAAAGACCTCGGCACGACGCTCCTCCTCCTTCACGGTAATGGAGTTGATCCTGGCCGGGCTTAACGCACGCTGAATAAAAAGCGAGGTGTTGTTGGTGAAGTTAATCACATCAATGTTTTCGTTGCGCAGTTCGCGTACAATGCCATGAATACGGAATCCTTTCATGCCCACACAGGCTCCCACAGGATCTATCCGGTCGTCGTAGGCCTCCACGGCCACCTTGGCACGTTCACCCGGAATGCGGGCGATTCCTTTAATGGTGATGAGCCCGTCGGCAATCTCGGGGATCTCCTGTTCGAATAACCGCTCCAGAAATACGGGCGATGTGCGGGAAAGAATAATCCTGGGATTGTTGTTCTTATTTTCCACACGGGCCACCACGGCACGGGCATGCTCTCCCTTGCGGAAGAAGTCGCTGGGAATTTGTTCTGTTTTGGGCAGAATCAGTTCATTGTGCTCGTCGTCGAGCAGCAACAACTCCTTTTTCCAGATCTGATAGACCTCGCCCGACACAATCTCGCCTACCTTCTCCTTGTACTTGTTGTAGAGATTATCTTTCTCCAGCTCAAGAATCTTGGATGCCAGAGTCTGACGCAGGTTCAGAATGGTACGCCGTCCGAAATGCTCCAGCGACACCTCGTCGGTCACCTCTTCGCCTACTTCAAAATCCTCGTCGATTTTTAACGCTTCAGACAGGGTGATCTCCAGGTTGGGGTCCTCCAGCTGATCGTCTTCTACGATGGTCCGGTTTCGCCATATCTCCAGGTCGCCCTTGTCGGGGTTGATGATGATGTCGTAGTTTTCGTCTGTACCGATTGTCTTCGATATCACGTTGCGGAACGACTCTTCGAGCACACTGATCAACGTCGCTTTGTCGATATTCTTCAGTTCGTTGAATTCGGAAAAAGTATCTATGAGACTTATGGTTTCTTTCTTCTTGCCCATATATTATTTAAATCTTATCAGATATTTTGTATGTTTTACCTCCTCGAACGCGAAGCGAAGATCTTCTGTGATTTCGGTCTTTCGTTTGGCGCCTTCAGGCTTTATTTTTTTGGTGACGGTGAGAGTAAATCCCTCTGCATCGGATGATTTTAAAAAACCTGTCGCCTTTTGTCCGTTTTTGCCGAGTACCTCTACCTCTTTCCCCTCGAACTTTTTGTACTGGCGCTGCGTCTTAAAGGGAGAGGTGAGCCCGGCAGACGTGACTGTAAGCTCAAAATCCTCCTTATCACGGTCGAGCTTCGACTCCAGATGGCGGCTCAGCGACACACACTCTTCAATGTCGACCCCCTTATCGTTGTCAATTTCTACGGTGATCGTATTGTCAGCTCCCACAATCACATCGACCAGATAATCGGGAGAATCCTTCAGATATTCCTCCGCAAGGTCGGTAATTAATCTTTTTTCGATCATATGATGCAGCCATGAATAAAAAAGGAAGCGGTGTCTCCTGCTTCCCTCTTTCTTTACGTCTGCAAAGATATAATTTTCAAACGGATTCTCAAAATGTTTGGTTGTTTTTTTGGGCGACCGGTTCTTTTCGATTTTATCCGGACGGTAACGACTGTACGTCGGCATCGGGAGGAGGCATGTTTACCTCTTTCTCGTCTGTCAAAGAGACGATTTCCTCGTGATGACGTATTTTGTCGATTGTTTCCTCCTCGGCATATCCAATGATTACCCCAAACTCATAGAGGCGGGTGATGGTAACGCCCTCTTCCCGCAAATTCTCGGCTACAATATCCAGCCGGTCGAGATAATAGGCAGAAATAGTGATGACAATCCGTTTCATTTTTTTTCTGTATCAAGGTGCGATGGCGAGTCCCACGCCCGCATCTTCCGCGGGTAAAGGTAAGCTGATTGCCATCCTGATTAATTTTTCACTGATTTCCTCCGGTGTGGCATTGGGAAATTTTTCGCAAAGGAGAGCAATTATGCCCGCCACATGCGGCGTGGCCATGCTGGTTCCGGAGAGTGTGCGGTTTCCCATGGGCATAGGCCAGGAGGAGTATATGTCCACACCGGGCGCCGCGATATCGACCAGTCCGTTTTTATTGATGGCCCGGTTGGAGAAGTCGGCAATCTGCAGGGATGAGTCCAGTGCACCCACCGCGAGGATAGAGGGACAGTCGGCAGGGCTGCTGACCGGGCTGAACAGGTTTTGTGAGCGCCTGCTTTCGTTCCCTGCTGCAGCCACAATGAGTGTTCCTTTGGAAAGTGCATACCGGGCAGCTCTCTCGTAGGCAATGTCATGGCTTTGTCCCGGAAACACTTTCGAGCCCAGCGACATGGATAAAACGCGGCATCCGTTGTTTGCTGCCCACGTCATTCCATCCAGTACCCAGGCCTGCGCTCCGCTGCCCCGGTTGCTCAGCACTTTTCCTGCATGAATATTGGCTTCCGTTGCTACCCCGTAGCGAGTGCCCTGCATATCGGTGCGACCACAGGCTATTCCAATGCAATGTGTTCCATGACCATGCCGGTCGTCCGCAGTTTCGTCGGGAACAAAGGAAAAGGCTGTAATGTCTCTCCCTGTAAAGTCGGGATGATTCGTGTCAAAGCCGGTATCAAGCACGGCGATTTTTATTCCCGCACCGGTGTATGCTGTTTTCTCTGCCTGTATTGCTTCAATGCCCCACGTAGAACTTATTTCCGTGTCGGCCGGTATTTCATCGGGAACATAAACTACTTTCTCCGGCTCAATGATATAATCGTTCTGTGCATCGTGGAGCAACTTCATAATTTCGTCACTGGTAGCCAATAGTGCAATGCCCAGTTCGTTATAAAACAGCGCATCTGCATCTTTTATCTTGCTTTCATTGATGGTCTCGATCACGAAGTCGGCTGTATTGGCGACCGAAAGGCCCCATTTCGTTTCAAGAAATTTTGTGGTTTTTACCACCTTTTCGTTTCCCTCTTTGAGAATGAGCAGATGTCTTCCGGTATAAAGCGGGTTGCGATCCATCTCCTGCATATATGCTTCGTGGAACAATTCTTCGGAAAAACTCTCCGTCGCGAAATGATCGGTCAGAAATCTCTTTTGTCCTAAAACAGGTGGTTTCATTGTCTTGGTAATTAAATGGAACTATACAATCCGGTATGTACTTCAGGCAATGTGTTGCCAGTATGCCTTTTTTATTTCAGTGCCGGCAATATGGCTTCGTGGACTATACGCAGCGAACCCCTCCTGTGGAAAAGGGTGCCGGGTATTTCTTCCACAATACCTTTTGCAAGCAGTACGTTCACCGCAGCATTTTCACGATGACTCAGCCGTTGAGGCGCGGAGAACACATTGTCGTGAGCTTTGATCTTTTTCAGCACTTCTAACTCATCGTCCGTCAGGAAAGCGGTTTTTTGACCGGGATAGGTCTCTTCGGCAGCGTACAGCATCTTCCTGGCGCCTTCTCCCCAGATGGCAGACTCTGCTCTTTTGATGCTGTTTTCCTCCATGATGGAAAAGAGGTTGGGCAGGAATAGCCGGGTGTAGTAGTAACTGCCAATAAAACCGGCAACGAAGAAATAGATCAGGAGCGAGATGATCACAGACCGGGCTAAGGCGCAATCGGGTGTTCCGCATTGGCTGTTTAGTAGAATACTGTCGGCCATGCTTTGCAGGTAGCCGGGGATCTTTGTAAGCTGTGTCAGCGTAACGCCGATGATGATCTTTGTCAGCCAGTCCGATACATCCTCCAGATTTGTATTGGGCGTATACTTTGTTGTTCGGCCATAATCTTCTCTTGGATCATAGTTTCGGTTCAGCCTTGGTATTCCGAAGAGAAAACCAGGGAGAACCCCCAGTAGCAACGATGCCAGCGAGAGGATAAGTAACAGTCCGAAGAAATCCCAGTAGGCCGGGGAGACTGCCGCGCCGGCAAAACATGCTCCTGTGCCGGCCGCAATAAGTGCCAGAGGCCATAGATGAACGGGGCCGTACGTGCGGGATGCAGAATCTTTATTTTTCATTGTTTTTTTACAAGATTAAATCGCTCAACATTTGCCATGGGCAGGGCCGAAGCCTGTATTTCCCGGCAAACCCAATTCCTGCGGGAGCAGGACCATGAAAACCGACACAGATCCAGTAGTGCTGTGCGGTAGTTTACGTCGCATAGGATGTGCAAGTTAACCGAATCTTTTGAAACAAACAATTTTCGGATATAATTTTTTATGACGCAGCCCCCTACACTTAAAATAGTTTCTCTTAAAATGCATGCCGTATTAAAATATCTCCCTTTCCGTGTACGAAATAAATTCCGTACATTTGCAGATAGAAACCAAATGGTATCAAACAGGTATGTTGAACAAAGATAATGATGCAATTATTTATCTGCCGGAGGTGATAGATTTTGTAACCATCTCGGTGGAAATTTCCTCTTTTCTTGAAAGCGAAGAGGCAATTTCACGCAACGAGTGGGTGGACAGGATCTTAAAGATGCTTCCCTTGTTGTACGTGAAAGCCTCCCTCCTGCCAGAGACTTTTCCGTTGAACGATGAGCCGCCGGCCACCTTTGTGCGGGAAGAAGATTATGTGCGTGTGGCCAGTCGCATTGCAGCCACCATGGGAGAAGAAGATATCTACCTGGATGTGTTTGTGGATGATATGAAATATAGCGATACGCCGGTTACGGCGACCATATCGGAAGATATTGCCGATATCTACCAGGATGTCCGGAATTTCGTTTCGGTCTATCAGTTTGAGCTTACCGGCCAGATGCAGGATGCAATTCATGTTTGCAAGGAGAACTTCCGGCTCTTTTGGGGACAGAAACTCGTAAATGTATTGCGTCCGTTGCACGCATTGAAGACCAGCAATACAGAAGGAGAGGAAGACGACGAAGATCAAAACGGAGAATACCTGTGGGATTAACAATAACAAAGGAGCAAATAGCAGAACTGCCGGTTGAGAAGTTCAACGGGAAGATTGTGGTGATAGATCACGAGGAGGAGGTGGACAGTGCCCTTAGGTATCTCTCCTCCCAGCCTGCATTGGGGTTTGATACCGAAACAAAACCGGCTTTCAAGCGGGGGCAGGTTCATAAGGTGGCACTTTTGCAACTTGCCACGGAAGAAGTCTGTTTTCTCTTCCGACTGAACCGGATAGGGTACCCCGACGGGCTGGAGGGGTTGATGGTTAATCCGGATATCAGAAAAATAGGCCTTTCGTTACGCGATGATTTTGCAGCCATACACAAACGCTCTGCCAGCAAACCGGAAAACTTTATCGACCTGCAGGTCTTTGTGGATAAGTTTGGTATTGAAGACAACAGCCTTCAAAAAATATATGCTATTCTGTTCGGCAGAAAAATTTCCAAAAGTCAACGCCTTTCAAATTGGGAAGCACCCCAACTCACCCCGGCGCAACAGTCTTATGCGGCAATCGATGCCTGGGCCTGTCTGCGTATTTACAATCATTTAACCAATAAAAAACGATGAGCGGATACAAAGAAATTGTGTTGCGTCCTAAGAAAGAGGAGTCCCTAAAACGATTTCATCCCTGGATTTTCTCGGGGGCGATAGCCCATAAGCCTGACGGGCTGGAAGAGGGTGATGTGGTGCGTGTAATGGGCTCCGACGGTAACTTCCTGGGTGTGGGCCACTATCAGGTTGGCAGCATTGCTGTTCGTATCCTGTCATTTCACGATGAACCTGTAGATATCGCCTTCTATAAAAAAAATATTACACAGGCCTACGCGCTGAGACAGGTGCTGCATCTGTTGCGACCCGGCAACAACACCTTCAGACTGGTTCATGGAGAGGGGGATCACCTTCCGGGGCTGATTATTGACATATACGGCAAAGCAGCGGTTATCCAGGCCCATTCTGTGGGGATGCACAGAGACCTGAATCTTATTACCGATGCTTTGCAGCAGGTGCTGTCCGAAAATTCGCTGGAACATATTTTCTATAAATCCGAAGGTACGTTGCCTTTCAAAGCCGGGATCAACGCGGTGGATACCTACCTCCTGGGAGGAGACCGCGTAGAGGATGTTGCGCTGGAAAACGGCTTGAAGTTTCATATCGACTGGCTCAAGGGGCAGAAAACAGGTTTTTTTATCGATCAACGGGAGAATCGCAGTCTGCTCGAGCAATATGCTGCCGGACGGCATGTGTTGAATATGTTTTGTTATACGGGCGGCTTCTCTGTCTATGCCTTGCGGGGAGGAGCAGCCACTGTGGATTCGGTGGATAGTTCGCCCAAAGCCGTATCTCTTACTGGTCGCAACGTCGCCCTGAATTTTGACGATGAGCTGCGACACACCGCTGTGGCGGAAGATGCTTTTAAGTATCTCAAACAGATGCCAGAAGGAAAGTACGACCTCATCGTGCTTGATCCGCCTGCATTTGCCAAACATCGTGGCGCCATCAATAACGCGCTGCAGGGATACAAGAAACTCAACCTCTCCGCACTGGAAAAGTTGGCTCCCGGTGGTATCCTTTTCACCTTTTCCTGTTCACAGGCGATTACGAAAGAACAATTCCGGCTGGCTGTTTTCAGTGCCGCTGCCATCTCGGGCAGGAAGGTAAGGATTCTGCATCAGCTGACGCAGCCTGCCGACCATCCGGTCAACATATATCATCCCGAAGGAGAATACCTGAAAGGGTTGGTCCTCCAGGTTGAATAAACCGGAAAAGCATGTTTAAATTTGTTTAAAGGGTGAATATTTGGTTAAATTGCATGAAATATTGAAATTTTCTGCTCAGAAGTTATGTTTTATAACACAAAATCCCCTATATTTGCAACGTGTTTTTCATGGTATTAGATTTAAGGTTAACAATGAAGATTGGTTGTCGTGAGACAACCTTTCCTTTTTTATATACTTTCCTTTTTCATTTTCACAAATTATAATGGGTTTGATGGCGGCAAATGGTCGGTTTGTTGTTATTTTTGTATGGAAAATACAATAAAAATGGATTTCAGAACGCCCATACAAATTCCCCGATCGGATATCCCGATAACTCATTCTTCCCAACTCCTGCTTTTGGGGTCCTGCTTTTCCGGGCATATCGGTGGCCAGCTGATGCTGCACAAGTTCAGGGTGGAGGTGAACCCATTTGGTTTCCTGTACAATCCGTTATCCATTTCCCGTTCCATCAGAAGGTTATTGTCGGCTGTTCCCTTTACGGAGGCCGAGCTTGTATTTCACAATGGATTGTATCACAGCTTCATGCATCACGGACAGTTTTCGGATATCGGGAAGAGTGGATGTCTGAGAAAGATATCCGACAGGTTTGAGAGTGCAGCCGATGCAATTCGCACCACCACGCTTTTTCTCATTACCTTTGGTACAGCGCATGCTTACCGGTGGAAAGAGAGCGGAGAAATAGTGGGAAACTGTCACCAGATTCCCGCCGACAGGTTTTTGCCTGTTCGTTTGTCGGTGAATGAGATTGTAGAAGACTGGATTGAGGTGATTGGTTCCCTCAAAGAGGAAAACCCGGGTGTCCGGTTTTTATTCACTGTAAGCCCTGTTCGTCACTGGAAAGACGGCGCACACGGGAATCAGCTGAGCAAGTCGATCCTGCATCTGGCAATTGACAGCTTGCAACAATGCTTTCCCGATGATGTCCGCTATTTTCCGGCTTATGAGCTAATGATGGACGAACTGCGTGATTATCGTTTTTATGGGAGCGACATGATGCATCCCTCACCTCTTGCCGTGGAATATATATGGGAGCGGTTTTCCGAAACCTTCTTTTCCGAAGAAACACGAAAGGTGAATGCGGAATGGAGCCAGATCAGAAACGGGCTTGATCACCGGCCTCTTCATCCCGGAACCGAATCGTTTCACATTTTTAAAGCGCAGCTGCTCCAAAAGCTGGAACTGTTTGCAGCACGACATCCGGAAATCTCGTGCGAAGAGGAGAAGAATCTTCTGCAACTTAAATAATTCAAATCATGACATATTCAGTTCAACAAATCGAATCCATCCTGGGTATTTCATCCGGCAACTCCTATCCTGCCGAGATAACCACTTTACTCACAGACAGCCGCAAGCTGACAGTTCCGGCGGAAACACTTTTTTTTGCGCTCGAGACCAAAAATAACGATGCCCATGCTTTTGTGAGTGACTTATACGAACTGGGTGTACGGAATTTTGTCGTTTCCAAAATACTTCCGGAATGGGATAACCTATCGGGTGCCAATTTCCTGAAAGTAAAAAATAGCCTGTGGGCCCTTCAGAAAATTGCTGCGTATCACAGAACAATGTTTGATATTCCGGTAATCGGCATCACGGGCAGCAACGGGAAAACAGTTGTGAAGGAGTGGCTTTATCAGCTCCTGGATAAGAGTTTTAATATTGTTCGATCGCCAAGGAGTTACAACTCTCAAATAGGGGTGCCATTATCAGTCTGGCAACTTGACGAACAGGCGGAGCTTGGAATTTTCGAAGCTGGTATTTCTATGCCTGACGAGATGGAATATCTGGAACCTATTATTAAGCCTACAATCGGCGTGCTGACTAAAATTGGTGAGGCACATCAGGAAAACTTCAGCTCCTTGCAGCAGAAGTGTTTGGAGAAGCTGGAGCTTTTTGTCAACTGCGATGTCTTCATTTTCGACGAAGATAATGAGCTGGTGTCACGTTGTGTTGACATGATGGTGCTTTCTCAGAAGGCCTTTTCCTGGTCCAGAAAAAACAGGGATGCACATCTTTTTATTTCCAGCATCGAGAAAATGGAGGATACAACCACCATCTGTTATTCGTTTCTCGATTTTGATTATTCCTTCGTGATTCCGTTTACCGATCAGGCTTCCATAGAGAATGCCATTAATTGTCTGGCGGTGGCACTCTATCTGCACGTACCCCCGTTGGACATTTCTGAACGGATGATGCTTCTGGAGCCGGTAGCCATGCGGTTGGACGTGCGCAAAGGGAAAAATGACTGTCTGGTTATCAACGATACATACAATTCCGATATCAACTCAATCAAAATAGCGCTCGATTTTCAGCAACAACGAAAGATGGATCGTCCGCTAAAAAAAACAATTATCCTGTCCGATATTCTTCAAACGGGAGTATCTCCGCGCTCTTTGTATAAAAAGGTGGCCGATATGGTGGAACAGAGCGGCATAGAAAGAATCATCGGCATTGGACAGGATATATCCGCCAATGCTCATGCGTTTACTACCCTGGAGAAGTCGTTCTATCTGACAACCGATGATTTTATCCGGTCGGGCGACTGGAAGAAGATGTACCGGGAGCTCATTTTATTGAAAGGTGCCCGCAAGTATCACTTTGAACAGATTGGTGCCCTTCTTGAGGAACGTATCCACGAAACACTGTTGGAGGTTGATCTCGATGCGGTCGTCCACAATTTCAACTTTTACAAATCGAGAATTGATCCCCGCGTAAAACTGGTTTGCATGGTGAAGGCGAACGGCTATGGTGCCGGTGCCGTCGAAATAGCAAAAACACTTCAGTACCATCGTTGCGATTACCTTGCCGTAGCGGTAGCCGAAGAGGGTATGATGCTGAGAAAGGAGGGTATCTCCTTGCCGGTTATTGTGCTTAATCCGGAAGTGAACGGCTTCGAAGAGCTCTTTTCGAACGACCTGGAGCCGGAAGTTTATAATTTCCGCATCCTGGGCGCTTTTATCAAAGAAGCAGAAAGAAGAGGAATCACCCATTACCCCGTGCATATCAAAATTGACTCTGGCATGCACAGGCTGGGCTTCCTGCCGGAGCAAATTCCGGAAATGGTGCAAATTTTAAAGGCACAAAAGGGTTTGAAAGTACATTCGGTCTTCTCTCATCTTTCGGCCAGTGAAAGCTGGTTGTTCGACGAATTCACCCATCAGCAGATGAATACATTCAAGCATGCTGCCGATGAGATTGAAGCCGGCCTTCAATATGGCATCTATAAACATATTCTCAATTCGGCAGGAATAGAGCGCTTTCCCGGGACCCACTGGGATATGGCCCGGTTGGGTATTGGCCTCTACGGCGTGAGCGCCAGTGGCCTGAATGGCTTGAAAAATGTATGTACACTCAAGACTACCATTTTGCAGATTAAAAATGTTTCTACCAACGAGACCATTGGTTACGGTCGCAAAGAAAAACTGACGCGCGATGCACGAATTGCCACGATCCGTTTTGGATATGCGGATGGCCTTGACAGGCAATTTGGCAACAGAAAAGGTAAGGTGCTTATTAACGGCCACTATGCCCCAATTGTGGGAAATGTCTGCATGGATCTCTGCATGGTGGATGTCACCGACATCCCGGCAAAAGAGGGGGATACGGTTGTCTTGTTTGGAGAAGGACTTTCGGTGATTGAGCTGGCCGACACCATCGGCACCATTCCTTACGAAATTCTCACCTCCATCTCTCCACGCGTAAAGCGCATATACATCAAAGAATAAGATGCGGTAGCTTTTCCTGTTGAACACAAAGAAATAAGAGGCTGCACCGGCTGTTGAGACAGACAGGTGCAGCCTCTTGTTTAAGGATGTGTGTCCGCCCTTTGGAGCGGTTGATAGCAAAAAAACATCCCGGTTCCTGAGAACCGGGATGTTTTTATTATCTGGTTTGTGTTGGATTACTCAACAAAGAAGATAGCAACACGGTTCCAGTCGTTTTCAGCGTAAGGCTGTTCTGTATCGCCCTTCCAGTCGATAGAGATGCGATCGCTGTTGATTCCGTACTCGTTGGTCAATGCATCGGCAACCGCTCTTGCACGTTTTTCAGAAAGTGCGAAGTTGTACTCAGGAGTACCGGTTTGTTTGTCAGCGTAAGCCACGATGTTTACTTTTGCATTTTCGTTGGCCTTCAGATATTCTGCAGTATTGTAAACGCTTACCTGCTGTCCTTTGTCAATCTTAGCCGAGTTGATGCGGAAGAATACTACGTTCGGAACGTATACACCTTCAGACACTACTGTGGGCTGTACTTCAGGACATTCCGGGCAAGATTCCGGTCTGAGTCTCAGTTCTTCATTTTCTGCACGCAGTCTGTTGATCTGGCTGTTCAGGTCGTTGATCAGGTTGTAGTCCATCAGCTCGGCAGGGGTGAAGTCTTGTTTGCCACCCAAACCGAATTTGATACCGGCAACTCCGGTGAACATGCTGTCGTACTCAAAATCTCCGCCAAGTCCGCTTCCATCAAAAGTTTCCTGCATCACTCTCCATCCCAGTTCCAGGAAAAGAGCCACGCTTTTGGAGAGCTGGAAGTTGTTGATCAACCCTACGTTGTAAGTAAGCGTTTGGTTCTGGTGTTTGAACAGATCACCGTCAGGATTCGGTTTTTTCCAGTCAGCATCCAGTCCGTACATGTAACCGATACCCAAATAAGGGATGAGGCTATATACTCTGTCTGGATTGTAAGAACCCCAGGCGTTGATAATGTTGTACATCAAGTCAACATGTCCGCCCAGCCAGTTTTGTTCGGGATCAATCCCGCTTGCAACGTGTTTGATGTGACCACCGTCAATAACCAGACGGGCACCCCAGTTGGGTGAGTTCCAGCGTCCGATTTCAAGTTGACCCATCCATCCAAGACGATCTCCGAAACTTGCATCTGCATCGTTTTCACCTTTTGTCATGTAAAGATTTGTTCCACCGCCAAGTCCTATATACCAATTGTCGCTTGCCTTGTTTTTCAGATACACAGTACCATGAGAAACGTTTTGTACTTCTTGTGCACTTATGCTAAACGCCACAAGAGCAGTAAATAAAAGTAAACTAAACTTTTTCATAAATTTAAATTCTAATTAAACATTTTTTTATTACAATAACTCGATATTATTTTTGTGTGTGATATCAGTACTACTCCTAGCACTATTTTGTTGCAAGTATAACGTTTCCGTTTTAAAAATGTTCGGTAAAATTACGATAAATTGTAATTGGCCCGATAAAAAGTTTATCCATTCATACTTAACGAATAAACATGGAACACAAATTTAAAACTTAAATTTCACATAAACTCATTTTTTATGTAAAAATTCGCCAAAAATCGCATTGGTAGGGTATTTTTTACTCATTTCCCTTCGGAGATGCACACTTTGGTGGAGGAATTAACCGAGATAGCTTTTTAAAAGCTTGCTCCGCGAGTCTTGTCGCAGCCTGCGGATAGCTTTTTCCTTGATCTGACGCACGCGCTCGCGAGTCAGCTGAAACTTGTCGCCGATTTCTTCGAGTGTCATCTCCTGGCATCCGATGCCAAAGAACATCTTGATGATGTCGCTCTCTCTTTCGGTGAGGGTGGAAAGTGCCCTGTCAATCTCTTTCTGCAAAGACTCGTTGATCAGTGTCCTGTCGGCTATAGGAGCATCGTCGTTCACCAGTACATCCAGCAAACTGTTGTCTTCTCCTTCCACAAAAGGAGCATCCATGGAGATATGGCGACCGGATACTTTCAATGAGTCCGTCACCTTGTCCACCGACAGGTCGAGCTCCTTCGCCAACTCTTCGGCCGAGGGCCTGCGCTCGTTCTCCTGCTCGAATTTCTGGAATGCTTTGCTGATCTTATTGAGAGATCCCACCTGATTCAAAGGGAGTCGTACAATGCGTGATTGTTCAGCCAGTGCCTGCAGGATGGATTGACGGATCCACCATACCGCATAGCTGATAAACTTAAAACCTCTTGTTTCGTCGAACTTTTCGGCTGCTTTGATCAACCCCAGATTGCCCTCGTTGATCAGGTCGGGCAGACTCAATCCCTGGTTTTGATATTGCTTGGCTACCGATACCACGAAGCGGAGGTTGGCCCTGGTGAGTTTTTCCAGTGCCTGACGATCTCCTTTTTTGATGGCTTGTGCTAACTCGACTTCCTCTTCTACGGTGATCAGGTCCTCGCGGCCTATCTCCTGAAGATACTTATCCAATGACGCACTTTCCCTGTTGGTGATCGATTTTGTAATTTTTAGTTGTCTCATTTATTCTATATAATTCTTCTGAGTATAATTTCATGTAATCTTTTAGGGCTGCAAAAGTACAAAAAATTTCGCAATGTTGACGAAAAAATGACTCCCTATCAAAGATATAGCAAAGGAATCCGGCACATTGCCCAATTCCTTTGCTATAAAAACACAAATAGTGTGGCTTTTGTTACTGAAAAAGGATAAATTAACCTTTCTTAACCCTTCAGTGTCAGTCGTTTGTCAGATCAATTGCGATGTATTGTGTCCTGCCGTTGGGATAAAACCCTGCCACAAGCAGCACTTTATCCTGTCGATTATTGGTCGAAGCCACAATTTTGGCAATATCATCCTCGCTGTTGACGGGTGTATTATTAATCCGCATAATGATGAACCCTTTATTGATGCCATTCTTTCTGAAGAGGCCGTTATTATTTGCACTTTCAACTTCAACGCCGCTCGAGATGCCAAGTTTGCTTTTTGTGTCGTCGGAAACGGGTTTGAAGGTGGCGCCCAACTTACTCATTGCATCTGTGCTGCGGGTTATTTCGGTATTTCCTTCGTCGTTTTTCAGTTCCACATTAAACGAACGGTTGTTGCCATTACGGTCAACTGTCAGGTTGATCTTATCTCCGGGACGGAACCTGTTCAACTGGCTCTGTAGCTCGGCGAAGTTGCGGATAGGTGCATTATTGATGGCAATGAGGATATCCCCCTTCTGGACTCCTGCTGCCTTGGCAGCACTGCGGTCAGAGAAGTCTTCCACCAGTACCCCCTTTATTTGTGAGAGTTCGCGGGCCCTGTCGGGATCTTCACGACGGATGTTTTCAATATTGGGTACATGGATGCCCAGTACAGCACGCTGCACGGTACCGAATTCCTTCAGGTCGGCAGCTACCTTACCGGCAATGGAGATGGGCACAGCAAAGGCGTAACCGGCAAAGTTGCCCGTTTGGGAGTAGATAGCGGTATTGATGCCGACCAGCTCACCCCTTGTGTTTACGAGCGCACCGCCGCTGTTTCCGGGATTCACAGCTGCATCAATCTGAATGAACGACTGGATGCCAAGGCCACCTCCCATTACATTGCCTCTGTTCTTTGCACTCACAATACCGGCAGTGACGGTAGAGGTGAGGTTAAACGGGTTGCCGACGGCCAGAACCCATTCTCCTACCCGTAATGCATCGGAGTTGCCAAACGTAAGATAGGGGAAGTCGTTGCCTTCGATTTTGAGCAGTGCGATATCGCTCATCTTGTCGGAACCAACAACCTTGGCTGTAAATTCGCGATTGTCGTTCAGCGAAACAGAAACCTCGGTGGCATTTTCTACAACGTGATTGTTGGTAATGATATATCCGTCCTTGGAGATGATCACTCCCGATCCGAATCCTACCTGTTCGCGTGGTTGTGCCGGCGTGCGGTCTCCGAATCCGAAGAAGAAATCAAATGGATTGATATATTGCTGTTGGCTGATGGTCTTGGTTTTCACGTGTACCACGCCATCTACCGAACGTGATGCAGCCTCCGTGAAATCTGGATATCCTTCGGCTGTGGTGAGGTTGGTAAGGACCAAATTTTTGTTCTGATCAAATGAATTCGCGTAACTGCCAATTTCTTTCGATGTAGCTTGAGACGCAGCGCTGCCGTCTGCTTTTCCGTTTTTGCTGATTACATCGTATCCCAGCAGCGTGATAGCAGAACTCAATACCGCTACCAGAACAATTAATAAAAGGTTTTTTGTTTTTCTTGTATCCATATTTTTTCAATTTAATTTTCTTATTAAATACAACAAATATAGAGCAAAAAATGTGCATCTGTTAGGGATATCTATTTGCTTTTTAACACTTTTAACGGATCAGGTGATCGATTAACCCCATTTAACCAGACGCTATCTTGCATGCCGGTTTAAATCAGACAAAATGTCTGTTTTGCCGCTTCTGTTTACCTCCTCCTGTTCCTCCTGTTTGCATAGCGGCGAAAGCGCATGTTGTTGAAAGGCTGGAACAAATCGAACGGAATCAGGTGGATATGGTACGTGATTCCATCAAAAAGCCTGCTGTTCCGGTTGATCACCATCAACTGAATCCAATAGCGCACAAGAAACAGCAGCAATGCCCATGCAAGCAACAGATGATTCGGAGCAACGATGCCATATATCACGCAGCCCGTCAGAGTGGCATAAAAGAGATACTTTGAAAATGATTCCCAGCCGAAAAGGTGTGCAGAAAAACCTTTGTAAAACTGCTTGGTATATAGGTGTTTCGATTTTAATGCCCTCCATATGAAGAAGTTGTTTACACCCGATGTCTCTGTCAGGCTGTCGGGTGACAGTACTACCCCTGTGTTTTTTTTGCGGGCGATCTGGTTGATATACAAATCGTCGTCCCCTCCGTCGATATGCAATATGGACGAATACCCTTTGTGCGCAAAAAAGAGCTCTTTCCTGTAGGCCATATTCCGGCCTATTCCCATGAACGGTTTGTGCAGGATGGCCATCGATAAAAACTTCAGATGATGGATCAGGTTGTCGTAGAGGATGAATTTGCGGGATGAAACATTTTTAGAGATACCAATCCTATTAAATCCCAAAACGATGTCACGCCCCTTCGCAAACTCTGTTCCGTAAGTTTTGATCCATTGGGTAGTGCAGGGCTTGCAAAAGGACTCGGTAAAGAGAAGCAGGTCATATTTTGCTGCCTTTATTCCCAAAGTGAGTGCCAGTTTTTTTTCATTTATGCTGTCTGCCTCGGCAGGAACAAAGGTGTGATAGAGACGTGGATATTTGATTTCGGCTGCTTTCAGCACCATGTCTGTCTCATCGGTCGACCCGCTGTTTACCACGATCACTTCAAAATGAGGATAGTCCTGTTCCAGGATAAAAGGGAGGTTTCTTTTCAGTTCCTCTGAATTGTTTTTCGATGTGATGATCACAGAAATACCCGGGAGGTCTTCCTCGGGGAGGGGTGTCTCATTTCGCTTTCGTTCGTATGCATACGGTTTCCTGTAGAGGAATAGATAAAAGAAAAGTTGCACGAGGAAGCATAAAAGTAAGGTGCCTCCCAGAGTCCACTCAAACAGGGAGAGTGTGCTGAAAAAAAACATAGGCGCGTTCATTGTTCGTAAAACAATTAAATCGAATCAGAGAAGTAGGATGCTGGTTTCTCGCGGCAGTTATATTGCGATACCATTGTTTCGCCATATGCACCTGCAGAGCGGATCGCGATCAGGTCGCCCCGTGCAGACCCATTCAGCATCATGTGCTCCGCAAACACATCACTCGACTCGCAAATGGGCCCAACCACGTCATACGGTGTATAAGCCTCTTCGGAACTGATGTTCTCAATATGATGAAATGCCTGGTAAAGAGCGGGACGGATCAACTCTGTCATGCCGGCATCCACAATCAGAAACTTTTTCTCGATGCCTTCTTTCACGTAAGTCACGCGGGCAATCAATGAACCACAGGGGGCTACCACAGAACGGCCCAGTTCAAAGTGAAGTGTTTGATTTTCCTGTAGTTTCAGGTATTTTTCAAAAATGCGGAAGTATGCTTCAAAATCGGCTATCGGACAGTGATTGGGATGCTGATAGTTGATCCCCAGGCCTCCGCCCACATTGATCACCGGCAGGGTGATTCCTTGTTTGTTAAACCACTCCTGCAGCGTTGCGGCCTTCACACAGAGGTCTTCAAACGAAGAGAGATCGGTGATCTGTGAACCGATATGAAAGTGCATGCCGATGAGTTCAATATGTGGCGAAGCCTTGATCATCTGTAGGATTTCGGGCAGATCCTGTTCGTTTATGCCAAACTTGTTTTCGTTCAGGCCGGTAGTGATGTATTTGTGGGTGTGGGCATCAACGTTGGGATTGATGCGCAGGGCTACCCGTGCTTTCTTTTTGCTGGCCGAGGCAAGCGCGCCGAGTACAGCGAGTTCGGGTATCGACTCCACATTAAAGCAAAAAATGTCGTGATCGAGACCGGTTTGTATTTCCCTGTCTGTTTTTCCTACGCCGGCAAACACAATTTTATCGGGCGCAAAACCACACTCCAGCGCTCTCAGTATTTCGTTGCCACTCACACAGTCGGCTCCAAACCCATAGGAGGCGATTTCTTTCAAAATGCGCGGATTGGCATTCGCTTTGATGGCGTAATGTACGTGAAACGGCTTGTGCCGGCATTCATTTTTAATGGTGTCGAGTGTTTTCCGCAAAAGATCCATATCGTACCAGTAAAATGGCGTTTCGAGATCTTTGAACTGCTCTGTGGGAAATTTACCTTTAATCATTGGACGAAATAGTTCATTAAATTATCCGCAAATAGTCTATGTTGAATGTATTGTGGCTACGGAGGCAAAATTACGATTTTTTTGGAGATTATCTTACCTGCCGAGGAGAGAATATGCCTTGGCTAGTTTTTGGTCCATCGGAAGTGAGGCGTCGATCCAATGAATGGCGATGCCGCGGCGTTCCATTCCCCGAAACCAGGTCATCTGTCTTTTTGCAAACTGGTGTATGGCGGTCTCGAGTTGTCTGTACATCTCCTCATAACTGATGGTGCCCAGTACATGCAGCGTCACGTATTTATATTCCAGTCCGTAATAGATCAGGTCGTCGGCCGCAACACCCGAATCAAGGATTGCTTTTACCTCTTCGAGCATTCCTTCCTGCAGACGCGCTTTCAGGCGTGTCGTAATTTTCTCTCGCCGTAGTTCCCGGTTGATATGAAGTCCAAGAACACAGCTCTCCATCGGTGGAAACTCGCTCGCCGATGCTGTTTTCTGCGCCTGAAAATGAGCAATCTCAATGGCGCGGATAGCCCTTTTGATGGTGTCGGTGTCAGTGGTGTTGTGTAGAGGCCGGTAGCACCGAAGGATGTGTGCCAGTTCTTCCAGCGATTTTCCTTCGAGTGATTTTCTTAATGCCGGGTTGGGCGGCACATCGGGAAGATGATAGCCTTTCAGCACAGATTCAATATAGAGTCCGGTACCCCCGCAAAGAATGGGTCTTTTATTCCGGGAAAGAACATCCTGTAAGGCAATGTGAAAATCGTGCTGATAATCGAAAAGTGTATATTTGTCACCCGGTTCGCGGATATCAATCAGATGGAAAGGAACGGATATTCCATCAACTCTGTATTCGGAAAGATCCTTTCCGGTGCCGATGTCCATGTTCCGGTAGATCTGCCGTGAGTCGGCGCTGATAATCTCACCGCCGAGAGTGCGGGCCAACTGAACAGCAAAGGTGGTTTTGCCGCATGCTGTGGGACCCAGTACCGTGATTAGTCTTTGTTGCATATAGTTACCAGCTTCCGCCTGCTCCTCCTCCGCCAAAACTGCCTCCACCGCCGCCGCCGAAACCACCACCAAATCCGCCGCCGAAACCGCCGCCGCCGAAGCCACCAAAGCCCCCTCCTCTGCGGCTGCCTCCTGTCATGGGTGGAAAAAACAGGGGAGGGACATTGCTCCTGCCATGCCCTTCGCTATCGATATGCTGATCCCCTCCCCCCCGAAAGAGAACGATAAAGAGCACGAGGACGACGATGATAATGATGATGGCGAGGGGCGAAATGCCATCTTCCTCTTTTTTATCTGCGGTAAATTCCCCGGACAGACGGTCAATCATAGCATCTACAGCGGCATTTACACCGCCAAAATAATCATCCTCCATAAAATAGGGAATCATTTCGTTGCGAACGATACGCCCGGCATAGGCATCGTTGATGCGGGCTTCGAGGCCGTAACCCGTGGCAATGAACGCCTGGCCTCGGCTGTTGCCTACTTTGGGTTTGATAAGTATCACTGCGCCGTTGTTTTTGCTCTTTTGGCCAACACCCCATTTTTCACCGAGTCGGAAGGCATAGTCCGATGGGGGATACCCTCCCAGGTCGTTGACGGTGACCACATATATTTGTGTGGAGGTGGAGTCGTGGTAGGCAAGCAGCTTTTGTTCGAGCGATGTTCTCTCCGCAGTCGAAAAGAGACCGGCAAAGTCGTTCACCAACCGGTAAGGTACCATCGGATCGGGAATATTTTGTGCTCTCAGCCCTGTGGCAGTGAGCAAAAGTACTATAAACAGATGGATTTTATTCATCCAGGATGACTTCATCGCCAAGTTCATTTATGTCGTTTCCCATTACCGGGTACTGTACTTTGATCAGTTCGCCCACTTTGCCGACTCCCTTGCATATGCCTTCGGCGATCAGCCCTTTCCTGAAGAAGGAAAGCATCACCTCCAGTGCATCATTCCAGAAGTCGTTGCGCACCGTATCATTGATCCCCTTATCGCCCAGAATAGCTGCCTTGTGATCGGCGGGCGATACGTAAATAAGCACCCCGTTTCTGCGTTGTGTACCCTCCATTTTCAGCTGCCGGAATTTCAGCAATGCTGCATCCAGAGGGTCTCCTTTGCAGTGCCTTGCCACACAGACACGTATTTCACCCGAGGTGTGACTTTCGGCACTTTTGATTGATTCAGATATGCGATGCAGTTCTTCTTTTTGCAACATTCTTTTACAGCATTACAGAGGAATAGATCTTCAGGTGAATTAAAACACCACCTCCGGTGCAGCCTGTGATTCGGGTGTAGCTTCAAAGTAAGCTTTTGACTCGAACTTGAACCATTTAGCGTAAATCACCTGTGGAAACTTGCGGATATAGGCATTGTAATCCTGTGCCGTCTGGTTGAACTTGTTGCGTTCCACCGAGATGCGGTTTTCGGTGCCTGCCAGCTCATCCTGCAAGGCGAGAAAATTTTGATTTGCCTTCAACTCCGGATAGTTTTCCTGAATCAGCAAAAGCCGCCCCAAGGCCTGGCTCAGTTGATTTTGTGCTTGCTGATATTCTTGCAGGCTTTCCGTGGTAAGGTTTTCCGGACTGACGGTGGTTTGTGTCGCTTTGGCCCTTGCTTCGGTAACCTGTGTAAATGTCTCCTGCTCGTGCGCGGCATACCCTTTCACCGTGTTCACCAGGTTGGGGATAAGGTTTGCCCGCCTCTGATAGGCATTTTGAACGTTTCCCCACTGTGCCGCTACGGCTTCCTGCTTCTCTACCATTCTGTTGTACCCCTGGCAGCCGGTGAGAGCCATTGCTCCAATCACGAGCAGTAAAATGAATGATAACTTTTTCATCTTGAAGTTGCTTTTTATGTTGTTGAAATCTGGGACGAAGTTAATCTATTTTCTTTTAACATGATTCATAAATATCAGTTTAAAGTGAGGGAAGGTTTCCACAACGCCGCCTGTTAGTAAAACTTTTTTTATACCTTTGTCGTTAGGAAGAATGCGAAGGCGATTTTTTTATTGTAATTTCCCCGAGAAGAAAAAACAATCAGTATGAAACGACTCCTCCCTTTATTTTTGATATATTTTTCATTTGCAGTTTCGGCAACTGAGGTAAGCAGCACTGGTAATATTTCTTCAGTGACGCTTCAGGTGCCCGACTCCATGGAATTATTCCACGACATAACCGATATCAGCCGGCAAATAGAAAAACGCGTAGCTGCGCCGGATAGCCCGCTACAGGAAGAACTGCCTCAGCCGGTGGCTTATCCACAAGGTGGCCTGTCTTCGGTGATGACTCCCTCATCGTCTGTTTCCTTCATTCGCGGGGTAGATTCTCTGGTTTACAGCAACCCTCTCGACTCCCTCTATTCGAGGAAAGAGAACGGGACGCTGCAGCTTCCTTTTCACTATTACAATACGCAGGCAATGCAGGGACTGACATTTCGCGATACTCTCTTTTATAACCCCCTGTTTTTGCCGATGATCTTTAACGGCAAGATGCTTCCGCGTGACCTGTCGTTCTATCCTCTGCGAAAGGATGCAGGCACGGGATCGCTGATTTCTCCCGATAAAACGTTTGCATCCGCCCTGAAACATGCCGATTTTGTGCAAAACGTGAGAAGAAACTACTATATGCAATATCCTGACCGGATCAAATATTCCGTGTTAAACTTTACTTCAGTACCGCGTATAGGCAGTGGCGATGAAATTGTACGGGAGACCTATAATCCGTTCCGGGAACTGTTGAAGTCTGAGACAACCTATTCCCTTGAGGCCCCCGGTGTAGAGGTGGCCACAATCGACCGGAAATATTGGATTCGTTCCGGAGAACATTCCTTCCAGTTTGCCCAGAATTATTTCTCCAACAACTGGCATAAAGGGGGGACCAACAACCTGAACTTTAACAGTTATCAGGTGCTCCGGGCCAACTACCAAAAAGAAAAAGTGAAGTTTAACAATACCCTGGAGTGGCGGCTGTCGGTTTTCAATGCACCGGACGATAGCTTACGTAGATACCGCATAGGAAACGACCTTATCCGTTATTACGGTGATTTTGGTGTGGATGCATTCCTGAAAGGATGGTCTTACTCCATGAACATGGAGGCGAAGTCACAGTTGTTCAACGCTTATCCCACCAATTCAAACGATCTACGCTCTGCGTTCCTGGCGCCGCTCTATGTGAATGCCGGTGTGGGTTTGAAGTTTAACCTCGATAAGAAATCGGAGAAAGTGCGTCACCGCAGACTTAGGTGGGATCTTTCTGTTGCCCCGATCTCAATTAACTTCAAATATGTGGGCAATGATCTGGTGAGTGTAAAGCGTTTTGGGATACCGGAAGGAAGACGGTCGGTGCTGGACATCGGTTCCACCATCACCTCGATTCTAAAATATGACATTACCCGGTATATTACCTGGGACTCACGCCTGACATACTTTACCAGCTACGACAAGGTGATGTCGGAATTCGAAAACAGCCTGAATATGGCGCTGAGCAACGCCTTGTCCACCCGTATTTATCTAAATGCACGCTTCGACGACGATGTGCCGCCCGATCCCGATCTGAAATACTGGCAGATTAATCAAACGCTCAGCTTTGGGCTGAATTATAAGTGGTAGCTTTGCTTAGCTGAAACGCGCATTTTTTGGGAAAACATATCCACGAAGAAAATCAGCAGTTTGCATCCTTTTTTTGCCGGACAGCTGGATGTCGGTGATCCGGATAAATCCGTCTTTCGCGGCCACATCCAGAAATGTTTTGTGGTCGGTCAGGATGGTGCCGGGTACCGTACTGCTCTCCCCTATCTTTATTACCTCACCCGCATAAAGTTTAAAGCGAAGCGGTTCTGTTTCATCGCCTAGCTGCATTTCGGTCCATGCTGTGGGGGAAGGAGACAAGCCGCGAATAAAATTGTACACCTCCCCGGTTGTCCTGTTCCAGTCCACATGGCCGGTCTCCCTGAATATTTTGGGAGCTGCTTTTAATTCGATGTCTTTAGCGAGAAGATCTTGTTGCGGAATAGGTTGTATAGTGTCTTCCGATATGGCATCAACAGTATCCAAAACCAGTTGTGCACCCAGGGTCATTAACCGGTCGTGTAATGTCTCTGCGTTGTCATCGTCATGGATCGGCGTCCTTTTTCGGAAAATAATTTTCCCGGTGTCGATCTCGTGAGAGAGGAAGAAGGTTGTTACGCCTGTTTCTTTCTCCCCGTTTATAAGAGCCCAGTTGATCGGGGCAGCACCTCTGTATTGGGGGAGCAGCGAAGCATGGAGGTTAAACGTTCCTTTTGGGGGCATGGCCCATACCACTTCGGGTAGCATCCTGAATGCTACCACTATCTGCAGGTCTGCCTTCAACTGCTTCAGCTCAAAAAGGAAGGCATCGTCTTTCAGCTTTTCCGGCTGCAGTACCTTCAGACCCTGCTGCTGGGCATACTGTTTCACGGCCGAAGATTGAAGTTTGTATCCTCGGCCTGCCGGCTTGTCGGGCATGGTGACAACGCCCACCACATTGTATCCATTTTCTACCAATGCTTTGAGCGACTCCACGGCAAATTGGGGGGTGCCCATGAATATAATCCGGATTGCTTTCTTTTCCATATCGAACAATAAATTATTCGTCGGCATCGGAGTAATTTTCCACCAATACCTCCCTGTAAGAGTTAAATACCGACGATTGAGATAATATGCCCAGATAAATGCCTCCATCATCAATGACCGGCAGGTTCCAGGCTTTCGTGTTTTCAAACTTATCCATTACCTCTTCCATGCTGGAGCCGATGCTGATTTTCGCCGGGGCACCCACCATGAATTTCTCCACCGTGAACCGATCATACAACTCGGGGCGGAACATGATGTTTCGGATATCATTCATCATCACCAGGCCGATGAGCACCTGCTCATCGTTGACCACCGGAAAGATGTTCCTGTTGGAGGCAGAAATCACTTTTACCATATCTCCCAGTGTCATACCGGGCTTCACGGTGGGAATGTCTTTTTCCAACAGATCTTCGATTTTCAAAAATGTGAGCACGGCCTTGTCCTTGTGGTGGGTAATCAGCTCTCCTTTTCTGGCAAGCCGCATTGCATAGATGCTGTGCTTCTCAAACACCAGGATTGTTCCGTATGATACAAGCGATACGATCATCAACGGAAGAAACAGCTCGTACCCCCCGGTAAGCTCGGCTATGAGGAAGGTGCCGGTGAGCGGTGCATGCATCACTCCGGCCATCACTCCGGCCATGCCCATCAGCGCGAAGTTCTCCTGGGGAAGGTAAGTAGCATAACCCAGCTGGTTGAGTGTGTAGGAAAAGATGAATCCGGCTATACACCCCAAAAACAGGGTAGGGGCGAATACCCCGCCGGTGCCTCCCCCGCCGTTGGTGGCGCTGGTGGCAAATACCTTGAAAAGGAGCACCATGACAAGAAAAACCACGATCGCCCAGTGGCTTTCCAGGTTATAAAAGAAACTTTCGTTGGTAAGAGAAAGAAAAGAATCTCCTCCATCGAGCAGTGTCTCAATGGTATTGTACCCTTCACCAAAAAGTGGGGGAAAGAAGAAAATCAACACACTGAGCATCACCCCACCCAATACAAACCGCTTCCAGTTTGGTAAACCGTGGAATATGTTTTCACACCAACTCATGGTGCGGATTACATAGAGGGAGATGAAGCCGCACAGGATACCCAGCAGAATTACATAAGGAATGCGGTTTAGCGTAAACGGTTCAACCTGAGAGAAAGCAAACATGGCATCCATGCCAGTGAGGAGATAGGATACGGTGGTGGCAGTGACGGCAGTCACCAGAAGGGGAAGAATGGACGACATGGTGAGGTCGAGCAGCAGCACCTCTATCACAAAAAGAATGCCGGCTACCGGCGCCTTGAAAATGCCAGCGATGGCCCCGGCGGCTCCGCAGCCCACCAGAATCATCAGGCTGTGTTGTTCCAGCTTGAAGAATCTTCCCAGGTTGGAGCCGATAGCGGATCCGGTGAGTACAATGGGTGCTTCCGCCCCCACGGAGCCCCCAAATCCGATGGTGATGGAGCTGGCAATCAGCGAGGAGTACATGTTGTGGGGCTTGATGCGGCTTTTGCGCTGCGAAATGGAAAAAAGGATTTTTGTGACGCCATGGCTAATATCGTCTTTCACCACGTATTTGACGTATAACCCGGCAATGAGGATGCCTGCGATGGGAAAGAGAAGATAGGAGAAGTTGAGGTTGTCCTGACTGAAGTTTTCGGTCAGGAAGACCTGAAAGAAATGGATCGCGGCCTTCAGCGCATAGGCGGCCAGCGCCGTAAGTATTCCTACAAGAAAACAGACGAACAGCAGAAAATGGCGCTCCTTGATATGTGCATCACGCCAAAGCAGAAACCGATTATGTATTTCTTTCATTTGTGTCAACGAAATAATATACGGTGCAAGCAGACAAAGATAACCAATTTCTTCACTTTCGAATAATTTGGATGGTCCCGTCTTTACCCAGTTTCACAATGCCGGAAGGTTTTGCTTCGCGCTGTTCTTTTTGTCCATACGTGACCACATAATCCACTCCGTTCTTTATCTCTGCTCCGATCTGCGAAAAACGACCCGGTGCCGGTGCGCCGCTCACGTTCGCTGATGTGGAGACGATGGGCTTTCGAAACTGACGGCACAACTCCCGCGAAAACACTTCGCCGGTGATGCGTATCCCAATGGTTCCGTCTGCGGCGACAAGGTTGGTTGCCAGGTTTTTAGCACCTTCGTAAATGATGGTGAGCGGCTTGTCGGTCAGTTCGATCAGGTCCCATGCAATGTCGGGTACCTCCTGTACGTAGGTCTGCAGTTTTGCCGGATTATCCAGCAGCACCAGCATCGATTTGCTGTCGCTTCGCTGCTTCAACTCATAGACACGTTGTACCGCTTCTTCGTTGGTGGCGTCACAGCCAATTCCCCAAATAGTGTCGGTAGGATAGAGAATAATCCCGCCGTTTCTCATTATTTCACAAGCTTTCTTGATGTCCTCCTGCATATATTCCTTTTTTAAGTCAACTTTTGTTTGTAGCCTGCCGCTCAGGGCTGCTTTATTTTTTGCCACACCTGCACATCTTCGAAAATGTCGCCACTGGAGAGCCATTCATATAGTTTGCCTGCCGGATGGTAACCCGCGTTCCGGAATAACCGCATGCTTGCGCAGTTTTTTTCCGGTATAAAGGCATAGAGCTGGTGTAGAGAAAGGAACCCGAAAGCATACTCTTCGAGCAGCAGGAGCACCTGCAGCCCATATCCTCTGTTTCGTCGGTTTTCGTCGATGAGGATACCCACGCCCGCCCTGCGGTGGAAAGGGTCAAAGTCGTACAGGTCGGCCATACCAATGGTCTCTTCTGTCTCCATTAAGCCGATCATCAGCCGTAACTGCCTATCCGCATATATATCCTGCTTCGATGTGGTCAGGTATTGCTTCAGACTGAAGCGGGAGTATGGGGCCGTGGCATTGCCGTATTCCCATAAGCCGGTGTCGTTTTCCCACTTATAAAGCAGCTCCAGGTCTTCTGGCTCGGGTGCCCGCAGACGAATCTCCTTATTTTCCAACAACTTCTCCATCTTTTGGCTCTTCCTGAGTTTCTTCCATTTCCGACTCTCCTGTTTCCGACAGTTCCGAGAGGCTTTTCAATTCAATATAGGATGGCTGGCAAAACAAAAAGACGACGAGAAGAACTACCGTGGACCACAGGAAATTGGTGTTGCGGGAAAATGCAAACAGGACTATATTCATGAGGGTAACAGTGCTTATCGTATACAGACGCAGACGAGACAGCTTTTTGTACTTTTTCGCGGCTTCTTCAGGTTGCATGGGGCGTGGAGCCTTTTTAAGCCGGTCGGAAAACAGCTTCAACGCTGCCGGAATGGCAATGAGGGTAATCAGGATGGCATATCGCTCCAGGGTGATGCTAACTTCGAAAATGTTCTCTGGAAAAGGGATCGATCGCAGCAGCACCAAAATAAATAACCCTGTCAGAAGAATCAGACTCCCGTAGTACTCTCTTTTTAGATGGGTGATTATCCTGTCGGTAGCAGTTTCTTTCATTTTGACAGCAATTTATAGGATTCATCAAAAGGAGTTCTGTTTAATATGGAACGTCCCAGCGTCACCTCATCGGCATATTCAATCTCATCGCCGATGGATACTCCACGGGCAATGATGCTAACTTTCACGTTGTAGGTTTGTAACTTGCGAAAGATGTAAAAATTGGTGGTATCGCCCTCCATGGTGGCACTCAGTGCCAGGATCACTTCCCTGATGCCTCCGGATTTCACCCTTTCTTCCAGGCTGGCGATCTCCAGGTCCGACGGGCCAATGCCGTCGATAGGCGATATGATGCCCCCCAGCACATGATATAAACCGTTAAACTGCACGGTCTTTTCGATCGCCATCACCTCCTTGATGTTTTCCACGACACAGACCACAGCTTTGTCGCGTGTTTTATCAGCACAGATACTGCATACTTCCGTGTCGGAGATATTGTGGCAGGAGGAACAGTATTTTACTTCCTGCGTCAGCCTCAGGATGCTTTCAACGAAGCGGGCTACACTCTCCTCGTCCTGACGAAGCAAATGCAGCACCAGCCGCAAGGACGATTTTCTCCCTATTCCCGGGAGCCTGGCAAATTCGTTCACTGCATTTTCGAGCAGGGTTGAAGGATAGGGGCTGTTCATCGTATACAATCTTTTTGTGCTGCGCAAAGATAATAAAAGACGGCTGCAGTGCAAGCTTGTTTGTTGACTGTCGTGGCGTATTTTAACTGTTACAAAGATACGATGATTCGATTTACCCTACAAATTCATTTAGGCGGCAAAGTATTATTGCAGATCCTTTAAAGTTCGAAGATTCTTCTCCTTCCCAGAGTGAAATTAAAATCAGCGGACATTTTTTTACTCCGATTTGGTTTTTTGTTTGATATAAGTTTGTAATTTTGTAACTCTATTAATTTCGGTGAAATTTAAAAAAAAGAGGAGGAATATGAAGGTACTTTTAGCGACAAGTAAACCATTTGCCGTGCAGGCTGTACAGCAGATACAAGATATTGTGGAGACTGCAGGGCATACGTTCGTGAAACTAGAGAGTTATTCTGATAAGTCTCAATTACTTGGTGCTGTAAAAGATGTGGATGCGGTTATCATAAGAAGCGATCTTATCGATAAAGAAGTGATGGATGTTGCGCCTAACTTGAAAATAGTGGTCAGAGCGGGTGCCGGATACGATAATGTTGATCTGGAAGCCGCCACATCACGCAACATTTGTGTGATGAACACACCGGGACAAAATGCAAATGCCGTGGCTGAACTTGTGTTTGGCATGATGATCTACATGCAGCGCAATCAGTTTGATGGCACGGTAGGACGTGAGATCAAAGATAGACGGCTTGGTTTGTTTGCTTTTGGAAACGTGGCAAAAATGGTGGCCAAGATAGCCCGCGGTTTCGGGATGCCTGTATATGCTTATTCACCCACACTGACCCATGACGACTTGCGGAAAGAGGGAGAATACGGGGTGATCGCAGCATACAGTAAAAAAGAGTTGTTTCAGAGTTGTGATTTCATGTCGTTGCACATGCCTTTGCTGGATGATACGCGCGGCTGTGTGAATTATGAACTCTTGTCGTACATGCCCGAAGACGGCTTGTTGATCAATACAGCTCGCAAAGAACTTTTGGTGGAGGAAGATCTGATTCGCATCATGGAGGAGCGCCCTGACTTCCAGTATGTTACCGATGTGAAGCCCGACAGGCACGAAGAATTCGTGGCTAAATTTCCGCTTCGTTATTTCTCCACACCGAAAAAAATGGGTGCCCAGACCACCGATGCGAACATTAACGCAGGACTTGCTGCTGCCAACCAGATTGTTGCATTTCTCGACAACGGGGATGATCGCTTCAGGGTGAACGAGTAGTTAGAAGGCATAAGTCGGATTAGGAATTAATAATAATATATATGAAAAAATACAATTTCAACGCGGGACCATGTGTGTTACCCCGCCCTGCAGTAGAATCAGCCATTGAAGCGATACGCGACTTCGATAATACCGGCATTGGCATCCTTGAGATATCACACCGCACTCCGGGGTGGGAGCGGATCATGAAAGAGACAGCCGACCTATGGAAAGAACTGCTGAACATTCCCGATAACTACAAAGTACTTTTGTTAGGAGGAGGGGCCAGTACCCAGTTTTTTGAAGTCCCTGCCAACCTGATGCAAAAGAAGGCTGCCTACCTGCAGACCGGTGTCTGGGCAAAGAAGGCGATCAAAGAGGCTAAGTTTTATGGAGAGGTGGAAATTGTGGCTTCATCGGAAGATAAAAACTATTCCTATATTCCCAAAGGATATACCATTCCGTCCGATGCCGATTATTTCCACATCACGACAAACAATACCATCTACGGGACGGAAATGCATGAGGATATCGAGAGCCCGGTACCTCTGGTGGCCGATATGTCGTCCGACATCATGAGTCGCCCGGTTGATGTTTCCAAATATGGCATCATCTATGGCGGAGCACAGAAAAACGTAGGACCTGCCGGCGTTGCCTTCGTGATCGTCAGAGAAGATATACTTGGCAAGATCGATCGCCCGCTGCAGACAATGGTGGACTACCGTACCCATATCGGTGCTGCCGAGAAAGACCGTTCCATGTTCAATACACCCCCTGTATTCCCGATATTCGTCATGCACGAAACCCTGAAATGGGTGAAAGAACTGGGGGGTGTGGAAGCGATGCACAAAATGAACAAGGAGAAAGCGGAGCTGCTCTACAACGAAATAGACCGCAACAAACTTTTCGTGGGTACTGCTGTCAAAGAAGACCGTTCCTTCATGAACGTCTGCTTCGTGATGAACGAAGAATATAAAGAGAAAGAAGCCGCTTTCCTCGAATTTGCAAAAGAGAGAGGAATGGTGGGTATCAAGGGACATAGATCAGTAGGTGGCTTCCGTGCATCCATTTACAATGCATGCCCCAGGGAAGCCGTAGAAGCGCTGATTCAGTGCATGCAGGATTTTGAGAAACAAAATTAGCTATTTCTTTTCATAGACTTAGCTGCGGGGGATGGGGTTCATTGAGCTCCATCCTTTTTTATTATCGGCGACTGAAAAACTGACGTTTTCTGTATGTTTATATTTATTTAACGATAAAAAAGAATAAATAAATCCATGTGTTACGAAAATATCGTAGATTTGCGGTATTAAAACAGTTTTTAATTCAGTAAACAAAACGGACGATGGAACGATTGACCCCCCAGGAAGAAAATGTGATGTTGCTTGTGTGGCAACTTAAAGAGTGTGCGATCAAGGATGTGGTTGAGAAGTTGGAGGAGCCCCGGCCTCCTTATACAACGGTGGCTTCCATTTTTAAAAATCTGGAAAGCAAAAGATATCTGGAAAAAAGAAGGTTCGGCAATGTGAAGGTTTTCAAGCCGCTCATTTCTGAAGCAGCCTATAAGAGGCACTTTCTTTCGGGGGTAGTGCAAAGTTATTTCGATAACTCCTATAAAGAGCTGGTATCCTTCTTCGCCAAAGAGCAAAAGATCACTACGGAAGAACTCAGTGAGATCATACGCCTGATTGAAAAGAATCAGAAGTAGTTTTTTTACCGTTAATACGACAGCCATGTATCCCTTTTTAATTTATCTGATACAAGTCAACATCGCCTTGGCAATGTTTTATCTCCTGTACGCATTATTACTGAAAGGAGATACGTTCCTTCGCCTTAGGCGTTCCTTCTTTATGCTGGCAATTGTTTTCTCGCTGTTTTATCCCCTGTTTTCTGTTCCGGCGCTGGGAGAAGTGTTGAACTTCCGTTCCACTACCCCTGTGGACGTTGAAAGAGCTGTTTTTATTGAAGATCTCGATATGTCGATAGTGCCGGATGATGCGGCATCAGACGCCAGTTCTTTCCTGTTTCCCTGGGAACAAATCCTTACGGGACTCTTCGTAGTGGTTACGTCGTTTTTTGTGTTGCGGTTTTTCTGGCAACTTTTCTCTATCGTGCGCATTCGTCTCCATAGTAAAGTAACGGAAATATCTGGGATCACCGTCTGTCAGTTGCCGGAAGATATGACACCCTTCTCCTTTTTCAAGTGGATATTTATCCATACCGAAAAGCATGCGGAAGCAGAGACCAGGCAGATTCTGCTGCACGAGCAAACCCACGTGAGACAGTGGCATTCGCTGGACATAATTCTTGTTGAGATACTCTCTCTCTTTTCCTGGTGGAATCCTTTTGTCTGGCTGATGAAGCGGGAGATGGCGATGAATCTTGAGTATCTGGCCGACAACGGCGTGCTTCGAGAAGGGATCGACAGCCGCGAATATCAGTTCCATCTTTTACGACTGACTTATCATGAAACTGCAGTTCAGATAGTAAACAACTTTAATGTATCACAATTAAAACAACGCATTATGATGATGAACAAAACGAAATCGACCACACCCGTGCTTGCGAAATATCTGCTTATTTTGCCTCTGGCCCTTATGCTTATAACGGCAAACAGTGCCTATGCAGCACGGAAAGAAGCAAAATCCGGGCAAACAGCAGGAGCTGTTCGCAGTGTACTTTTGAATGAAAACGTATCATCACCTGTCTTATACGATCGTGAAACTGAAAACATGCAGGATCCCCCACCTGTAAAGAAAGAGGATGCTATGCAGGAAATATTTGTAGTGGTGGAGAATATGCCCGAGTTTCCCGGCGGAAACGAAGCAATGATGCAATTCTTGGCGGACAATATCCAATATCCGGAAGTGGCGAAAGAGAATGGAATCCAGGGAAGGGTTATTTGCCAGTTTGTGGTGCTGAAAGATGGTACTGTTTCTGATGTAAAAATAATCCGGGGCGTAGATCCCTCCATCGATGCCGAAGCTGTTCGTGTGTTGAAGATGATGCCCGACTGGAAACCCGGCACACAACGTGGTCAGGCTGTGAATGTACGATTTACGCTTCCGGTGGCTTTCAGCCTAAACAAAAATGAATCGAAGATAATCATTGACGAATTGAAAACGAATGAAGGGAGTATGTCGGTACAGGCACAGGTGCAGCAGAACTTCCTGTTTCCGGGCGGTAGCAAGGAGTTTATGAGGTTTATTTCCGAAAGAATTAAATACCCGGTGGAAGCACAGGAAAAAGGTGTGCAGGGAGTCGTGAATGCTTCGTTTCGGGTAAATAGTGCTGGAGATATAACCGGGGTAGAAGTGACAGGCAATTCGGATGAGATGGCAACTTTGAACAACGAAGTGTTGCGGGTAATCGGGGAAATGCCTCAATGGGAAAAGGATGAATCCCTTTTGGTATCCGGTAGAGTGACAGACTCCGGTTCTCAGCCGTTACAAGGTGCGTCCGTTATTGTAAGAGGAACCAACATCGGTACGATCACGGATGCAAACGGCCATTTTCAACTGAAAGTCCCTGCCGCAAGAAATACTCTGTCAATCTCTTTTGTCGGGTACAAAACGGAAGAGATGTTGCTGTCAAACCTGAAGTCATCAAGTGGGGAAATTGTCACAAACTTACCGGTTGTTTTTAGATTGCAGGGAGACGATACTTCAAAATCGTATACAGGGCCCGTATCCGAAAATGCGGTTGTGGTTGTGGGATATGGTGTGAAAAAACGGCCAGGGATAAAAGATCCGAGGTAAACCATTGACCAGCGAAAGAAGTGAGCCCTCCGCATCAATTGAACAGGTCGTCAATTCCCTCGCTGTCGACAACCGGATCGTTGTTGCGATAGAAGTCGGGTGAATAGCGCTGCATATCGTGGCAGGGGTCGAAGTCGGCCGGAATATCAAACGTACCGTTATCGGTATAATTTAATTCCGGATCGGCATATACCTTCTGATAAAAGATGCCGTGGATGGGGAGCGCCATGCTGGCTCCCTGTCCGTAAGCCATCCGGTCGAAGTGGATGGAACGCTCCTCACCGCCTACCCAGCAGCCTGCCACCAGGCTGGGTGTAAACGACATAAACCACCCGTCGGAGTTGTTGTTCGTCGTCCCTGTCTTCCCTCCCATTTGCCCTTTCAGGTTGTAAATTCTGCGCAGACGGCCTCCTGTGCCGCCGTCGACGACGGCTTTCAACATATCGAGCATCTTGTAGGAGGTGGTCTCGCTGAAAATCTCCTTCATCTCCGGCACAAAGGTGGCTACCTCGTTGCCGTAAGAGTCTTCGATACGGGTCACCAACATCGGCTCTACCCGGATACCCCGGTTGATGAAGGAGGAATAGGCACCCACCATTTCATACACCGAGGCGTCGTTGGGACCCAGCGCCAGGGAGACCACAGGGTCGGCTGGAGTCTTCAAGCCGAACGACTGCAACATCCGTGCGAAGGCGTAGGGAGAGAACTGCTTCATCAGGTAGGCTGTCACCCAGTTGCTGGAGTTTTGCAAACCCCATTTTATTGAAACAAACTGACCGCTGCTATGGCCCGGATTTCGGGGAGTCCATTCCTCGCCCGTTTCCGTGATCAGGGTCACGGGGCCGTGTATCATGCCGTCGCAGGGAGTCATTCCTTCTTCCATGGCCAGCGTGTAGAGGTAGGGTTTGATGGTCGACCCGATCTGGCGTTTGCCCGTGGTGACCATGTCGTACTTGAAGTATTTAAAATCGGGACCGCCCACATAGGCTTTCACGTGGCCGGTAAGGGGATCCATCGCCATAAATCCGGTACGCAGAAAGTTTTTGTGGTAGCGGATGGAATCCCAGGGGGTCATCACTGTGTCCACCTCCCGTTGATCCCAGGAAAAGACTTTCATTTCCACCGGTTCTTCCTTGAAGTTTTTGAGAATGCCGGCTTCGCTGAAACCGGATTTCTTCAGTATGCGATACCGATCGGTCTGCTTCATGGCGGCCGTCATCAATCCCTCCACCTGGTCACTTACCTCGCTGGAGTAGGGTGCATACTTCTTGCCCGCTTTTTCCCGGAAGAACTGTTTCTGAAGATACCCTCCCATATGTTCCCGGACAGCTGCTTCCGCATGACGCTGCATCCTTGAGTTGATGGTGGAATAGATCTTGAGTCCGTCGGTGTAGATGTCGTACGTGGAGCCGTCGGCTTTCTTGTTTTTTTTGCACCAGCCATACAGCGGATTTTCTTCCCAGGAGAGAGAGTCTTCCGTGAACTGTTGCCGCTGCCAGGAAGCATAATTCTTCCGGTTGGGCTTGTCGGCCATCATCATCTTTGCCAGGTGCTGCCGGTAGTAGGGGGCGGCAATATCCACATGGTCAGAACGGTTGAAGTCAATTTCCAGGGGGAGTTGTTTCAATGAATCGGCCTCTTGCCTTGAGAGATGACCGGCTTTGTGCATTTGTGAAAATACCACGTTGCGTCTCTCGCGGGTGACATCGGGGCGCCGAACGGGATTATAGAGGGATGAATTTTTCAACATGCCAATCAACATGGCCGCCTCTTCCACTTTCAGTTCGCCGGGCCTTTTGTTGAAATAGGTGCGTGCTGCCGATTCAATTCCTACGGCATTGTAGTTGAAATCGTATTTATTCAGATAGAGATTAACGATCTCGTCTTTCGTATAATATCGCTCCAGCTTCGCGGCAATCACCCATTCTACCGGCTTCTGAAACAAACGTTGAAGCTTGTTGCTCGCGCGAGGGGAATAGAGCAGCTTGGCCAGCTGCTGGGTGATGGTGCTGCCACCGCCGCTTTCCGACTGGTTCAGGATTACCGTCTTGAATACGGCTCTGCCCAGTCCGATGATGTCTATGCCGGAGTGGGAGTAGTAGCGGATATCTTCTGTGGAGATCAGGGCGTTGATGAGGTGAGGCGATAACTCGGAGTAATCCACCATTATGCGATTGTCATCGCTTTCTGAATAGGTGAAGAGCAGCTCGTTGTCGGAGGAGATTACCTGCGATGCATATTTATCGATCGGATTCTCCAGCTCGTCGATGTCGGGCAAATAACCCAGAGCTCCGGTGGAAACGAGCAGGAAAAACAGCGCTGCTCCTGCTACAATGAGCCCGAAGAGGGACCACATTGCTTTTACAATGTCGTATTTATCCGGTTTGCTTTTAACTTTGGATCTGTTGTGTAGCGTCTTTTTTTTCTTGCCCATACGTTCCTGAAATCTCTATTTGCTGTTTGAACTTTTCAAAAGTTCGCTGCAAAATTACACAAAAGCATTGATAACAAGAAGGAAGAAGTATTAAAAATAGTTTCCCTCCTGGTTTAGCCAAATCTTGCCACCGGAGCCATTTTAAAATCTGAATGTGAAACCTCCCGAGGCATTCAGGCCCTGCGCAGGATGTCCGTACCAGATGTCGTACTTTTGAGACAGTATATTGTTGACCCTCACATTGAGAGAGAAGGCATCGGTGATTTCGTAAGCTGCACCCAAGTTGAGGTCGTTGATGGCATCCATTTCTTTTTCAGTACCCTCATAATAGCTCCACCGGTCACCGGCATAATAATAATTGAGGGTGAACTTCAGGCTTTGGGTTATCTCCAAAGAAGAGCGCAAGTCTATTTCAACCCCCGGTTTGTTGTAAGCTTTGGGATCGGCTACCAGCCCTCCGTTGATTGTCATGTCGGTCACGTCATAGAAATTCTTCTTCAAACGGAGCGACACATCCAGTGGTGCCCAGATGTTCGACTGGATCACCCCTCCAATATGAGAGTGAGTCAGGCTGCCGTACACCGGAGATAAAACTTCCCTGAAGGGGCCCAGGGCATCTCCTCCGATCACCTCCTGACCGTGATGAATGAGGAAGTGTGCATTATCTGTTTTCCGGAAACCGCCAAACAGATCGATGCGGAATCCGTTGGCTTCCCCAATTTTTATTCCGCCGTCAATGTCTACAATGGAGAATGCAGGTTTTACGGAGGAGTAGGGAAGGAAATAACGCGATTCGTCCATCATCTCCAGGAAGGTGTTGTTTTGAAAGCCTCCGTGGATGTTGGCATAAAGCGAAGTGCGGCCGGTTAGCCCCAGATGCAGCTTCACGTTTGGAACCACGCGGACTCTTATCTTGTCGGCATCCTGAAATAGCACGTCTGCACCCAGTCGTGCACTCCGGTTTAATCCTCCGAAACGGATATAAGGAGAGGCATTTATCAGAAAATAATTGTCGAAATTGCCCTGATAAAAGGTGGTGAAAAGGCTTCCGTCTACCCCAACCTTGGTGTTGAAGTCCCTAAAAGGCTTGTTGAATCCGGCCATGGCATTCAGCTGATTTCCCCTGATGGGTTCGCCGTCCTTCGCATAACCGAACTTGGTAGAGAAATTACGAAAGTCGATGGATCCACTGTAATTGAGCCGGTCCGACTCCTTCGACTGAAGACCCAGGTGGGCATTGAGGACTCCTAAGCGCTGGCTTTCATTATCAAAATATCGCTCATGTCCGAAGGTGTTCCCGTAATAATTAAAGAGGGAGTGCAGGTAAGACAGATGCATGTTGAGCCACAAAGCATCCGCTTCGTGGCGGTAAGCCAGTTTGCCCAGATTATCCATGATGTAAGCGGTGTTGCCTGCCGGGTCCGATTCCTGAACATAATTTATATCCCCGTTGGTGGAGTTGTGCAGAAAAGTAAATGCCAGGTTGTGTTTTGTCTGGTCTACCAGCCTGTATCCAAAGGCTCCATCCATATTGGCGTAGTTGCCGGCATGAAAGGAGAGGTAACCCTTTTTGAGGCTGTAAGGGATTTCCGTCATGATGCCGGCAGGGCGGGGCAAGGCTATTTCCAGGGGTGGGGTAGTACGTCCTGCCCAAGAGGAGTAGTTGGTGTTTGCTTTTTGCACCACAGGCTCCCGGAGCGCTGGAAGCGAGTTGATCTTATCGGCATCCAGCAGGGTGGGGTTGAAGTCGCGTTCCAGCTCCAGTTGTCTCCGCAGCAATGAATCCTGCGTCTGGGCTGTTAAGCCGGCAGTAAATGCAAATGCTGCTATTGCAATATATACTTTCTTCATATGCTTTATTTTCGTTTGTATGGCTACTTTGTCCGTTCCGGATTTATCTCTTTCGTGTTTATTGAAGCCTTTCGTTGATCATTTGCTGAATATCGGCTTCGTTGCCCTTGTAGTTTGTCTTCAGGCTTTCCAGATACTGTCGTGCCTGAAATTCATCGCCTTTGGCACGGTATGTATCCGATAGCACGATGAGAGCACGCGCCATCCAGTACTGATGGGGTGTTCCTTTTTGCATAAACTCTTTCACCTGTGCTTCGGCCCGGTCGTACGATTTCCACCGGTAGTAGGTGTCGGCAAGGATGAATTGTGCTTCAGCGCCATAGATGCTGCGGGTGTCGTTGGCCACGAACTGAAAGTCGGACATGGCATTGTCGTTCTCTTTTACCTGCAGATATGCCTTGCCTCTCAGGTACCTCGCTTCGGTCACCGTCTCCGGGGAAAGGCCGCTGTTGGCCAGTAATTCTGTGGCGGCCCTTGCTGCTTCGTGGTAGGCTCCCAGCTGTGTTTGTGTGCGTACCACCCCCATCTGGCCCGTTTGTTTGTTGGCCGCGTTTCTGGCCACATTGGCAAGACGCGAATAGTCGGCCAGTGCCTGTCGGTAGTTTTTGTTTTTGAACTCTGCTTGTGCAGCGTAGATGAGTGCATTGTCGAGAAACTTCATGTTGCCGGCATCAATCACTCTGCGGAAGTGCGAAAGAGCCTGTTGTTCGTTCCTTTTTTCTTCCGCCATCATGCCAAGGTAGTAGTGTGCATCGCTGCTGTAAGCTCCGTTGGGATAGGTTTGCAGGTATCTGTTCATGGCCGCTTCCGCATCCGAACGGTTGCCCCGCATATACACACTTTCTGCAGCCAGGTAGGTGAGTGAATCCTGCCGCGACGGCGTGATGCGCATTCCACCGGGGAGTGAGTTCGCGTAGCCCACATACGTCTGAATGTCGTTCATGTCGCGATATACCGTTTCCATGGAAACCAGCGCATTGCGGGCATCGTCCGATCCCGGAAAGTGGGTGATCACATTTTTGTATGCGGCGATGCTCTGTGGATAATTTCCTGTGTTATAATAGAGCTGTCCCAGCTGTACGCCGCCCTGTGAGGCGAGCGGACTCCTGGGAAAATCGTTTACCAGCCGCTGTAATACCGCGATCGCCTCATTTTCCCGGTTGAGCATGGTGAGAGCCCTGCTCTTTTCGTAGAGCGCATCGTCAAAATACTGCGAATTGGGATATTGTCGCATCAGGTTGTCGAGTGCCGTGATTTTTCCCGGATAGTTGCGTTGCAGCCCCATCACGAAAGCACGCTGATAGGCAGCGTAGTCTGCAGCACCGGGATTTGCGTCGGCTGCCTGCGCGTAATATCGTTCTGCTTCACCGAAATTACGGTTGAAGTAATAGCTGTCGCCTATGCGATTGAGTGCATCAGCATACTCGTCTTTTCTGCGGTCTGCCTCGGAAGAAAGGTAGCGCTCAAAGGCGGGCACAGCCTGCCCGTACTGCTGTTGTTTAAAAAGTGCGTATCCAAGGTTGTACCAGCCCAGGGCATAGTTCTCATCCCCCGGGGTGGCATTTTGCGTAAACTGCCGGAAGTCGGTAGCGGCATTTGCATAGTTGCCCATGCGGTACCAGGATTCTCCCCTCCAGTAATAGGCGCTGTTACGCGCCTTGTTGTCGTAGCTTCCCATGCCGATGCTGTTGTTGAAGTACTGCACAGCCTCGTTCATACTTCCGTTGATAAACTCCTGGGCGCCCAGTTGGAAGAGAACCATCTGTTTTGCTTCCAGGATGCGCCGTCCCGGGTTTTTTATGCGTTCGATGGCTTTCAGCGCAGCCTGATAATCTTTGGTGGTGAGGAATGTCTCCGCCAGGATGTCGTTTACCTGATTCGTGTAGGGAGAGTTGGGATATTCCCGGAGAAAATTTTCAAAGAGGGTGATCGACTCGCTGAAGACAGAGAAATTTGTCTGATGCGCCAGCAATGCGTAGTTGAACAGGGCTGTTTCTCTTACCTGCGGGTCGAAATTCTGCCTCGAAGCTGCCTCAAAGGCCATCTGTGCCTGTTGCTTCTGGTTAAGCTTCAGGTAGGTTTGCCCCAGCTGTAACTGCGCATTCTGTGTCAGTGCATCGGCTACTCCTGCTGCCTGCTGAAACATGGCAGCTGCTTCGTTCCATCTGCCGGTCTCAGAGTAAGACAATCCCAGAAAATAGGCATCGCCACGCAGGGGCTTTTCGATGTGCGCGAGATAATCCTCGTAATGAGGTATTGCCCGGGAAGGCTGCCCCAGACGGTAGTAGCTGTTGCCGAGCACGCGATGCATTTCAGGTTGATGGCTGCTTTGGGGATAACGGCTCACGAATGACCCGGCAAGGCGCACGGCATCGTCGATCCTCCCGTCGAAAAAAGCAGCCTGTGCCGTATAGAAAGCGACCTCCTCCTGATATTCCGGATGGTCTTTTAGCCGCTGAAAACGTTGCAATGCGGCAGTATAGTTCTTGTTCGAATAGTCGATGTAACCCAGGTAGAAGTCCGCCGCATCCCTGTATTTGCTGCTGTTCTGGAAAAGTAGCCCGAAGAAGCGTGTCGCTTCTTCTTTATTGCCTAGCTGCAGCTCGGTGTATCCTGTGCGGAAGCTATATTCTTCCTGCTCCGGAAGAGTCAGATAATCCAGATCGGCCATGTTGAACCATATTCTCGCTGCCTCCCATTCTTTTTGGTCGTAATAATAGGAGCCGATAAGAAAACTTATCTCATGGCGGTGCATCGTTTCGGGATGGGTATCGAGAAACTTCTTTAACTCCTCGCCGCTTCTTTCGTGTCCCCGGCGGAACGACGAAACAGCCATCATGTATGCTGCTTCCTCTTTCAGGGTAGCGTCGGCACTTGCTTGTGTAAATTCAGCCAGCAGATCCTGTGCTCCTGTATAATTCCCTTCAAGAAACATCTCCTTGCCGCGGTTAAACAGATCCTCGGGTTGGGCATGGTATCTTGTCTTCTGAGCCATGAACGTCTGTGTGATAAGGACTAGGGTAAACAGTAAGATGATTTTCTTCATATTCTGGATTGTTAATTTTCACGCGGTGATTTCAGCAATATCTCCGTTATTCCTGTTTTCACGCTTTATTCTTTATTTCCGATAATAATTTTTCTACTCCTTTCCGGATCGACACCAACCCAAACCGGGCCGGATCAAGCCTGTCGTACGCAATAAAATGCAGTTCCGACACATCATCCCGGGCATGCATACCGTCGAAGCCGTTTACCCTGCAACGAAAAAACATATCCACGGTATGCACTTCAAAGCCCGAATATACATAAATATTCGGAATTGAGAAGAGGTATTGCACCGAAGTAACAGTCAGGGCCGTTTCTTCCTCAACTTCCCTGCTTGCTGCTTCTTCGGCAGTCTCGTACATGTCGATAAAGCCTCCGGGTAAATCGAGGGTGCCTTTTGCCGGTTCTTTCGCTCTGCGTGCAACCAAAATCTCTCCTTCTGGATTCTCGATGACCGCTACCACTGCGGCAGATGAGTTAAAGTAGTAAACAAATCCACAATCGGCACATCTTTTCGATTTTTCGTTATTCTCCGCGAAGTGTGCCGCGCCGCATTTCGGACAGAATTGAAATTGGTGTAAAGGATGCTTCATTCATTTTCGATTTGCAAATGCAATGACTGACAAGTTAAGAAGTATATATGTTAGCTGGCAGTCAGCGTGTTGTTGTTATCTCCCTTCGGAGGCTATTTCTGGGTAACCTCTACAACTTTTGTACCCGGAAGCTCCCGGTTGCGTTTGTCGACAGCCACCACCAGGCTGTCGGCAAGTGCCGAGAAGGCCATCCCGGTAATGCTGTCGGCATTCAGCGCTACAGGCCGTCCGTCGTCGCCTCCTTCCCGGATGCTTTGTACGATGGGTATCTGGCCCAGCAGAGCAAATCCCTGTTCTTCGGCCAACCTCTTGCATCCTTCTTTTCCGAAAATATAATACCTGTTCTCCGGCAGCTCGGCAGGTGTGAACCAGGCCATGTTTTCCACCAGCCCCAGAATAGGCACATTTACCTTGTCGGCTGTGAACATGCTGATGCCCTTTCGTGCGTCGGCCAGTGCCACCTCCTGGGGGGTGCTCACGATCACAGCTCCGGTGATGGGCAGCGTCTGCACCAGCGTGAGATGGATATCGCTTGTGCCGGGGGGAAAGTCGATGAGGAAATAATCGAGCTCACCCCAGTAGGCATCTCCGATAAGCTGCTTCAGGGCGTTGCTGGCCATGGCGCCGCGCCAGACGACTGCATCCGATTTGTTGACGAAAAAGCCGATGGAGAGCATCTTCACCCCATAATTTTCGATGGGGACCATCATGTCGCGCCCTTCAATATGTTCCATCGTCGGCCCCTGATCTTCCACGTCGAACATCTTCGGTACCGAGGGGCCGAAAATATCGGCATCCAGCAGACCCACTTTATATCCTTTTTGGGCTAATGCCACGGCAAGGTTAGTACAGACAGTGCTTTTCCCAACGCCTCCCTTTCCGGAAGCAACAGCGATGATGTTCTTAACTCCGGGTAGAAGGTCGGGCAGGGCAGGGCGGGGAGCCTGTCTGGATTGCACGGAAATGTTTCCTTTGATGTCGATATCATTGTCGGCATATGTGAGAATGGCCTGTTCGGCCATTTTTACCACCGATTTGATGAAGGGGTCGTTGACTTTTTCGGTGATGAGCGAGAAGCTCACTTTCATGCCATCAATGCGTATATTGTCGGCGACCATGCCGGCAGAAACAATGTCCTGTCCCGTTCCAGGGTAGCGCACATTTTTCAGTGCGTCGATTATTAACTGGGGATATATTGCCATAATATTTTAGTTTTCAGCTCTCAGTTTTTGGTTGTCAGTCTTTTGGCTCCTGTATTCTTGCATTTCTGCCAAAGCTGCGATAGTCGTCCTTTTCTATTTCAATCTCTGGTTCTACCCATTCCCGTTCTTTGGGACAGACAAATTGGATAAACTTGATAGATAAACCTCGTTCGCGCCATTGTTGTTCATAGAAAGTCTGGATTTCGAGAATATCATCTTGTAGGTCCGAGTGATAGAGGTCGTCTGTTTCAAAAAGAACATCAAGCTTGTTCTCCTCAATCATTGTCCTGGTGTAGGTGAATAAAAAATTACTGTCCGTCTTCAGGTGGATGATGCCATCGTCGTGGATAATCTGGCTGTATTTTTTCATAAAATGGGTACTCGTGAGCCGCTTGTTTACTTTCTTCATTTGCGGATCGGGGAAAGTAATCCATATTTCCGACACTTCGTTTTCAGCAAAAAAGTAACAGATGAAATCAATGTTTGTACGGACAAAGGCAGCGTTGTCGAGCTTCTCCTCCAGGGCCTGTGTGGCTCCTTTCCACATGCGGGCACCCTTGATGTCGATCCCGATAAAGTTTTTTCCGGGAAACTTACGCGCCATGCCTACCGTATATTCCCCTTTGCCGCATCCCAGCTCCAGTACGATGGGGTGATCGTTCCGGAAATAGGAATGCCACTTTCCCTTTAAGGGGAAACCTTCCTGTCTCAATGTGTCAAAGGAGTATTGAAACACGTTGTCATAGGTTGCCATATCGGCAAATTTGGCCAGTTTGTTTTTTGCCATGAGATAATGATTCGAAATAACTTTGTTTCTTGACACGGAGTATCCGCCGGGAATTCTTTCGGTTTTGCCTTAGGCAACATCCGGAACCCTGCTACAAAAATAGGCATTTAAACGGTAAAATCCGAAACTTTTCGTGGTTCACGTTTGCCGGAGCCGGGATAAAAATGCAGCCCGCGTAATCGATTTTCAGGTTTCTTTTGTAAGCTCTGTTGTCCTTGCTAAAAAGAAGAGAGTGAAATGGGTGAATTTTAGCTTCAAAAACAACTCTTTTTTTGCAAAAAAAACAAAATAATGTCAATATTTCAATTTATTCTATATCTTTGCCTAACTACACATTATAAAAACCTTATTGATATGAAAGTGAATGACATTATGACACGACTGGAGGCGAAACATCCCGGCGAGTCGGAATATCTTCAGGCAGTGAGAGAAGTACTTATTTCCATTGAAGACGTGTATAACCAGCATCCTGAATTTGAGAAAGCGGGCATTATTGAACGTATTGTCGAACCGGACCGTATCTTTACCTTTCGTGTTCCCTGGGTGGATGATAACGGAAAAGTACAGGTAAACATCGGCTATCGCGTACAGTTCAACGGCGCCATTGGCCCTTATAAAGGGGGTATTCGTTTCCATCCATCCGTCACACTTTCTTCCCTGAAGTTTCTGGGTTTCGAGCAGACTTTTAAAAACGCACTCACAACACTTCCCATGGGGGGAGCCAAAGGCGGATCTGATTTTGCGCCGAAAGGCCGTTCCCAAGCAGAGATTATGCGTTTCTGCCAGGCTTTCGTTGTGGAGCTTTGGCGCAACATTGGTCCCGATACCGATGTTCCGGCCGGCGATATCGGTGTGGGGGGCCGCGAAGTGGGTTACATGTTTGGCATGTACAAGAAGCTTGCCCGCGAACATACTGGCACCTTCACCGGGAAAGGACTCACATTTGGAGGCTCACGCCTCCGTCCCGAGGCCACCGGCTTCGGCGCGCTCTATTTCGTACAGAAGATGTGCGACGAGTACCATATCATGCTAAGAGGAAAAACCGTTGCTGTTTCCGGCTTTGGAAACGTTGCCTGGGGTGCGGTCACCAAAGCCACCGAACTGGGTGCCAAAGTGGTGGCAATCTCCGGCCCCGATGGATACATATATGATGAAGATGGCGTAAATACGCCCGAAAAGATAGCCTTTATGCTGGAACTCCGCAATTCGGGCAATGATGTGGTGGCTCCCTATGCCGATAAATTTCCCCGATCCAGATTCTTTCCCGGAAAGAAACCCTGGGAATGCAAGGTGGACATCGCTTTGCCTTGTGCTATCCAGAACGAACTGAATCTGGAAGATGCCAAAACATTGAAGAAAAACGGGGTGATTCTGGTAGCCGAGGTTTCCAATATGGGTTGTACCTCAGATGCTGTGGACTTCTTCATAGAAAACGAGATGCTCTTTGCTCCCGGGAAAGCGGTGAATGCCGGTGGTGTGGCCTGTTCCGGATTGGAGATGACCCAGAATGCCATGCACATCTCGTGGAGCAACGAGGAGGTTGACAAGTGGTTGCACCAGATCATGAACGACATTCACGAGCAGTGTGTCGCGCACGGACGGAATGATGAATACATCAATTACGTGAAGGGGGCCAATATTGCCGGCTTCATGAAAGTGGCCGATGCCATGATGGCGCAGGGCATCGTCTAATGGATGTTTTTGGTAGAAAAAGTCATCTTGTAAAGGCCGTCTCATAATATGACATGAGACAGCCTCATACAAAACAGCGAATGAAATAATGGTTTCCTCTAAAAGAGGAGACCATTATTTTTTTAGTTGCTGAAACCGGGGTAGAGCCCCTGTCCATCACGATATCCCTCTACCTGTTCCAGCATACCGTTTGAAAGGTTGATCTGTGACTGTGGAATCGGGAAGAAACCTTTTGTCTCCTCATAACGGGCACTGTATCCCTTAGGATTGAGGCCTTTGTATTCAGCAGCCTTGCCAAAGTTGTAAATCGGAGCACCAATCTGTGATTCCAGTGCAGCTTTGGCATAGGCTGCGCCCCAGCGGCGCATGTCATTCCATCGGAGACCTTCAAAAGCCAGTTCGTAGCGACGTTCTTTTTGAATGTTTTCCAGTGAATAGGGCTTGTCTTCAAGACCTGCACGATGACGCACACGGTTCATGTATTCTGCATCTTCACTCAGCTCAGCCATCATCAACAGCACATCAGCAAAGCGGATGAAGATCAGGTCGTCGCCATGCGAGAGCTGCTGATTGTCTTTGTTTCCATACATGATCACGCTGTAATCATTGTAGTATTTGTTCCCCTCACGGGCTGAGATGCCATTGTATTTCTTTCCCCAGTAGTTGCTCTCCATCACAAAGTCCCACTGTCCTTTCGCATAATTGGGTAGTTCGGCTGCAATGTCCAGCACCGAAGCCCATAGTCTGGGATCCTCGGGCTCATCTGCCAGCCACTGGTCCACGACAGCTTTTGGAATGGAGTTAGCCTGGCCCCATCCGCCGGCGAATGGATAGGTTCTGGATAGGGGCTGTAAACCACGCAGGGCGAAGTAGAGCTGGTATTGGTTGGCATAACCCCTGCGGACATCCCAGTCTGCAAAATTGGAGAAATGCAGTGCGAAGAGAGTCTCAGGGTTGCGTGCACCGTTGTCACTGGCATATTTCAGTGTCTTACCCGTCTTGGTCATGTAATTTTGGATATAGGGATAGTCCTGGATGGTGAGCGAGTTGGTGTATGGCCATAGTTCGTGATAATCCCCCACCAAGGTATGTCCGCTGTTGCGTATACAATCGTCCAGCATGCCGGTTACCTCCTGTTTGGTTACGCTGCCGCCTTCTGCCAGGGGTAGATCTCCTTTCTGATAAAAACCGGTATAGAACAACCAGGCTCTTGCCATCATCGCCTGTGCTGCCCAACGGGTGACACGTCCCTCTTCGGTGTTGGTATAAGCCTTGTTGGGAAGCAGGTTCACCGCCGCCTTTAGGTCGGAAGCGATCTGGCCAAAGATCTCTTCGGCGGTAGCACCACCAAGATTAGCAGGTTCAGTGGTAATCTTCAGGGGTACACTTCCATAGAGGGTGGCCAGACGATAATAGAAAAATGCTCTCAGAAAGTGAGCTTCACCCTTGTACTGATTTTTCTCTTCCACCGCCATGATGTCCTCTGCCAATGCATCCAGTTTTTCGATGGCAAAATTGGCACGGTGAATTCCTTCATAGGTGGTTTCCCAGTTGTGGCTGAGCATGTCCGGATCGGAATACATGAAAGCTTCGTAAGCCTGTGCTTTCACGTCATTTACGCCACCACCGCCTAGCTTTTCGTCACTGGCTACCTCACAGACGAAGAGGTAACTCATATCGGTGAGCTGATGTTCGTTGTTCATGGTGGTATAGATACCGGCCATCATCTGCTTCACCTCTTCGGTAGTACTAGGAAAGTTGGCAGATGTTTTGTCAGTAAGGGGGGCAAAAGTCAGAAAATCGTCACAACTGGCAAGTATCAATGCAAATATGGTAATATATATTATTTTTTTCATAATCATCAATGTATTTAAAATTTCAGGTTTACTCCTACAAGTATACTCGATGGGGCGGGGTAGAAGCCTAGATCAATGCCCGAGACAAACGGCTGCTCATCGCCGTAACCCACTTCAGGATCCATGCCTGAGTATCCTGTGAACGTCCACAGATTGCGGCCGGTAACATAGAGTCGTGCTTGGCTGAATGGCATTTTTGGCAAAAGATTTTTAAAGTCATATCCCAGTGTGATATCCTGGATTCTCACAAAATCACCGTCTTCGATATAGAGGTCAGAGACACTCATGCGGTTGATGCCGTTACCGGCGGTCAGGCGGGGCAATTTGTTGGAAGTGCCTTCTCCTGTCCAGCGGCCCAGGATCTCGGTGGTGTAGTTATGGAACTCATTGTCGGCAAAGGAGCGGTAAGACTTCAGGATCTGATGACCAAAGGCGCCTTTACCGGTAACGGAGAAGTCAAAGCCTTTGTACCCAAGATTGATGCCGAATCCGGTACGGAATTTGGGATGAGGATTGCCAATCAGAGTTTTGTCTTCAGGATTCACCTCGTTATCACCGTTGGTGTCGGAAAAGATCAGATCACCCGGCTGCGGGTCACTCTGCAGGAATCCTCTGGTCCAACTGCTGATCTGCTGTGCATTCTGGAAGACACCCTCGGTCTTGTAGCCATAGAAGTAGCCAACCGGGTAACCCACCTGCACACGCCATACAGGCTCTGTCCCCTGTGAGATGATGTTGGGATTGCTCTCAATGAAACCGCTGTTATCGCCCATGCGTGTCACCTTGTTTTCGTTACGTGAGAGATTGATGTGTGCTCCATAGGTGAAATCACCGACGTTGTCGTTCCACTTCAAGCCCAGCTCAAATCCCTTGTTTTCGATGTCACCCGCGTTGACGAAAGCACCCTGAGGTCCTTGGATATCGGCTACAGGCTGACGCAACAGCCAGTCTCTGGTTGTTTTGATATAATAGTCGAACGAGGTCTGCAGTCTTGAATTGAGGAAGTAGGCATCAAATCCGATATTGAGCTGTTCTGAGGTTTCCCATGCCACATCGGGGTTGGGGAGAATGGCCGGATAACCGCCCAGCTGCATCTTGTTGCGGTCACTCCCGAACCGGTAGTTGTTTTGGGGGTTGAACGCAATCAGGCTCATGTACTGGAAAGGATCTATTTCGGCATTGCCGTTCTGTCCCCAGCTGATGCGCAGTTTCAGGAAGTTCATCACATCGTTGTCAGCCAGAAAATCCTCTTCAGTGAGCACCCATCCGGCAGAGATGGAGGGGAAATATCCCCAGCGGTTCCCTTTTGCAAAGTTGGAGGACCCATCGGCTCGCATCACCAGCGTCAGCATATACTTCTCCCGGAAGTCATAGTTGACTCTCCCGAAAAATGAGGCGAGAGCACCTTGTGCATGCGGTCCGCCCGAGACGCTGGTGACCCCTGAGGTGAGACCATCGGTATTATCCAGGTAGCCATGTTGGAATCCGACAAATGTGGGGTTGGCATTGGTAGCCGACATGTTCATTCCATATCCCCATTTTTCAAGCGACTGCCCCATTAGGATGTCGAATTTGTGATCGTCCATGCTGAACCTGTAGTTGAGTGTGTTGTCAAGAGTCCAGGCGTATCCGCTACCGCCCGATTGGGTGATACGGCCGGGACTCAGTGTTGCATCTCCTGCCAGGTCATAGGCAGGCTGATAGCTTCTGTAGGCGTCGGCAAACATACGGTAGCCGAAGCTGCTTCTCAGGATCATATCCTTTATCGGCTGTATTTCCAGGTAAGCATTGCTGTTGATATTGTAATTCTGTGTTTCATTCATCCCTCTGTTGAGCGCCATTTGAGCCAGTGGGTTGTAAATACGTGATGAAAGCGCTTCCAGTCCGGATGCTTTCACATCTTCCCGGGCATAAAATTCTCCCTTATCGTTATAGGCAGGAACAAGCGGGCTGCCGGTCAGCATGTTGCGGATGTCATTCCAGTACATGCCTCCTATGGCAATCCCTGAACGCTGGCGATAGCTGTAATTGAAGGTCTCACCCAACTTGATCATATCCAGGCCGTTCTTCCTGTATATCACATGGTCACTGTTCAGGCGTAGGGTGTACCGGTCATTGTGTGGTTCTACCGGCTTGCCGAGGATACCTTCCTGCGATGTATAGGAGAATCCCATGGAGAATAGCGACTGGTCCGAGCCCCCTGAAAGATTAAGGGCATGATTCTGGATGGGTGCATTTTTATTACGAATCTCCTCCATCCAGTCGGTACCCTCCCATTTATCGCTCATGATTTGCTGATAGAGTCCGGGAATCAAGGATGCAAAGTCCAGTGCATTTTTTCCTGATACTACCCGTTCCTCGTTATAGATCTCCATATATTGCTTGGCATTCAGCAAGTCGGGCATCTTGGCTACGTTCTGTACCCCGTAGTATCCGTCGTAGGCAACCTCGATGCGCCCCTTGCGTCCGCTTTTGGTGGTAACCAGTATTACACCGTTCGCTGCACGGGCTCCATAAATTGCTGCAGAGGCGGCATCTTTCAACACATCGATGCTCTCAATATCAGATGTGTTCAGCGTGTTGATATCCCCGCCGGCAACACCGTCGATTACATACAAAGGAGCTGAGTTGCCAATGGTCCCGAGTCCGCGGATGTTCACCTGGAATCCCTCTCCCGGCATACCTGACGCCTGGGTAATGTTCACCCCCGGGGCATAGGCCTGCATTGCCTCCAGGGCGTTGACAGAATGCTGGCTCTGGAGTGTCTCACTGCCTACCGACACGTTGGCACCGGTAACCAGCTTTTTTTTCTGCACACCATAACCCACTACTACCAGGTCTTCAAGAGCTTGTGTGTCTTCAAGTAACACAACCTCAAAGAAGCTTCTTCCACGGGTATTGAAGTCCTGTTCCAGAAAACCGATGTAGGATATATGGATCACAGCATCCTCTCCTACCTGCAGCACGAAATTACCGTTACTGTCGGAGATGGTGCCGTTGTTGGTTCCTAACTCAATAATGTTGGCACCGATCACGGTCTCTCCATTAGCGGTGGTAATCCGGCCCCTGATTTCTCTTTTTTGCTGCTCTATCCCGGCAATAGCTTTTGTAGCAGCATCCGAGTATGCACTGTTTTTTGCAGCATCCCGATAGACAACGATCTGGCTATCCAAAATTTTGTATGTGAGGGTTGTACCTGATAAAACCTTGTCAAGAATCTCATCGATTTTTTTTGCTTCCACAGTTAGGTTAACCCGTTTATTGGCAATTTCCGCTGCATTACCTGCCAAGATAAACCGGAAGTCACTTTTCTGTTCAATCTCTTCGAAAACCTTCCGGATAGTAGTGGATTTCAGGTCAAGTGTCAACTCGGTTTCCTGAGCGTAACCGGTCGATGCCTGTATGTAAAGAATGCTAAATAATAGCATAATTAGAGACGCTTTCATGATTTTAAACGTACGTTTAAGATTATTGACATGGCGCTCGCCTGCAATAGAATTTTTGTTCATATCTTTGTTTAGTTTTAATTATTGATATACACGGTAATTAGAATTTATGCCGGACGATATTTGCACTAACGTTCGGCTTCTTTTATTCAATTTTTCTTTTCCATAGGCATATTCTTTTGAGTTTCACTTTCTATAAATGTAGATTGATTTGTTCTCCCGATGATAACGCGTGTCAGAAATGAGCGTTAACGCAGTCAACACGTTGTCAAGGTTATCCGAGAGGATGATCTTCCCGCTGCAGGTCATCCCCTGCAGGGATACATGGTCGTCAAGATTAAATGATAGGTTGTAATAACGCTCAATCTGCCTTAGAACCTCTGAGATGGGAGTCTCATGGTATGTGAGATATCCATCTTTCCAGCTTACATAGCTGCTTACATTTACCCTGCTTCTTTCCAGTGATCCATTTTCATTGCGCACTACCCTTTCATTGGGCACTAGTTTCATCTCCTTGCCTTTGTCTGATTTTATCTCTACGCTTCCCTCCACAAGTACGATCCAGGGAGAAACATCCTGATATGCTGAAAGGTTGAATCCTGTTCCGTGAACTTTTACATCGAGGTATGCCGTCTTCACCAGAAAAGGTCTCTCCGGATCATGGGCCACATTTGCATACATCTCTCCAAGGAGCTTAACCTCTCGAGATTTTTTTTCGAAGTAGGATGGGAATATAAGTGTAGAACCGGCATTTAGCCATATCTGAGTGCCGTCGGGAAGTAGCACCTTGGATCGTTTCCCATGTGGCACAACCAAACGGTTGATGCTACTTCGATCGGTGGTAATCTCATCTGTATCACTGCTGTTCTCTTTTTTTACCTGAATGCACTGATCGTTCCTGATGGAGACATCGATGTTTTCCGCGAAAGTGGTTGTCTGATCACCGGTAAAAAGAAGGATTTCTTTCGATTCCAGCTCGCTCCCTACATAATAGTCTTTTGGAATGTCGGGGTGGCTGTCATATTCCCGGTACCTGTCGTGCAGGAAAAGAAATAGCAGCAGAATGGAAGCAGCTGTAGAGGCAACCGTTACGAAAAGTTTCAGCATTTTTCTTTTTCGGTGATAGGCCTGTAACGACTCCACCAGCTGCTCTACCGCTTTCTGCTTCTTCTCTTCCGAAAGCGTATACGTGGAGAGGTTAATTCGCCTGAAAAGCTCTTTTGCTTTCAACAGATGAATGTTTTCCTCGGGATGTTTTTCTGTGAAATGCTGCCAATAGCTGATCAGTTCTTCCGTAGGATAAAGCATCCATTTAATGAATTTTTCATCCTTCAAATACTGTATATGTTTTCTCTCGGTATTTTTATCGATCATAAAGAGTTGTGAAAATTAAAAAAACAGATTTGCTAAAAACTCTATACTTAATAAACGATGAATTTGGAAAGACATCATCACTATATGTGAAAATCTTTCATTCAGTGTGTTTTTTTAACGTTTATTGTTGAATGAATGCCAGGATAACCCATAGTGGTAGCTGTGAATTCCTAAGGCGGGTGATCGTCCGGCTAAGCAAGTTCCTGCTCGACTCCACCGAGATCTGCATGATCTCAGCGATCTCTTCATAACGGTATTCGTGAATGTATCGTAAATAAATTATCTCCCGCTGCCGGTTGGTCAGTCGATCCAGCACCTGTTCAATTTTTTTGCGGATTTCTTCCTTGTCTTCTTGCAGGATGATTTCATCCTCAATGGTTATCTTTAACTGAAAGGAGGGAAACTCCTCTGTTTCATATTTGTCTGCTTCCAGCCCGGGAATTTCCCTATAAGATCGATGTATATCGATTAACCTGTTTCTGAGCGCCCTGAACAGATAAAATCGCAGGTTAGACTTATCGTCGAAATCAGTGTGGCGGATACAGAGCTTGTAAAAGACATCGTGAATTGCATCCATGGCAGTCTGTTCATCAAAACCCATATGGAGTGCATAGGCATAGAGAGCATCCAGGTGGTTTTTGTAGATGGTCGTGATATTTTCAAATTGAATTACGGACATTCGGCCTTACAAGCTGATAAATATGCAAATAAATAAAAAATAAATGAAAAGTAAAATTTATTTGAAAAAATAAAAAATATGTCCGTAGGCTATTTTTCCATACATTTGTACCAAAGCAATTTTAATTCTATTTTTGTTGCAACACATGACCCCATTCCTTTATAAAGTAGCAAAACTGTTTTATGAACAGTGCGGTAACCAACTTTACCGGTACACGTTTGTGCTTCCCAACCGGCGTGCAGGGATCTTTCTGCAGAAATATCTCGCGGAGATTGCCGGTAAACCTCTTTTTTCCCCTGCTGTGCTCACCATCCAGGAGCTTTTTGCGTCACTATCGTCTTATCAGCCTGCAGACAGGATAGAGATGCTGGTGATGCTGTACAACCATTTCGGCAAGATCAGCGGATCGAAAGAGTCGTTCGACGATTTCTTATACTGGGGTGAGATGCTGCTGAACGACTTTGACGATGTGGACAAGTATCTGGTTGATGCCGAGCAGCTGTTTCGCAACGTGCACGATTTCAGGTCTCTGGATGATGACCTTGCTCATCTTTCTGAAGATCAGGTAGATGCTGTGCGTCGCTTTTGGACAAACTTCATGCCGGCTGAAGGTAGCGAGGCCAAACAAAAGTTTCAGGAGACCTGGAAGATATTATCCGGACTCTATGCCTCATTTCGGGGCGAATTACACGAAAAGGGACGTGCCTACGAAGGGATGATGTTCCGTGAGGTGGCGGAACGGACGAGGGACGGGGAAGATAGAGAGTGGCAGACCGGACGTTTTGTATTTGTGGGTCTGAATGCGCTTACTCCTGCTGAAAAGATGCTGATGGAACATCTGAAAAAACAGGGTATGGCCGATTTTTACTGGGATTACGACTCTCCCTTTGTACGGGATCCACAAAACCGGGCATCGTTCCGCGTGCAGGAAAATCACGCTTGTTTCCCGTCATTATATAGGTTGCCCGGCTCGGACGAAAAAACGGAGAAAACGGCCATTGAAGTTATCGGTGTGCCTTCCGGCGCAGGTCAGGCTAAGCACGTGACTCACATCCTTTCCCGGCTTGTTGAATCGAAGGCTATTCCCGATCCGGGCGAGGCCATCAACACCGCCATTGTGCTGCCCGACGAAAGCTTGCTGCTGCCCGTTCTTTATTCCGTACCCACGGAGATCGGAAAGATCAACGTGACCATGGGCTATGGACTATCCCATGCGTCCATTGCCAGCCTGGTGGAGCATATTGCCCTTTTGCAGCAGAATCTGCGCTCCTGGAATGGAGAGACGGCCTTTTATCACCGCTACGTTAAAGCGCTGCTCGATCACCCGCTTGTGTACAGGAGCGCAACTGCAGAGGCAGAATCGCTGAAAGAGCACATACTCACCTATAACCGTATTGTGGTGCCTCTGTCGGAAATACCCGGACATCCCCTGCTGTCGCTGATCTTCTACCCCCTATCCGGCTGGCAGGAGGCCGGCGATTATCTGCATCGCATCTTTGCCTATGTATATCAGACACTCACAGCAGAGAAGAAGGAAGGAAAGCCGGCCGGAGAAAAAGACAATGCCGGAAGACAGGACGCAGAAAACCCCGGAGGGAACATACACTCTGCCGATCTGGAGCGGGAGTTTATCGTGCAGTACTACAAGACGGTAACCCGGCTCCAGGACCGTCTTCAAGGGGCAGGAAACATGACGGTGGAAACCTGGTTCAGCCTCTTGAAAAAGCTGGCACACAGCATCAGCGTGTCGTTCAGTGGTGAGCCTCTTTCGGGTTTGCAAGTGATGGGCGTTTTGGAAACACGTACCATCGATTTCGAAAATCTGATCATTCTCTCCATGAACGAAGGGGTGTTTCCGCTGAGAAACCCTTCTAACTCGTTTATTCCCTATACGCTGAGGAAGGGGTTCGGATTGCCCACCCATGAGCATCAGGACAGTACCTATGCGTATCATTTTTACCGGATGATCAGTCGCGCCAAACGAGTGTTCATGTTATACGATACACGCGCCGAGGAGATGCAGACCGGCGAGGTGAGCCGGTATTTTTATCAGTTGAAATACCTGTATTACCATTCCTTTGATATTTCGGAGCGGATGGTTACCTACGATGTTTCTGCTCCCGAAGTTGCGCCTGTACTGGTGACAAAGAGGAAGGAGGTGATGCGTAAGCTGAGTGGTTTTCTCGCCGGAAACGAGAAGTATTTATCGGCTTCGCTTATCAACAATTACATCGACTGTCCCCTGAAGTTCTATTTCACGGCGGTGGAAGGCCTCTCGGAAGAGACGGAGGTACAGGAGTCGGTGGAGGCAGATGTGTTCGGATCCATTTTTCACCGGTTGATGGAAATCATCTACAACCGTTACAAAGAAAAAATCGTGACGCCCGACGTCCTGGCAGCCGTCGCCAAAGATGAGGCTTATCTGACAGAGATCCTGGAGGAAGCATTTGCGCGGTACTACTTTAAAGATGACGGAAATCCACGTCCTCTACAAGGACAGCATTACCTTATCGGGGAGATTTTGCGCAGTTATGTGAAGCAAACATTGGTAGTCGACAAGCAATTTACCCCCTTCCGGTATATTGGATCGGAGTACCGGTTTCGCACAGCATACCCTGTCGACGGACAACTGAGCGTGAACTTCAAGGGAAGTATCGACCGCATTGACAGGGTAGGGGAATTGGTACGGATTGTGGATTACA
>ENA-UOOE01000030-UOOE01000030.1-fermentation-metagenome-genome-assembly--contig:-NODE-30-length-152611-cov-30.512848_pt1 | contig 152611 bp, 135 predicted proteins | sample MGYA00245776_ERZ724021 | MGnify/ENA primary metagenome ERZ724021 (study PRJEB28704, sample SAMN03018321) | fermentation metagenome | biome: anthropogenic terrestrial biome; feature: soil... | reverse complement strand
CAAATATACAAATCTTAAATGAGATGTGTAATGTTTTCCGCTTCAACCCATTGACCGGGAAACATCTAAGTGTCAAGAGAACCGGTCCTCGTTGACCCGCCCCTTGAACCCAGGCGATCGGGAGAACCATCCCTTTGATCGCCCTTTGTGGTTTTTTATTTAAAAGGGGCCGGTGAAAACGCTTCCAGGTTTCGGGAATGATATAATGGCTTATCGAAAATCATTAGCGTCACTTTTCTCCTACAGAGCTTTTTCAATAGCTCGGTCTAACAGGTAACCATCTCCAGCCGGCAACCGGCATCATCATTCAGGCCGTCTCCTGGCCCTGCATCATCTTTTGCCCTGCCTTTCTTTTTAATGAAAAACGAATAAAATATATCGAGAAACAATAAATATATATTGTTTTTCAATAATATATTTGCTATAATGCAAGTACTATAAGGGTGCGCCCACACCCGGCTGCGAGAGGATGAGATTTATGTGGAATAGAGAGAAATCAATCACTCTGAGTAAGTTGTGTATTTTAATCTTTTTGGGCTTGCTTTTAGCTGTCGTCGTGTCGGCGCCCTGGCTGACGCACTGGTTTGTGAACTTCTCCCAGGCCGGGCTGCAGGGAGATCAATCCTATTTTCTGGCTACCATCTACGTGGGATTTATTCCGGCCGTCTATCTGCTCTATAGTATGTTGGGTCTGCTCCGCCGGATTGATGCCGGGCGGGTATTTGTAGCAGAGAATGTGGAATTATTGAGACGGATTTCCTGGAGCTGTTTTTTAGGAGCAGTAATCGCTCTTGTTTCGGTTTTTTATTATTTCCCGTGGTTCTTTGTGGCAGTGGCGGCCGCTTTTATGGGTTTGATTGTACGAGTGTTGAAAAATGTATTCGCCCAGGCGGTGGAACTTAAAAACGAAGCAGATTACACGGTATAAGGGAAGGGAAGCGGTAACATGCCAATCGTAGTGAATCTGGATGTAATCATGGCCAAAAGGAAGATATCCTCGGGCGAATTGGCTGAAAAGATCGGCATCAGCCAGGCTAATCTCTCTATCCTGAAAACCGGTAAGGCCAAAGCGATTCGTTTCTCCACCATGGAGGCGATCTGCAAGTCATTGGATTGTCAGCCCGGCGACATACTCGAATACCAAGAACCGGATGAAGTATAAGGAGGCTTTTGTGAATGAATGAGCTTACTCCTGATAAAGACCACGCAACTTTGATTTCAGAATCAGCAACTGTGGGCGTTCCCGCAGAAAACCCCCAGGAGATTTCCCTGCGGCCCAAGGGAAAAGTACCTTTTGTTGCAGACCGTAATGACATTCTTTTTGCCCTGTTTGCTTTTATATTGGGATTTATTTTTGCCCGTTGGGTATTGTTCTCCTGGCAGGGCTGGGGGGTAACCCTGTTTACCCTGGCATTTTGCAGTTCAGTGACTGTGTATCTGCTGAAAAAGGGTATCCATATTCCCCGGGCCGGGTGGTTCTGGCTGGCCGTGGTGATGCTGATAGGGTTAAGCTTCTGTCTTTGGACCAACAACGGCCTTGCTCCCCTGCAGGGTATGCTGTTATTTGGCAGTGCTGTATACTGGATCATATGTGCTGCCGGGCTGCTTATCCTTGGCCAAACCAGTGATTTGGTTTTATTGGACAGCTATAATGCTCTGTTGGTGATTCCCTTTAGTAATTTCAACTGCCAGTATAAAGGTCTGGCTGTTCTCGGCAGCAATTATCGTACCCGGGGAAGACAGTTTTTCTCTATAGCTTTGGGGCTATTATTATCACTTATAGTGGCGGCCATGGTTTTGCCCCTGCTGATGAAGGCAGACAGCGGCGGTTTTGCCAAAATTGTCAATGGAATATTAATTGGCTTTCGCGGGATGGGGGCAGGATTTTGGGAATCGTTCTGGGATGTCATTCTGGCTATACCCATAGCAGCTTATATATTCGGGCTGGTTGCCGGCAGCGCTCATAAACGAGGCGCCGACTTTTTTAAGGAGGACAGTACGCTCAAGCAAATTTCAGCCCTGCGGGTACTTCCCATGACTACGGTATACATTCTGTTAGGTTTGCTATGTATGCTTTATATAGTATTCATCGGGAGCCAGCTGCCTTATTTCTTCTCCGCATTTGTTGGTAAACGGCCGGAAGGTTGGCAGATTTATTCCGAATATGCCCGCAGCGGATTTTTTGAGTTGTGCCGTATCTCGGTTATCAACCTGATTGTATTGACGGCAGCCAATATTATGAGCCAAAAGCAGAGCAGGGATAGTATGACCCTGAAGGTGCTCAACTCATTACTGGCGATTTTAACCCTGGTGCTTATTGCCACCGCCTTTAGCAAAATGGCGATGTACATAGGGGCCTACGGACTCTCTATGCGTCGGCTGCTGCCCTGTATTTTTATGATTTTTATGGCCATCATATGCGTTGGAGTTGTAGCCCTGCAAAAATGGACCTTCTCCATTACTCGCCTGGCAGTTGGGGTTGGTGCAGTTATGTTCTGCCTGCTGTGCTGGTTGAATCCGGATAGCTTGGTGGCTCGCTATAATGCTGATCGTTATCTTGCGGGAACGCTAAGAAACTTTGATGTGGAGATTTTATACCGGTCCGGACCAGCCGGTGTTGATTCGGCCCTGATGGTATATGAGCAGACCGATGATGAGATTTTACAGGGAAAACTGAAAAAATATCTGCTGGTTCAGCAGCAACAGGCGGTTAAAGTGGCTGGAGAGCCGGGTGACAGCCTGCAAAGAGCCCGTGTCCGGGATAAAATTACTGAATACTTTGATTAATTAACTTATTTTTCAGGAATGTGGTCAAGAATATAGGGAATAACCTCTTCTGGTGAAATACCCAAAGCAAGGGCGAATTCTTGATTTAGATGTTTTTCAGCGGTGTTCATTATCGCCTCATCCATCTTGGGCAATTTTTTGCCCACTGCGGCTCGGGTTTCTTTTTCCGAATGCAGCGTCTTGATGATTTTAATCCATTCTTCGTTTTTTCCCGATTTCAGAGCAGTTTTAAAATCAGCGCTTCTTCGTCTCTCGTCCTCAGGCCAAATGATCTCCTTTTCCGGCATCGTCGCTATTAACGACAGCACCTCATCTTTAGTGATGATGGGCCGAAGTAAAATATTTTCATTATCTACCGGGACCCTGATGGTCATATTATTATCATCGACCGGCTTTAGAACATAATATTGGGTTTCGTCATTACCGGTATACTCGTCTTTCCCGATATCTAAAATCCGGCATACTCCGGTTAAACCATAAACCACATAATCATTCACTTTATACATGCCTATCTTCCTTTAAATATTTAAATAGTAATCGACGTGTCCCGCTAAATAATATCCCTTAAAGAAATTATAACAGTAAAATATATAATAGTGTAATAGCTTACCCCAATAGTTTTCGTAAGTACCATAAAGCGATTGGGGAAAAACCTAAAAAGGTGTATGAAAGTAAATTTTTGCCAGCAGGCACAATTACACAGCCAATTTCAGAAAACAGGGGTGATCTTCATGCCCGAAGAAAAACGGAAGTTTTCCATGGCTTCCTGAAAATCATGATGAGTATTGACAAAGCCCAGGCAAATGGGTATATTTATTTATAAATCGAAATTGCAAAGGCATTGACGGAGAGAGTACGTTTCAGCCGAACGTTGCAGCGAGCCGGAGAGGGTGCAAGCCCGGTACCAGTAGTCTGAATCCGAAAATCACTCCTGAGCTGCGGACCGAACGATTGATCCAGTAGGCTCCGACGGTTTTCCCCCGTCACCGGGAACGCATATGATGGTATGTCGTATTAATGGGTGGTATAGCGAATGTCTTTTAGGCTTTCGTCCCTTTATGGGACGGAAGCCTTTTTGCTTTGTAAGATTATTGAATTGCCATATTTATGGCAATTGCTAAGGCTCAAAGTACTGCGAGCGCAGCTCTTGGGAGCTTGCTCCTTAGAGCTGCGGCCTGCCCCTTGCGGGTACAGGCGCGCGCTAAGGGAACGCGCCTATCTGGTAGTTTTATCAATCATAATATGACTGGAGGAAAAGGCAATGGCAAGCAATGATATGGTAGAGATTCGCTGGCACGGCCGGGGCGGACAGGGAGCCAAGTCGGCCTGCCTGCTGCTGGCGGATGTGGCCGGTTTAGAAGGGAAATTTGTGCAGGGATTCCCGGAGTATGGCCCGGAACGTATGGGAGCTCCGATTACGGCTTATAATCGCATCAGTGAAAAACGGTGCAGCATCCATTCCAACATTTACTATCCCGACTATGTGGTGGTGGTGGATGAGAGCCTGTTGGACAACGTCGACGTTACCGGAGGACTGAAAGAGGGCGGGGCGATAATCATCAACACTCCCTGTTCTCCCCAGGAAATGCGTCTCCGGCTGGGGGGATGGAGCGGAAAAGTCTGTACCCTGGATGCCCGCCGCATTTCGGAAGAGACTCTGGGCCGAAACTTCCCCAATACCCCTATGCTGGCCGCTGCGGTCAAGGTGAGCGGTGTTTTGGAAACCGAGCGTTTTTTAGCCCATATAGAAGAATCCTTTAAACATAAATTTGCTGACAAACCCCAGGTTATTGAGGGCAATATGGCAACACTGAAAAAATCCATGGATGAGGTGCAGGTAGGATGATTTATGCGAAGGATATCAATGAACATACCCCCTGGCAGGATCTGACTCCCGGCGGGGAGATCTACGAGCCGGGAACGGCCCGGAACTTTGATACCGGCGCCTGGCGGAGCAATACGCCCGTTTTTCATGCCCAGGCCTGTAAACACTGTATGCTTTGTGTTCCCTTCTGCCCGGACAGTGCTATCCCGGTGCAGGACGGGAAACGTCTGGACTTTGATTATATGCACTGCAAAGGTTGCGGCATTTGTGAGAATGTGTGCCCCTTCCCGGCGATTACTATGGTGACGGGAGGTGTGGCCAGATGAGCAGCCGTCTTTCCGGCAACGAAGCCGTAGCTTATGCCATGAAGCAAATAAACCCTGATGTTATGGGAGCCTTTCCCATCACTCCCTCCACCGAAATTCCTGAATACTTCGCCCAGTATGCGGCTAACGGCGAGGTAGACACTGAATTCGTAACCGTGGAGTCCGAGCACAGCTCCATGTCGGTATGCATTGCGGCGCAAGCGGCAGGAGCCAGATCGGTTTGTGCCACTTCATCCTGCGGGCTGGCCCTGATGTACGAACTTCTGTATGTGGCGGCTTCCTGCCGCCTGCCTATTGCCTTGGCTTGCGTCAACCGGGCACTTTCCGGGCCCATTAATATAAACAACGACCATTCCGACTCTATGGGAGCCCGTGATTCCGGCTGGATCCAAATTTACGCCGAAAATAATCAGGAAGCCTACGATAATTTTCTCATGGCCATGCCTATCGGCGAACACTTAAGCGTGCGCTTACCGGTGATGACCTGTATGGACGGCTTCATTACCAGCCATGCGGTAGAGAATATAGAGCTTTTGGAGACGGAAGCGGTGCGCAGGTTTATCGGGGAATATAACCCGGAAAACTATCTGCTGAAAAAAGAGAATCCGCTGGCGGTAGGACCTTACGATGTGAGTCCCTACTACATGGAACACAAGGTCCTGGAGGCGGAGGCTATGAAAGCGGCCAAGACCCGCATACTGGAAGTGGCCGCGGATTTTGAAAAAATTTCCGGCCGGCGCTACGGCCTGTTTGAAGAATACAGAATGGAAGATGCCGAATTGGCTTTGGTTCTGATTGGCTCCAGTGCCGGAACTGCCAAAGCGGCCGTCGACAAGCTGCGGGAGGCCGGGGTAAAGGCCGGGCTGGTCAAAATCAGAGTATTCCGTCCTTTCCCGGGTGAGGAACTGGCCCGGGCTCTGGCGGGGACCAGGGCGGTAGCCGTCATGGATAAGTCCGAAGGTTTTTCCGCCAGCGGTGGTCCTTTATTTGCCGAGACCCGCAGCGCTTTGTATGATCTGCAGGAACGCCCCTATATGATCAATATCGTTTACGGTCTGGGCGGCCGCGACGTAAAGACCGAGGATATCGAAAAAGTATTCGCCCGGCTGGCGGCCATTGCTGCCACCGGCGAGGTCGGACCGCTATATACCCATATGGGACAGAGGTCAAGGGAGGAGATAGCATGAGCACGGTATATAACCTGAAACGGGAAGTAGAAAAACCGGCCCGTCTCACCGGAGGGCATCGACTCTGCGCCGGCTGCGGCGCCGGGATTGTGGTGTCCGGGGTTCTGCGGGCTCTGGATAAAGAGGACCGGGCCGTGGTGGTCAATGCTACCAGCTGCCTGGAGGTCTCCACCTTTATCTATCCTTACACGGCCTATATGGACAGCTATATTCATTCTGCCTTTGAAAACTCCGCCGCTACCTGTTCCGGCGTGGAAGCAGCCTATAACGCTTTAAAACGCCGCGGCAAGGTGGAAGGAACCGTCAAGTTCATCACTTTTGCCGGTGACGGCGGTACCTATGATATAGGGCTGCAATCCCTGTCCGGCGCTATGGAACGCGGTCATGACATGGTCTACGTCTGCTATGACAACGAGGCTTACATGAATACCGGCATCCAGCGCTCATCTTCGACCTCCCGTTTTGCCCGTACCACTACCACACCGATAGGTTCGGCGGGGCAGGGCAAGAAACAGAATAAAAAAGATCTGACCGAGATTTTGGTGGCGCATCATATTCCTTATGTGGCTCAGACTGCCCCGATAGGCAATTTCAAGGATCTGCACACCAAGTCTTACAAGGCCATCTATACCGAAGGGCCTTGTTTTCTGAACATATTATCCCCCTGTCCCCGCGGCTGGGATTACCCCATGGCCCAACTGGCGGAGATCACTAAGCTGGCGGTGGATACCTGCGTCTGGCCTCTTTTCGAAGTGGAGGAGGGCGTATGGCGTATGACCTATACCCCTAAGAAAAAGCTGCCCGTGGAAGACTTCCTCCGTCCTCAGGGAAGATTCCGCCATATGTTTAAGCCCGGCAACGAGTGGATGATTGCAGAAGCCCAAGCCTATGTGGATCAAAAGTGGGAAAGCTTGCTGGAGCGCACCGGCGTTTAAACTTGAGCTGACGCTGGAAATAAAATCAAAAAATATGGTATGATAACTGGTGATAAGGAGGTTTTGCCTGTGGAACCAACCATGTTTACCAATGAAGTCATTTTATCCTGGCTCCAGTATTTTTCCCAAAACGCCCCCGTCAACCTGGCAAAACTTAAGATGCTGGATATTACCGGGAAGAATAAGAACCTGATTCCCACCGTTATGAGCAACCGGGCCGTACTGGTCTTTACCGATGCCGGACATCCGGAGATCTTCTACGACATGTGGAATGCGGAACTGGGAGAATGCGATATCTGGTACAATGAGGGCTCAGATCCGGAAGGCCCGATCAAGCACGACAAGCTCTCCGACATGATCAACCGCGGGATCAATGCCTCCGCAGCCATGTTGATCGTGAATCCCCATGCGGCCACGAATTATCAGATAGGTATGGAGAACAGCCGTTTCTCCTGCGGCTCGGTTCAGTATGTGTGCCGGGAAGTACGGGCTATCATAATGAGTAAGCTCAACCTGGGGGACCGGGATAATATATGTATAATCTCAGGTGAGAGCATCGCGGTGGAGGCGGCCATGATCGCTGCTGAGGGCAGTGTCATTGCGGTGGAATATGATCGCCGGGATCGGACTACCATGCAATGTAATGTCGATAAATTTGGCCTGAACAATGTAATAGTGGTTGAATCTCTGGAAGACAGTACCCTGAATAATTTGCCGGCGCCGGACATAGCGTTTATAGTGGCTTCTCCACGGATCGGCAGTGAAATAAAGAGCCTCTTGGCCCTAAATCCTGCCATGGATTTTGTCGTCTATACATTGGACTTCGAAATTCTAACCTCTCTTCCCGCTCTGCTTCGGGAAAACGGCCTGGAGCGCACGGAAGCCATCCATATAGCGGTATCGCGGGTCAACAGTAAAAAAATGATGGAGCCCTTTCCGGCTCCCTGGCTGATTTCGGCCCGAAGCGTTAAAGGATAGTAATAACGCTGCGGTCTCCTGGCAGGGGCGGTTAATATGCTGATTTAAGGCATACAAACAGAAACGGAGTAATTGAAATGGCAAAGCAGGGACTGGTAAAAACAACGGGGGTTATAATCATTGGCATAATTGCTTTTATAGTAATTGCCGTTGTCGCTTTGTTGATCATAAGCGGCGCTTTTAAGGAATCCACATATCTGGAGCCCTGGAAAAAGGATTACGCCTCGAAATTCGACGACCCGAGAATTAAGCTTACGGCCCACGGGCTGCTGGCCGCCAACGGCCATAACATGCAGCCCTGGAAAATACGGCTGGATAAGGACGACCCCGAAGTGTTTTACCTATATGCCGACAGCGAGCGCCAAACAAAAGAGGTGGACCCTTTTGCCCGGCAAATGATGATTACCCAAGGTGCTTTTTTAGAGTATATCAATATCGCCGGACCTGAATCAGGGTATAAAACGAATATAGAATTGTTCCCTCAAGGCGTTTACGACGAGCCCAAATTGGATGAGAGCATGGATGCCATGCCGGTAGCCCAGATCGCGCTCACTAAGGCCACTCCTGCCAAGGCCTCTCTTTACGACTATATGTTTTTACCGGATACCAATAGAGCGCCCTATCAGTCCGCCAAGCTGAGCCCTGAACAGATCAATGAGCTGAAAAATATAAATACCGATGATAATATGACTATAAAGATTTTTCAGGATAAAGAAGACCTGGACAAATTAGGAGACTACGTTATGAAGGGAGCCTTCATTGAAGCAGGCGTGAATCGGGTCATGGAAGAGACGGAAGCCATCTTTCGCGCCAATGAATATGAAAAAAACAAATATCGCTATGGTTTTTCCGTTGAAGGGCAGGGTACTTCAGGAATCATGAAGCATCTTATGCAGGGACTGGTCACCCTTTTCCCTTCCCTGAACAGCGGAAAAGCGGCAGCGGATACGTTTATTAAGTCTGCTCAGACAGGGGTAGATAATACCCCCGCTTATGCCATGATCATTACGAAGGATAATACCCGTTTAAGTCAGGTCAAAAGCGGTATGCTTTACAGCAAAATGATCCTGGCAGCTCGGCAGCAAGGCTTGGTTATGCAGCCGCTCAGTCAGGTTCTGGAGGAATACCCTGAAATGAACCAGCTCTATAGCGAGATCCATCAAGACTATGCGCCTGAGGGAGGAACTATTCAAATGTTAGTTCGCTTAGGCCAGCCCGCCCAAGAAGTTCCGCAGAGTATGCGGCGTGACGTAATGGAATTGATTATCGGAGAATAACTCCCGCCTGTCGTGAAAAAATTAAGCTTACAAAAGAACTTAGCGAATGAATGGCCAATATCTAGATCGTACTACCACCGGTAATTTTATTTAACGAGGTGGAATTATGTGCCTGATACTTTTGGCTTACAACAGCCATCCCCGCTATCAGTTGGTGATAGCGGCCAATCGGGATGAGTTTTATAAGCGCCCCACCCGGCCGGCAGCCTTCTGGCCGGAAGCTCCTGATATCCTGGCGGGAAAGGACTTGCAGGAGGGGGGGACCTGGATGGGAGTCACCACGACCGGCAGGTTTGCCGCCCTGACCAATTATCGGGACCCTTCCCGTTATCAGCCCCAGGCTCCGTCACGGGGGCGTCTGGTTCGCGACTACCTGCAGAGCAAGAGCAGCATGGGTCCTGAAGCTTATATCGAAAGCCTGCCCGCCGGCGGAGAAGCATATAACGGATTTAATTTTTTGCTGGGTGATGGCTCCTCTCTGTTCTATTATTCCAATCGGGAAAAAATTGTGCGCCCGGTGCCGGCAGGGGTTCACGGCCTGAGCAATGCTCTGCTGGATGTACCCTGGCCTAAAGTGAGGCGGGGAATAAAGGTTCTTACCGAAGTTCTGCAAGATGATGATATAAAAGCGGAGCAGTTGTTTACCCTGATGGCAGACCGGGAATTGCCGGACGACCGGGAACTGCCCCAGACCGGGGTAGGCCTGGAAAAAGAGAGGATGCTGGCGCCGACGTTTGTAACCAGTCCCGATTACGGCACCAAATTAACCACGGTTATTCTGGCAGACCGGAAGCGTAATATCCAATTCTGGGAGCGCAGCTTTACTGACCGGGAGGGTACCTGGGACCAGGTATACTATGAGATATCAGGGGACGGCAGGCGATGGGAAAAGTGAATAAAAAATTTTATCGGGACGCAGATTTCCGCCCATAATCTTTACACGAAATTCGGAAAATCTAGGGAAATACGCGAAAAATTTTTGAAATAATCCACGCAGTTCCCTAAAATTCCCGGTCTATTGTTTTTTTAAGTTATCAAACCATTAGATTACATATGGCATTGGAGAAGGCCACCGGGTCTTCTATATCAATGCCTTCAATAAGCAGCGCCTGATCGTATAAGATTTCACTGTAGGCTTTAAGCTTATCCCGGTCATGCTCGTACAAATCTTTCAGGGTGGCAAAAATCGGATGATGAGCATTGATCTCCAAAATCCGTTCCGCCTTGATCTGATTCTCTGAAGGCATAGCGTTTAATATCTTTTCCATTTCCAGTGACAGTATCCCCTCACTGCTCAAACAAACGGGATGGGATTTAAGCCGCTGCGACAGCCGTACTTCTTTCACCTTATCCCCTAAAGCTTCCTTCATATAGTTAAACAGTTCCTTAAAGTCCTCGGCCTGTTTGGCAGTCGATTCTTTTTCCGCCTCACTTTCCAGGCCCAGATCTCCGCTGGCCACGGATTTGAACTCTTTGCCGTCGTAGTCATGCAAAACCTTGAGGGTAAATTCGTCCACCTCGTCGGTCAGGTAAAGTATTTCCAATCCCTTGTCCTTGACTAATTCCGTTTGCGGCAGGCGGTCGATGCGGTCTATGCTGTCACCGCCGGCATAGTAAATGTATTTCTGGTCTTCCTGCATGCGGCCGATATACTCTTCGATCGTCACCAGCTTCTGCTCACGGGAAGAATAAAACATAATCAGCGGCTTCAGCATCTCCTTGTTGAGGCCGAACTGGTTGTAGACACCCCACTTAAGCTGCAGGCCGAAGCTTTTAAAGAATTTTTCATATTCTTCCCGCTGCTGGTTTAACATATCAAGCAGTTCGCCGGCTATTTTTTTCTCCAGACTTTTGGCGATCAGTTTTAGCTGACGGTCATGCTGGAGCATTTCCCGGGAAATATTAAGCGATAAATCCTGGGAGTCCACCAGGCCCCTGACAAAATTAAAGTGGTCGGGCAGCAGGTCAGCGCATTTGTCCATGATCAAGACCCCGTTGGAATAGAGCTGCAGGCCCTTTTCATAATCCTTGCTGTAGTAGTTGTGGGGAGTACGGGCAGGGATGAAAAGCAGGGCATTATACGTAGCCCGACCTTCAGTACTGCTATGGATAACCCGCAGAGGATTTTCATAATCAAAAAACTTTTCCTTATAAAAATAGAAATAGTCTTCATCCGTGAGCTCGCTCTTATTTTTGCGCCAGATAGGAACCATGCTATTGAGGATTTCCGTTTCCACATAGGGTTCATACTCGTTTTCGCTGCCTTCTTTAAGCCGCTGTTTTTCCATATCCATTTTGATGGGATAGCGAATATAATCCGAATATTTTTTAATAAGTGACTTGATTTTGCGGGCATCCAGAAACTCATCGTAATTGTCCTCGTCATTGTTGTCCTTGAGGTTGAGAATAATAGCGGTTCCCACACTATCTTTGCCGGCGCTGGTGATAAGGTAGCCGTCCAGACCTTCCGATTCCCATTGCCAGGCTTCCTCTGAGCCATAAGCCCTGGTTATTACCGTAACCCGCTTACTGACCATAAAAGACGAATAGAAGCCGACCCCGAATTGGCCGATAATATCAATATCCTCCAGACCTTCATTTTCCCGGATAAAGGCCAGAGAACCACTGTTGGCTATGGTGCCCAGATTGCTGTCCAGTTCTTCCCTGGTCATACCAATGCCGTTATCGGAAATGATAAAAGTCCGCGCCTCCTTGTCTACGGTGATTCTAATGCTGAAATCTTCTCTTTCCAGACCGACATTTTGGTCGGTCAAAGAACGAAAATACAACTTATCCACGGCATCACTGGCGTTGGAAATCAATTCTCTCAAAAAGATTTCCCGGTTGGTATATACGGAGTTAATCATTAAATCCAACAGACGCCGGGATTCAGTCTTAAACTGCGTTTTTTCCATGATTGCAACACCTCACAATGGAATAATAATTTTATTTATGATTATCAGCGCCGAAGGGTCAGACTCCTTCGGCGTCCGATTTCCTTTTGATTCCATTACAGCCTGCGGTTTCCCGCGGTCCGGCTGTTACCAGCCGCGGCTGCTGCCGCCGCCGCCGCCGGAACCGCCGCCACCAAAACCCCCGAAGCCGCCGCCGCCGAAGCCTCCAAAGCCTCCACCGCCAAAGTAGCCGCCGCCTCCGCGATAATAACGCCTGCCGCCCCCGCTGCGGGGACCTCCTCCCGAGGAACCTCCACCGGGACGGATCATACGGAATATTATATAAAGGGCAATCAATATGCCTATGACCGCCGGCCAGGAGAATCCATCCCGCTGAGAGGAAGGGCTCTGACCGGCTGTGCCGGCCGCAGCCGGCTCATAAGGAATATCATACTCCGCGCATACTTCCTTTAAGAGCGCATTATAGGTTTTAATAACCCCGGTATCGAACTGCCCCTCTTTAAAATAAGGCAGTAGATACTCGTCCTGGATCCGCCCGGTTTTAGCATCGGGCAAGGCTCCTTCCAACCCATAACCTATTTCGATCCGGCTTTTTCTTTCTTCCTGGGCGATCAGCAGCAAGACCCCGTTGTTTTTTTCCTTATCCCCGATGCCCCACTGGCGCAAAATTTCCAGGGAGTATTCCTCCAGAACCACATCTTCCCCCAGAGTAGGAACGGTGACGACTACGATCTGGGCTCCCGTCTTTTGCTGCAGGCTTTGGCTGGCATTCAGGATAGCAGCCTCAGTTTCCGGGGACAGCATGCCGGCGTTGTCCAGGCAGTAAAAATTGCGATCGGGTTGGGGTATATCCATAGCCGCCAGTGCCGGCAGGTTAAATACCAGCAGCATTATCAAACTTGTCAGCATCAATAAGTTCTTGCGCATATTATATCATCTCCCGGCGGAAAAGTACGGAACCTCCGTAGGCTTCACCTGATTTAACCATTAGAACTTAACCTCGGGCACCTTCTGGGCGCCTTCGGCAGCTTCGAAGTATTCCCGAGACTCGAAGCCGGCCATGCCTGCGATGATATTGCCCGGGAACCGCTTAATGCGGGTGTTGTAAGATCGAACTGCATCATTGTAGTCTCTGCGGGTCGTGGCCAGGCGGTTTTCGGTTCCTTCCAGCTGGTCTGACAACTGGCGAAAGTTGGCATCTGATTTTAATTCCGGATATCTTTCCACCACTACCAGCAAACGGCTGAGAGCGCTGCCCAGATCGGCGTCAGCCTGGGCCTTTTCTCCCAGGGTATTGGCTCCGGCCAGTTTACTGCGGGCCTCCGCCACCTGGGTAAATATCTCCTTTTCCTGGGTGGCGTAAGCCTTGGTGGTCGCGACCAGATTAGGAATCAGATCGGAACGCCTTTGCAGCTGGCTTTCCACCTGGCTCCACGCATTGTCAATTTTCTCGTTATCATTGACCATGCCGTTATACATGGACACGCCTGACACCAGGATTATGGCCATAACGGCCACAACGATCCATAAAGTACGGTTTTTCACCGCATTTCCCCCTCTCAGAGAATAAGAATAATTTGACTATATTTTATTACATTTAGCCTTCGGGCAGCAAATCAAAGTATGGGGAACAGCCGGGCAAGCTCATGGACGGGGTCGGCTAAAGCATGCTATCATTGTTTTATGGAAAGATTTTTCTTGAATTAGGAGGCTGTTTATGAATAAAGTTGAAAAGGCACTTATTCATGCTCTGTTTGTACATCTGCATCACAACACGGATAAAGCTATTGATTTTAGTCTGTTCCAACAACTTAATCAAAAGGTTGACCAGCTCTGGCCCGGCGCTTTATTGGTGGGCCCTGAAGCTAATGATGATGCGGCCGTATTTAAGATCCCCGGTTCGGATTGCTTTATTACCGCTAAAATGGAGAGCCATTGTTCGCCCTGTGTTCCCCGGCCCTATGATGCTGCAGCCACCGGAGCCGGCGGAGCTATGCGCGATGTGGTCGCCATGGGCGCCCGGCCTATGTTTCTTTTGGATTTCATAGGCACCCGTCCGTTGGAAGAAGAAGTTATCGTCGGCCCCTGCGGGTTTGCCGGTCAATGCACCTGCGGCCAATGTGAGGTTATGACCAGTCAGGACAGAATAAATCTGATGCTTAAAGGGATTGCCGCCATGTGCGAAAATATGGGGGTATTTGTAGTGGGAGGCGGTTTCTCCACCTCCTTCAGTGACATCGTACCGGCAACCGTAGTAGCGGTAATCGGCCGGCAGGTTACGGACAAACCCCTGACCAAGCCGGCTAAATCTCCGGGAGATAAGATCATTATCATCGGGGAAACCGGTACCGATGGCAATGATACCCTCTTTAGAGCCGGGCTGGCATCGGTGATGGAGCCTGCGGTTGCTCTTTTTGCTGAGGAGAAAACCACTATGGAGGCTACTTTGGCCGCTTTTGCTACCGGGAAAATCAAGGCCTGTTCGGATCTGGGAGCAGCCGGAATCGGCGCTGCCGTTTGTGAATCCGCCCGCTTTGGAGGATTGGGAGCCCGGGTGGAATTGGACCAGGTACCGGTGAGAACTGCCGCTATTTCTCCCGAAGAAGTTTTTATCTGCGAGACCCAGGCTCGTATGCTGCTGCAGGTGGAGCCCCGGCATGTTGCGGAGGTCCTGGAGGCTATCCGCAGCCAAAATGGCACTGCCGCGGTAATCGGCGAGATCAATGACCAGGATTATAATGTTTTCACCTATCAGGGTGAGGTGGTGGCTACCATTCCTAATAAACCTTCTCCGGAAATCCTTAAGGAGCTGATGGGTTAGGGGCGAGCTGATATTTTTACAGCCAGGTAGAGCCACTGAATATAAAAAGGGGAAATAGGGCGGGGCTGTGGGAGATAAGTCCCGCCCTATTGCACCAAAAGATATATAAATATTAAGGGGTTTAATTAATCAGGTTATAAACGCTGAATTCAGTCTGTCTTATTACTTCTGACCCATATGTGCATCCTTTCAGCTTCCTTGATCAATTCATCCCGCAGGTCAGGATGGGCAATCTCAATCAGTGCTTCCGCCCGCTGCCAGGTTGATTTGGCTTTGAGCATGGCAATACCGTATTCAGTAACCACGTAGTAATTGATGCTCCGGGGTACGGTTACCGTAGCGCCGGGAGTCAGGAGAGGGCGGATGCGGGACTGCAAATTGCCTTCTCTGTCAGTAAAAGTGGAAGTCAGGCAGATAAGCCCCTTTCCCCCCCGGGAATAATAAGAGCCCAAGATGAAGTCCAATTGTCCGCCGGTTCCGGATATATGACGGATACCGGAGGATTCTGAAGCCACTTGGCCATAGAGATCCACTTCAATGGCGTTATTAATCGCCATTACCTTATCGTTTTGCCCGATTATAAAGGGATCATTGGTATAATCAACCGGATAGATGGCACAGCAGGGGTTCATATCCAAAAAATCATATAATTTATTGGTGCCCATGGCAAAAGTGTATACCATCTTGCATTTATCCAGCTGCTTGCGGCGTCCGGTAATACGTCCGGCTTCATACATGTCGACAAAGGAATCGCAAAGCATTTCCGTGTGCACGCCCAGATCCTGCAAATCTGACTGGGCGATCATAGCTCCTACGGTATTGGGCATGGCTCCGATACCCAACTGCAGACAAGCCCCGTCTTCAATTTCTGCCATGACGATAGCGGCGATTTTCTTGTCGATATCTGATATAGGCAGCTCGGGAAGTTGGATCAGAGGCTGATTGTCACCTTCGACTATATAATCCACTTCGGAGATATGAATGGACTCCCGGCAGCCTCCGAGACAGACGGGGACCGATTCATTGACTTCTATAATCATCGTTGAGGCCGTATCACAGACCTGGGGGGTAAATGAAACCGAGGTTCCAAAATTGAAGAAGCCATGTTGATCCATGGGAGAAACCTTGATCAAAGCCACGTCGGCTTTAACATAGCCGCGTTCATAGAACCCGGGACCTTCATGATAAGTCAGAGGAACGTAATTGCACATATTCCGGTCATGCAATTTGCGGCTGGCGGCGCTCATATGATAATCCTGATAGATTACATGTTTCCTTTCCGGATCAGCCAGAACCGTTTGGGGCATAAAAGGACAGGTAGTAGTCCTGATATTGACACCGTACAGTTCATCAATCCGTTTGGCCAGAGCTGCGTCCAGGTAGCTGGAGCACATGACGAACTCGCCATAGTGGACCAGGTCTCCTGATTTAATCGCTTTCATGGCTTCATTGACCGGAACCAGTTTGCGCTGGTATTCCTTAAGATAATCCATGATAGGAAAATTCTCCTTTCCGATCAAATTAGGGATTGGATAAGGGCTTTGCCAACAGCCGGCGGGCCGGGAAAAGAACCTTCTTTTGCCTTATTCCCGGTCCGGGCTTTATAGGCTAGTATTCAAAAACGTCAATCGGGACATTGATGGCTGATGCATCTGCTCCGATTACGATATCGGCAACATTCCATACATTGGGCACCACATTACGGAGATAATACTGGGCGGCGGCTACCTTGCCCAGATAAAAATTGTAGTCGTAGTGCTCTGCCCCTACTTCTTTGGCTTTCCTGTCAGCCAGCAAAGCCTGATCAAGGATCAAGCGTCCGCAGTATAATTGGGCGGAAGCCGTCAATACCCGGCGTGAATACAAGGGGACCAGGCTGATATTGCTCTTATAGTATCCCTGCAGGGCGTTGACCATTTCCTTATAAGCCTTCAAGGCTTTATCCAGCTGGGCGAAATCAACGGCAAAGGTTTCATTGTCTTTATGGGCTGCGCAGAAATCGACCATTTCCTGGACCCAGCCCGCGAAAACGGAACCGCCCTTCATGCTCATTTTGCGTCCTACCAAATCCAGGGATTGGATGAAGTTGGTGCCTTCCCAGATGGAGTAAATCTTACAATCACAGGCCAACTGGGCGACCGGGTATTCAGAGCAATAGCCGTAGCCGCCATAGGTTTGAATAGCCTCACCGATAAGCCACCAGGCTTCATCGGAGGGATAGGCTTTGCAGAGCGGAGTGGTCATTTCAATCAGGTCGCTGGCTGCCTGTCTGACTGCCGGATCGGGATCCCGATGGCGCTGGTCAAAGGCCAGATAGACCCGATACATCATGGCCCGCATAGCTTCAATATGGGCCTTGCCCATCATTAAAGTGCGTTTGATATCCTCATGGTTGATTATAGCTACCCGCCCGGATTTAGGATCGGTCATGAGACGTCCCTGGATTCTTTCCTTGGCATTGTCACGGGCATTGGCAAAGGAGTTGATGATGCAGGACAGGGCCATATGGCCGGTTTCCATTCGGGCCAGGTTCATCATCTGGAACATCTGGGCCATGCCTTCGCCTTTACCCTCGTTTTCACGCGGATCTTTCCCCAGCAGCCAACCGCGGCAGCCGTCGTTTTCACCGGCAGACAGAGACGCAGTAACAGATCCATGCAGACCCATCTTATGTTCGGCCCCGGTGGTCTGGAAATCATTGCCGGACAGGCTGCCGTCTTCATTAACCCAGTACTTGGGAACAACAAAGAGCGAAATACCGGAGGTCCCGGGTCGAGCCCCTTCAATGCGGGCCAGGTAAAGGTGAATGATGTTTTCGGTGAAATCATTATCACCGCCGGTTATGAATATCTTGTTGCCTTTGATTTTGAATATGCGGGGATCATCAGTGGGGTAAGCCTTGGATAAAATATCACCGACATCAGAACCTGCGCTGGGTTCAGTCAGACACATGGTTCCGGACCAGGTCCCATCCATCATCTTGGGCAGGAACATGGCTTTCAGTTTATCGTCGCCGAAACTTTGAATAAGGTCGGCGGCGCCGCTGGTCAGCAGGATATAGGGCATGAAAGCCGGATTGGCGGCGCATATCAGTTCCCAAACCGCGGCGTAGAGCATTTCCGGCAGCACCATGGCATCCGGGGAGTTATCAATATTGCTGGTACCCCAGCCTTCACTCTGCAGCTGATGGAAAAGGGGACCAAAGCTGGCCGGAGTGGTTACCTTGCCATCCGCGAACTTAACCGGGTCATTTTCACCGTCATCATTGGTGGGCTCAATAACTTCTTTACACATTTTTAGGATAGGTCCCAGAACCGATTTGATATCGTCCCGGGAATAGTAGTCGGCAAACTGGGGGTAGTTGAACACTCCTTCAGTCGGCAGCCACTCCTGAATAATAAATTCGAAGTCTCTTATATTATTAACCGCAAAGTTAGCAGCCATTTTAATCTTCCCTCCATTTCTCTTAACAATTGTTTACCGCTTTTTTAATGGTCTAAAAGACCGTTAACTGTAAACAGTACTTAAATAAATCTGCAACCCCCCAATGCTTGCAAAATACAACCAGTATAGGGGTGAAGTTGTATTAAGAAAATCCACGTGAATCCCATATAATTTGCGCTATCTGCGTCAATTACCTAACCTTCCATGGCCCGCAGAACCGTCCTGCAGAGCATACCCAGGGGGCATACCCATAGGGCACAAGCAAGCGAGCAAGCAGGCAAGCAACGGCAATGAAAATAGTCCGCTTGGTCCGGCCAGGTTTTTTGACGCAGAGTTTAGGGAATCTGGGAGAATACGCGGAGAAATTTTAATCCCCCAGTTCCCCTAAAATTCCGCGCCGGTTCTTTTATTAAGGAATCTACACTAGTTTTTAAATATCTCTGGTCCACAGGGAGCACATGGCCGGTCCCCCGCCGACACAGAGGGAAGCGCCGCCAATGGTCTTGCCCTGTTTCTCCAGTTCATAGTAAAGGGAAACAACGATGCGCAGGGCGGTGCATCCTACCGGGTGGCCCAGGGCGATACCGGAGCCATTGGCATTGACCTTGCTCATATCCATTTCGATGCCGTATTCTTCCTTTAGCATTCGCCCCACTCCAATAAACTGGGGAGCAAAAGCTTCATTGATTTCCCAGTATTCCACATTTTCATACTTCATTCCGGCTTCTTGCAGGCATTTGGGGATAGCAACCGCCGGACCCAGGCCCATGACTTCAGGGGCTACGCCTTCGGCACAAATGTTTATCAGCTTCATAAGCGGTTTTAACCCCAGTTCCAAAGCCTTGGTCTTGGACATGATAATAACGGCAGCGGCGGCATCATTGAGACCGGAAGCATTGGCAGCGGTAACCACGCCGCCTTTTTTGAAGGCCGGAGATAATCTGCCCATGGTTTCCAGGCTGGCATCGGGAATCATGTGCTCGTCTTTATCATAAATGGTGACACCCTTTTTGGTTTTAAGCTCCACCCCGACTATTTCCCGCTGGAAGGTGCCGTCCTGGGTGGCCCGGGTCGCCCGCTGATGGCTCATAAGAGCCAGTTGGTCGCATTCTTCGCGGGTAATGCCGTATTTCTCGGCGATATTTTCCGCAGTTATGCCCATATGGCCGGGAACCAGACGATCCACCAGTCCGTCATGGAGCATGGCATCTTCGATCTGTCCGGGGCCCATGCGGTAGCCGCTTCTGGCTTTGGGAATCATGTAAGGAGCATTGGTCATGCTTTCCACGCCTACTACCAGGCCGATGTCGGTTTTACCCAGCTGGATATGGTTGATGGCGATGTCCAGGGCGCGCATGCCGGAAGCGCAGTTCTGGTTGACGTTGCAGGCATTGCTTCTGACCGGCAGTCCGGCAGCCATCCCCACCTGGCGGGCCGGCAGGGAACCCTGCATATGCGGATAAACCTCGCCCATTACGATTTCGTCAATCAGGGCAGGGTCAATCCCGGCCCGGTTAATTGCTTCTTTGGCAACGATAGTGGCCAGTTCTATGGCCTGTTTATCTTTAAGGCTGCCCAAAAATTTGGCTATCGGAGTTCGGCAAGCGCTTACTATTACCACATCCTGAATTTCTTTCATCATTTAAAAACAACCTCCTTTTAATTTTAAAGTCATGCCCTCGATGGTTATTTCCATGCCGGGGATAATTAAAGAATCTATAATCCCTGAAATAGTGGTTTTCTCTTTTCCAGGAAAGCTCCCATGCCTTCCTTTTGGTCGGCGGTGGAGCAGCACATTCCGAACATATCAGACTCAATACTCATGGCCGTATCCAAGTCAGCCTGCATCCCCCGGTCAATAGCATGCTTGGCGAAGCCTACGGCCAGGGAAGCGGTGCCGGCAATTTTGGCCGCCATTTTTTGAGCCGCATCCATAACTTCGTCGACCGGATAAACATGGTTGACCAGCCCGATGCGATATGCTTCGGCTGCGTTTATGGTGGCAGCCGTGAAGGTCAGTTCCTTGGCCCGGCCTGAACCAATTAAGCGAGGCAGTCTCTGCGTGCCGCCGAATCCGGGGATAACCCCCAGACCAACCTCAGGCTGGCCGAACAGGGCATTGTCAGCTGCCAGCCGAATATCGCAGGCCATAGCCAGTTCGCAGCCGCCTCCCAGGGCAAAGCCTTTGATTACAGCAATAACCGGTTTTTCCAGCAGTTCTATCATCCGCAGGGTTTTCTCGCCATAATCGGAAAACGCGCGACCTTCGGCTGCAGACAAGGGCTGCATGTAAGCGATATCTGCACCGGCGACAAAAGCCTTTTCGCCGCTACCGGCAATAATCACTACTTTAATCTCTCTGTCTGCAGCGATATCATCAACAGCAGCTCTTATTTCGGTAAGCGTATCCTTATTAAGAGCGTTTAATGCCTTAGGCCGGTTGATATACAAAGTGGCCAGATAGCCTTCCTTTTCCAGAATAATGTTTTCAAAATTCATAGCTTTTCCCTCCATCAGGGTCATATTTTAAGTCCGGGCAAACAATGATTAATAATTATAGAAGCCTTTTTTGGTCTTCATGCCCAGCCAGCCGGCGCGGACGTATTGTTTCAGCAGGCCCGAGGGTCGATATTTGGGATCTCCGGTTTCTTCGTAGAGGGTGTTCATAACCGCCAGGGCGATATCTCCTCCCACCAGATCACAGAGGGTAAGCGGTCCCATGGGCCATCCGGCCCCCAGCTTCATAGCGGTGTCGATATCTTCCGCTGAAGCCAGGCCTTCATAGAGAATAGCGCAGCCTTCGTTAATAGTGGGAACCAGGATGCGGTTGACCACGAACCCCGGACCTTCTTTAACCTTTACCGGTTTTTTGCCGATTTCTATGGAGAGGTCGCAAACCGTTTGCACAGTTGCTTCCGAGGTCTGCAGGGCAGGAATGACCTCGACCAGTTTCATCACATTGGCCGGGTTAAAGAAATGCATACCCACCACCTTGTCTGCCCGGTTAGTTATAGCAGCAATTTCCGTGATGGAAAGGGAAGAGGTATTGGTGGCGATAATTACCTCCGGAGCCAGCATGGCATCCAGTCTGGTATATATGTCTTTCTTGACCTCCATCTTTTCAAAAACCGCTTCAATTACGAAGTCGACATTTGTCACATCATCAAATTTATCGGTGCCGGTGATATTGGCCAGCACTGCGTCCTTGGTGCCGGGAGCAGCTTTCCCTTTTTCCTCGGCTTTGGACAGGCTCTTGCCGATGGCATTAATAGCCCGGTCAACAAATTCCTGTTTAATATCGTACAATACGACTTTTTTACCGGCGGCAGCCAGCGCCCAGGCGATACCCTGTCCCATGGTGCCTGCACCAAGCATTGCAATGGTGTTGATCGTCATTATAATATACCTCCCAATTAATCAATTTTATTTCTGCGGCACTAAGCGGAATTAAGCTGTCCCATCCCCCCTTTAGACAATACAGATTATGGATATGATTCCATAAAACATAAAAATTGCCCTCGGCAAATTTAATCAGCAAAATTCATACCAATTAATTACCAAACCTAAAAATATACATTGAAAAGGCGGCATTCCACAGTTTGCGTCATGCCGCCTTATGAGTAAAAAGCAATCGCTATACTATTAAAGTATATCAGAATAGTTCAATCGCCATGTGACGAAAAGCCTGATAGTAAGGTTATGGTGCTTAGTATGACACTTATCCCAAAATCATAGACCAACCCCGGCGGCTTAAAAACAGGTGCTTTTACTCTGCCGTCCGAATGATCGGTAATATTATGCCAATCCGCGCCTCTGTTCAATATGTATAATTTTTTTGGTTATTAAATATTTTGGGAGTAAGATATATCAAAATAGGACAGGAAGGATGCTGGAACGTGAAGCGAGGCTTTAGTTCAGGCCGTATTTAGCCAGCTTGCGGTAAAGAGCCGAGGTATAGATTCCCAGCATTTTGGCTGCTTGAACTTTATTGCCGTTAGTTTTTCCCAGGGCTTGAATTATTATTTGTTTCTCCAGCCGTTCCAGACTTTCGGACAGGGTGGCGGGATTGGCGTTATCCTGGTTGGAGGGAGAATAAGCATTTTCCGCCAGGTGGGGAAAGTGCTTAATTGTAATGATGTTTTCACGATTCATATCGGCCAGATTAATGGCTCGCTCCAACAGATTCTCCAATTCCCTGATGTTGCCGGGCCAGGAGTAATTCTGCATAAGCTCAATAACCTTATTGGAGACCTTTTTAATACTGGTGCCCAATTTGTCGTTTATTTTTTTTACCAGGGTATCCACCAGCGGAGGAATATCTTCATTACGGTCCCTTAAAGGAGGGATATTCAAGGTTACGACATTAAGGCGGTAAAAAAGATCCTGGCGGAACTTCTGTTCTTTTACCATTCGCTCCAGGTTGCGGTTGGTGGCGGCAATGACCCGCACATTAATAAAAATCGGTTTGGTTCCGCCCACCCTTTCAACCACCCGGTCCTGCAGCACGGTTAAAAGCTTAGTCTGCATGGTTAAGGGCATATCGCCGATCTCATCCAGAAAAATAGTTCCGCCCATGGCAAGTTCGAACTTACCATGTTTGCCGCCTTTTCGGGCTCCGGTAAAAGCCCCCTCCTCATAGCCGAATAACTCAGATTCAAGCAGGTTTTCCGGCAGGGCGGCGCAGTTTATCTTTACAAAGGGATGATTTCGGCGATTGCTGCAGTTATGAATGGCATGGGCGAATAATTCCTTGCCGGTGCCGCTTTCACCGGTTATAAGCACGGTGGAAACAGTATGGGACAATTGTGCGGCTACCGATTTTAGTTTAAGAAAATTTGGGGAGCTGCCCACCAGATCATTAAACTCCCACTGGGCCTGGTATCCTTGCCGGATTTCTTCGCGATAGATATTTAACTCCTTTTCTGTTTCCTGCAGTTTGTTCATTAATATCTTGGCCCCCGACATATCCATGAACAGGCTGTGGGCAATGGCGCCGATGATTTCCCCATCCTTGATAACCGGTTGACGGGTAACAATGGTATCGCGACCGTTGATGGCATAGATATCGGCCTCATCAAAACGTCCGGTCTTAAGGATTTCCGGCAGGAGCGAATTGGGGGTGACCTCCAGAATATGTTTTCCTACTACCTGGCTTTTTTCCAGCCCCAGGGAATCCAGGTAGGTGGGATTCATGGCGGTGATTATGCCATCCTTGTCTACAATCACATAAACCATATAAGGGTTTTCGATCAAAGCCTCGGAAATGGCCCGGAATTCCTTTTCCGTTTCCTGCAGCTTGTGCATAAAAATCTTAGCGCCGGACATGTCCAGAAAGAGGCTCTTGGCAATGGCGCCGATTATCTTGCCATTTTCCATAACCGGCATCCGACTCATGATAGTGTCCCGCCCCTTGATGGACCAGATGACCGCTTCATCAACCCGCCCGGTCTTCAGAATCTCCGGCAGTTCCGAGTTGGGCAGGATATCCAGAACGTGTTTGCCCACCACCTCTTCTTTCTGCATTTCCAGAATGTCCAGGAAGGTTTGGTTCATGGCGGTGATTATGCCATCCTTGTCTACGATGACATAGAGCATATAGGGGCTTTCAATCAAAGCTTCGGACAGAGCCTTAAACTCTTTTTCCGTTTCCTTCAGCTTCTGCATCATGATTTTGACTCCGGAAACATCCAGGAAAAGGCTCTTGCCGGTAGCCCCGATAATTTCTCCGTTTTTGATTATCGGCAGGCGGGTGACGATGGTATCCCGGCCGTTGATGGGCCAGATATCAGCTTTATCCACCCGGCCGGTCTTGAGCACTTCAGGCAGTTGGGAGGCAGGTATTACTTCCAGTATATACTTGCCGATAACGTCCTTTTTCTCCAGTCCCAGCTCGTCCAGGTAGGTCTGATTCATGAGGGTGATAAAACCTTGTTTGTTTACGCTTACGTATACCATATAAGGACTTTCAATTAAAGCATCACAATAAGCGCTGAATTCTTCTTCGGTTTCCTGCAGTTTTTGCATCAGAATCCGGGCGCCGGACATATCCAGGAAAAAACTTTGCCCGATGGCCCCTACTATTTCTCCATCTTTTACGATAGGGAAACGGGTTACCACAGTATCGTTCCCGTTGATGGGCCATATGTCGGCCTTGTCAATCCTGCCGGTTTTCAGTACCTCGGGAAGCTCGGAGTGGGGCAGCACCTCCAGCACGTGCCGGCCCACCGCCTGGTCTCGGCTCAGGCCCAGCAAATCCAGAAAGGTTTGGTTCATCAAGGTGATGCGGGCATCCCTGTCCACTATCACCAGCGCCATAAAGGTGCTCTCCACCAGGACTTCGCTGATGTCTTCAATATTATACCCAGGCATTTATTCTTCTCCCCCGATTAATTCATTTTCCCTTCAACGGTCAAAACATACCCCGGTATCAGGCATCATCTTCATCCCAAGGCCTGAACCCTCTTCCGTAAACCTCAACCGTATCAGTTATGGTAAGAAAAGCCTGATGGTCAAGCTGGAAGATCAGTTCTTTCAGACGTGGGATTTCAGATTTACCGGTGGTTACCATAATTATATTTTCGACCTGCCCGGTATAAGCTCCTTTTCCTACTAAGTAGGTACATCCCCGATGCATTCCGTGAAGGATGGCATCAGCGATATACTCCGATTTTTTTGACACTATTATAACCGTCTTTTTGGTCCGGAACCCGGAAGTGACATTATTGACCATGGCCGCACTGGCAACCATGGTTATGGCGGAGTAAAGGGTCAATTCAATATTGGTGGTGATAAGTGCGGTAATTAACACGATACCGTTGGTAACCAAAAGCGTAGTACCGAAATTGACTCCCCAAAGACGGTGGATGATACCGGCAATAATATCCAGACCGCCGGTAGAACCCCGAAACATCAGAGCCGTGCCAACTCCGCATCCGCTGAGGGCTCCGCCGAATACGGCCGCCAGGAGCAGATCATTAATCCCCAGATGCACAGGCAGTGTCTCCAGCAGGCCTAAAAAGACCGTAAGGCTTATGGTTCCGACAAAGCTGTAAAGAGCAAAGCGCATGCTCACCAGTTTCCAGCCCGCAATAAATATCGGGATATTTAATACCATATACCATAACCATATGGGGTAGGGGGTGGTAAAGTGGAGAGCTATAGCGATGCCGCTTAAACCCCCGGTCACCAGATGAGCCGGTGCAATAATGAATTGGATGGCGGCTGCGGTCATGAAAGAGCCAAAAGCTATGCCGGCGATATCTTTAAACGATATTTTTTCCAGGACAGCATGCGTAGACATTCAATAAATCTCCTTAAAGTAAAAAAATGCAAAAATGTTGACATAACTCTTTAAATATTATCATAAATCAACCCCATAATGGGATGGTTTTTATTATGAAAATAGGGAATTATAATTCCCGCCGGGCAGTGAATTTCAAATTTATTATTTGACTGCACCGGCAGCAAATGATAACATGCAAGCGAAACATTTCAATTCCCCATCGCGGCACATTAAGACCGCGTGACCGGGACCCGGTATCCAGAACTGGCAGTATAAAGATGCAGCAACTATGACGATTTAACGAGGTGTCCGGTGAGTAATAAAACTAATGATTCAAGCAATAGAAAAGTTCCTTTTTGGATTACATTGCTTCTGGCGATTTCGTGTGGGGTAATCGTTGCCAATGTCTATTATTCTCAGATTATAGTGGGCCCGATAAGCCTGACCACCGGAATTCCTGCTCAAGCTGCCGGCCTGATTGTAACCATGACTCAGATCGGCTACGGTACCGGTTTGCTCTTTTTAACACCTTTAGGGGATATTATTGAAAACCGCCGACTGGTGGTAGTGACCCTGCTGGGGACGGCCTTAGCCCTGGCTGCGGCAGCTTGGACCCGGCAGGCGGTGCCGTTCCTGGCGGCTTCGCTGTTTATCGGGCTGGGGTCGGCGGCAACCCAGATACTGGTTCCTTATGCCGCTCATCTCTCGCCCCCGGAAATCCAAGGCCGCACCGTAGGTAATGTTATGAGCGGACTGCTGATTGGTATTACCATGGCCCGTCCGGTATCCAGCCTGATCACCGACCTATTCGGCTGGCCGGCGGTATTTGGCTTGTCGGCCCTGGTAATTATTCTGCTGGCAATTGTTCTGGTATTAGCTCTTCCACCCCGGCAACCCTCGGTTAAACTTCATTATCCGGCTTTAATCCGTTCCATGGGGAAATTGCTGCTGAATACTCCGATCCTGCGCCGCCGGGCTGCTTACCAAGCGTGTGTGTTTGCAGCTTTTAGTGTATTTTGGACTACGGTTCCCTTGCTGCTATCAGGCCCGGTTTTTCAATTGTCCCAACGGGAAATAGCTTTATTTGCCCTGGTAGGAATATCAGGGGCGTTAGCGGCGCCGGTAGCCGGCCGGGTTGCCGACCGGGGTCTGGTCCGTCCTGCTACTGCAGTAGCTATGGGCATGGTGCTGTTATCAATGTTGCTGCCATTGTTGATTCCATCCCATTCGCCTGTTGCTATGCCGGTTTTGGTGGGAGCCGCGATTCTGCTGAATGCTGGGGTATTTGCCAACCAGGTGCTGGGGCAGCGTACAATTTATGCCTTGTCGGCAGAGGTGAGGAGCCGTTTGAATGGATTATATATGGCTATGTTTTTTGCCGGAGGAGCGGTGGGTTCGTCAGTCGGAGGATGGGCCTATGCCACCGGAGGATGGAGTCTGGCGTTATATATAGGAACGGCATTTACCGTCATTACTCTGCTCTACTTTTTGACAGAAAAATAGCGTAATAATTAAGTGCTGCATCCGTTTCCTGCAGAATTTCCAGCCGGCTGTCCCGCTTTTCCCGCCGGCTGCTATTATTCAGCAATTCCTATACCGATCGCACCCGGTCCGGAATGAGCTCCCACCACTGCTCCTACCTGGCTTTTATAGATAGGTCCGTGATAATTAAGTCTTTCCCGCAACTGAGTGATCAGATAATCAGCATCCTCTTCACAAAGAGCGTGCTGTACGCAGATGACTGCATCCTCAGCCTGTTTGATACGCTTGACCGCCTCATCCACCAGGAGCTGCAAGGCTTTTTTTCGGCAGCGTACCGCCTTGATAGGATGGACTACTCCACCCAAAAATTCGCATACCGGTTTAATATTGATTAATTTTCCCAGGAAAGCGGTTGCGCCGCCTATTCGTCCTCCGGCCCGCATATAAGTAAGCTCATTAACGGAGAAAAGGGATACTACCCCGGGCAAAAGCTCCCGTATCCGCTTGACCAGTTCCTCGGTCACCATCTGACCCTGCTCAATCAGCTGGGCGATTTTGATTTCCAGGGCGGCCTGGCCGCAGCCGCAGGTATTTGATTCCATAACCTCAATTTTGGCTCCGGGGTGAGTTTTGATAAACGCATCGGCAGCCATAGTGGCTGCCTGAAGGCTGGCCGAGAGTGGCTTGGCAATAGTGGTGACAATGAAATCCCGATAGCCTTCGGCATACTTTTCCTCAAAAGCCTGGATCCACTCCGCGATTCCCGGAATTGAGGTTTTGGGGACCGAATTAGGCTGATTCTTCATCCGCAGATAGAAATTCTCGCTGCTGATATTAATATGCTCGCGGTACTGCTGCTGTCCGCCGAAATTTATATGAAACGCCACCTCTACGATGTGGTATTTTTTAAGTATCTCCCGGGGAATGCTCCCGGCAGAATCAACTATTTGCGCTATTTTCTGCTGCATTTCATCCGCTCCTTAGCAATCAAGTCCATCAATAAAAAACCGATATTAATTACCTTAATAAATTATTGCCCATATTGAGCAAGTCTATAAACCATGGGCGTTACCTTTATAATTGACAGTTCTTCTCTAACCGATTATTGTTGATAATAACAACGAAGTTCGAAATTAGTCAAATACTTAATAATAATGATACCATAATTATCCGTATTGCAGCATAACAACTGTATGATACGGTGGACGGGTCGAACTGACCTTGCGGGGGTTGTTGTGTTAAGGGGGGCTTCTATGTATATACATTTAGAAGGAGGTTTTATTTGCCATGGCGGAAGAGATTCGTTGGGTCAAAACTCACTGTGCACGAATGGATCATGGTGGCTGCGGCCTGCTGGTAGGAGTCAGAGATAATAAGATAATTCAGGTAAAAGGCGACCCGGAAGGATATTTGAATAAAGGGTATACCTGCTACAAAGGCAGGGTATCGGCTGATCGCTTAAGCCACCCGAACCGCCTCCGCCATCCCCTCAAACGGGTGGGAGAGCGGGGCGAGGGAAAATGGCAGCGTATTTCCTGGGAGGAAGCTTTGGATGAAACAGCTGCCAACTTGCTCAAAATCAAGGAAAAATACGGAGCCCGGGGGATGGGCTTTGGGGTCGGGATGCCCAAAGGGCTGGAACATTTCGTAATGATTCGGCTGGCCAATATTTTTGGTTCTCCCAATGTTATAGCCTCTCAGGATGTATGCCATGCACCGCGGGAGGTTACCGGCCTCCATACCTGCGGGTTTTATCCGGTTGCCGACCTGCATAACCCCACCAGTCTCATACTCTCCTGGGCCAGTAATAACCTTTCCACCAATGAAGAGGGGCAAATAGGCGGTCTTACCCTGGAGCAGCTTAAAAAAGGCGCCCGCTTGATCGTGGTTGACCCGCGCCGGACGGAACTGGCCCAAAAAGCCGATTTATGGCTGCAGCTCAAGCCGGGAACGGCGCCGGCCTTGGCCCTGGGATTCCTGCATGTGATCATTGAGGAAGAACTCTATGATAAAGATTTTGTCGAAAAATATACCTATGGTTTCGAAGATCTGGCCCAGCATATAAAATCGTATTCCCCGGAAGTGGTTGCGGAAATCACCTGGGTTCCCCCGGAGTTGATCAGGGAAGCGGCTCGAATGTATGCCGCCGCCAAACCTGCCGCCCTGCAGTGGGGAAATGCCATTGAACATGACGTGAATGTCTTTGATGCCGCCCGCTCCCTGGTTTGTCTGATGGCTATTACCGGAAACCTGGAGGTGCCGGGAGGCAATATCAATGCCCATGATCCTAAAATTATGGGACTGGGCGAGTTCGTACGTGCCGACCTCATTCCGGATAAGCGCAAGCAGATGCTGGGCGCTTATCACAGTACCATCCCTCGGTTAATGACGGTTCCGCCGGCCTATTTCCGCCAGGCGGTGCTTGAAGGGAATCCATACCCGGTCAGGGGATACTACGGTATGTGCACCAATCCCATGGTGGCCTGGGCTGACAGCCAGGTGACCTATGAAGCCTTCAGAAGTCTTGATTTTGTCGCGGTGGCCGAAATATTTATGACCCCTACTGCTGCTATGGCCGATATCGTCTTTCCGGTAGCCCATCAATATGAAATGAATGATATTGGCCATTACGGAATCGGACACGGAATGATACTGGCGCGCCCCCGCATCGTCGAGCCGCCGGAGGAATGCTGGCCTGATATAAAGATTATGAATGAACTGGGAAAACGGGTGTCGCCGGCGGAATTATGGCATGATGATTTTGAGGAATTTCTCGAAGACATAGTCAGACCTGCAGGTTTGACTTATCAAGAGTTTGTTGCCCGGGGTTATCTTAAAGGACCTGATCGCTTCAGGCTGTATGAAGAGAAAGGATTCCGTACCCCTACGGGAAAGATCGAGTTGAAGTTAAGCACGGCGGAAAAATTTAAATTAAAACCCCTGCCGGAATTTACCTCCCTGCCGGAAGAACCTGATGCGGAATATCCGCTTCTTCTGATAAGTGCCAAAAGCCGTTATTACCTTCTGTCTTCCTACCGCTGGGTTGATAAACTCAGGCAGAAAAGACCGCAGCCGACGGCTGAGATCCATCCCGAAACGGCAAAGACCTATGGGATCAGCGACGGCGACCAGGTAATGATTGCAACCAGGTACGGCGAGATCATTCAGGTAGCCAAGGTTACCGATATCGTTCATCCTGATGTAATCAGCGCGTCCTTGGGCTGGTGGTTTCCGGAAGGGGATGAAAAAGAGCAGTTTGAATGGAAGAAATCGAATTTCAACATGCTCACTTCTGTCAGCAAACTGGGTAAGGAATTCGGAACCCCCAACCTTAAGAACATACCCTGCCGGATAAGTAAACTATAAGGGTAGGAGTATCCAAACCGCAGATCAGATAAAAAGAGAATGCTTTTTAGATTTTTAGCCAAGGGCTACAGTTACTGCATAGGTTATGCAGGCTGCAGCCCTTTCAGTGTTTTTTTATTTGGACTCTGAACGGCACAATGTTCCGGAGAGGGGGAGATCCTCAGCTGTCTTACTGCCGGATGGCAGTCGGTCTTCGTTTTCGTTCAGCTTCCGCATCTCCCCATACATTAAGGTAGCAGTCAGCATGACGGATAGAGTATCGGCGATAGGCGCTGTACGCCATACCCCTTCTATACCCCAGAAATGGGGCAGAATAAGAAGCAAAGGGATAAAGAACAGGACTTGCCGGGACAAACTGAGTATTGCCGCCTGACGAGCTTTGCCGACTGCCTGAAAATAGTTGGAGCTTATAATCTGAAATCCAATAATAGGAAACATGGCCATAAAGGTCAGCATGGCATGGGTGGCCAAAGCTGTCAGGGCAGGATTTTGGATGCTGAACAGTCCGGCCAATTGCTCAGGCCAGATATGAATAGCCAGGTATCCCGTTACAGCTATGCCGGTCCCGGCCCAAACCGCTTTTTTCCAGGTCTGCTTGACCCTTTTATATTGCCGGGCCCCATAATTGAAGCCGATAATCGGCTGCGCCCCTTGGGCCAGCCCCAATATGGGCATAAACAACAGGGTGGAAATGCTCATCATAATACCGACTGCCGACAGGGCCATATCTCCGCCATAAAACATCAGAGTTTTGTTAAGTATGAGCTGCTGTATGCTGTTGGCCACCTGCATGGCAAAAGGGGCAAAACCAATGGCCATGATACTGCTCAGAATAGGCCAGCTGGGCTTCAGATTCTTTAAGCGTATTTTGACCAGACTTCTGCCGCTCAGGAAATAGCTCAGCACCCAGGCGGCGGATACCATTTGTGCCAGGACGGTTCCGAGAGCCGAGCCTTTGATCCCCCAGCCCAGGATGAAAATAAAAACATAGTTCAGCCCGGTGTTAAGCACCGCCCCCAGCAGTTGCGTATACATGGCCATTTTGGGGTTACCTTCAGCCCGAATGAAGTTGTTGCACCCCATGCTGATGGAGCCAAACACCGAGCCCAGCATAATAATATGAGTAAAATCCCGGGCATAGGGAAGGACCTTAGCATCTGCGCCAAAGGCAAGCAATATGGGTTCGGTAAAGATAAAGAAGATGGCGGCCAAAATAGCCGGTAAGAGAATTATCATGGCCAGGCCATTTCCGGCCACTTTTTCCGCCTCATCTTGGCGCTGCTCCCCCAGACGAATTGATATTAAGGCGGTAGCGCCGATTCCTATTAAAATAGACACGGCCATCAAAATAATCATTATAGGAAAGGCAACGGTAGTCGCCGCTATTGCTAGTTGACCTACCCCCCGGCCGACAAATATGCGGTCTATAATATTATAAAGCGAATTAACCAGCATGGCGATAATGGCAGGCCAGGAAAAAGTCCAGAGCAGCTTGCCGATATTCCCGTCACGCATTTCTTGCGAACGATCCATAAAAATATTCCTGCTTTCTACTAATCTGTAACTTTACTATTTTAAATGAATAAGTAAAGAAGATCAAGATTTTTTAAAAGTATATGCTGACATAAAATTAAAACCGAAAATATTTTATTATGGGGATTCTTGTTTCTGGGTAATTGATGCTTTTTTATCTTCCCCGGGGCGGTTCGAATTCCGGCAGGTGCTGCCGGTAGCGCAGCGGGATAAAGTGGGTCTGGAGGCGGGGATTGCGGCGGGAATCAATGCTGATCCCGGCAAAATAGAGCTTCCATAGTTCCCGGTAGCGATCTTCTTCCGGACCGGATGAGTCCAGCTGATGGTCAAAACCGGTCAGATACCACCGCCGCTGCGGAGCACGCCTTTCTTCAGGCGGGTTTTGTCCGTCGTAAATAACCGCTATATTTCTTTTCAAATCGTGAATTATCCAGCGCTCGTTCGCCATGCGGTCGGCGAAATGATCGGCGATCAGGGGAAGAATATCATGGTCAGGGGACAGGCTGGCGTATAGAAACCGGCCCTGGCCGGTAAACCGGAGCAGTCCTAAAAAACGCTCGGCCTCCCGGGCGACCCGGCGGGCGATTTTATGCAAAGGATGCACCCGGGGATGGGAATGGTAAAAATCAATTTTTGCTCCCAGGCGAAATCCCAGGCGCAGATAGCTGAGAATGATGTTTTCCTTGCCGGGATAGGAAGAGAGAAAAGCCTTATAAACCAGGAGCAGGGAAGACCCGGATATTTTTTGCTCAATAGCCTGGGATACTCTGGCGGCCTGGGCGGGGTTGCTGGTCACAATGCTGCTGCTGCCGGTCAGGGAGCCCTGGTAAAGCTCCTGGAGGTAGATGCCGTCAGCTTTCTCCCGGTAATAATTATGGTAAATGCAGCTTAACAGCCCCTCAAAACTGCCGTCGTACAAATAATCCACCGCTTTTCCTCCTAAATGCATGAATCAGGTTAAAATAAAGTCAACTGCGTCGTCTCGGGTGGGGGAGGCGCAATCGCCCGGCGGACAGAGGCCGGATCAAAAGGCCGGGGACCATCATAAACGCCTTTGCAGGTAATGAAATACCGGGCCCATTTGTAAACCGCGCCCAGTTTTTTTAACTGGTCGGCCGAAACCGCGGCCAGCCGCCGCTGGGTGGTTATGCGCCAGGCTGATTTGGGCCCGATGCCCGGAATGCGGAGCAATTCTTCATAGGAAGCCCGGTTGATTTCCAGCGGAAAAACATCCGGGTGGCGAAGGGCCCAGGCCATTTTAGGGTCGATATCGGTCTCCAGGTAGGGATGGTCGGCGTCGACGATCTCGTCGACCTCAAAATGATAGTAGCGCAGGAGCCAATCCGACTGGTAAAGCCGATGCTCCCGCAGAAGGGGCGGAGCGGTGGACAGGGCGGGCAGATTGGCGTCCTGGTTGACCGGAACATAGGCCGAGAAATAGACCCGTTTCAGCCCGAAAGTCTGGTAGAGCCCCTGGGTGGCCCGCAGGATGACCATATCGCTGTCCGGGGCGGCTCCGACAACCATCTGGGTCGATTGCCCGGCCGGGACAAATTTGGGGGTATGGCGCAGCCGTCTGCGGTCCTTCCGGTTGACCAGGATCTGGTCCCTGACCTGCTGCATGGGGGTGTAAAGCAAGGGCAGTGATTTTTGCGGCGCCAGCAGGCGCAAGCTCTGTTCACTGGGCTGTTCTATGTTGACGCTCATTCGGTCGGCCAGCAGCCCGGCTTGCTGAACCAGGTCAGGGTCGGCTCCGGGGATGATTTTTACATGGATATAGCCGTGAAATTCATATTCCCGGCGGAGCAGGGCCAGTACCTGGATAATCTTTTCCATCGTGTGCTGGGGCGATATTTCCACCGCGGCGCTGAGAAACAGGCCTTCAATATAATTGCGCCGGTAGAACTGGATGGTCAGGTCGGCGATTTCCCGGGCGGTAAAACTGACTCGGGGGACGTCGTTAGAGCGCCGGTTCACACAGTAGCGGCAGTCATAAATACAGTCATTGCTCAGCAGGACTTTGAGCAGAGAGATGCAGCGTCCATCCTCGGACCAGGAGTGGCAGATGCCGTAAGCTTTGGCGTTTCCTATTCCTCCCCCGTTCTTCCGGGATACTCCGCTGGAAGCGCAGGAGACATCGTATTTGGCCGCAGCGCTTAGAATCGTCAGCTTGGAAAGGGTATCCATAAACTCACCTCAAAGAAGACTTATACATGTTTGTCCATATTGAACCGAAAAACTACGGAATAATCGCAACCAGGCTGAATTAACCTGAAGGCGAATGTTTGTTCGATAATTATAGCATATTAAATACTATATTCAAACAGATGTTCGGTATTTTTAATCAAAGTAAAAATCAGCCCGAAGTGAAATGTATGCTATTGAAGTATCGTATGCTTTATAAATTGAAACAGTTGAGGAGGGATAGCATGATAAAAAAACAGGCCAAGTTGCTGGCCAGCCTATTGATTCTGATGATGATTCTGTCGCTGGTCAGCGCTTGCGGAGAAAAAGCTCCGGATACTAAAAACGCCAAGACCGCTCAAGCTGCCGAATTTGCCCGCTACCAGCCAGTGGTGGTGGAGGAAAAGCCTCAGGTAAAGCCTTATGCGATTGCCTCCGATCTCGGCAATGTGATCAACGCCCGGCGCTTCGAATTCTCTACCGCCAGCCGGGATTTGCTGCTGCAAAACGGGTTTGTGGTAACACCGGATAAAGCTTTGGAATTTTTCACCTGCTACGAAATCAATCGCTATGACCAGATTCCCAATTTTGTAACCACTGATTCCATGCTGCACAATTATCATCTGTATTTCAGCTATCTGTTGAAATCCATTGAGAGCCAACACCTGGCTCCCGGACTCAAGCAATTAAACCTCGGCATGCTGGCCGCTGCGATCGAACAATATGACGCTTTGAAAGGCACTGCCTGGGAAAACGCCGCCCGGCGCAACCTGGCCTTTTTCAACGTAGGGAGTATTTTGCTGGACCCCGGAATAAAGCCGGCCGGGTCCGTAAAAAAAGAAGTTGAGCAGGAACTGGCGCTGATCAGGGGACAGGCCGGAATCGGCATATCTCCGGTAATGAGCATAGGGGCTTCCCAGGACATATTGGAGTCTTTAAAAGAGGATTACACCCAGTATATTCCCCGGGGCCACTATACCCAGGGCGAAGAGTTGCAGAGATATTTTCAAAGTATGATGTGGTACGGCCGCATGACCTTCAGGGTAAAAAACGAGGATGAAACCCGTTCCGCGGTGCTGATGACCCTGGCTTTAAACCGGGATGGAAATCTTTCCCGCTGGAACGACATATACGACGTCTCTACATTTCTGGTGGGGAAAAGCGACGATTTGAGCTATGCCGACTACATGGCTCTGCTTAATAAAACCTATGGAGAGAAAATCACTTATGCGACGCTGACCGGAGATGAAACGCGCTGGAAAGCTTTCCGGCAGGGCCTGGCCCGGGTGCAGCCCCCTAAAATCAATTCCATACCCATATTCGACCCCGAAATTCAGCCCGATCGCAATAAAGAGATCCTGGGCTACCGTTTTATGGGGCAGAGGTACACGCTGGACGCCGACATCTTTCAGAGGCTGGTATATCGCGAGGTGGGGGAGAACTCTCAGGGAGAAAAGCGTCTCCTGCCCAAAGGATTGGATATTGCGGCCGCTTTCGGCTCGACTGCGGCCACGGACATTCTCAGGGAGATGGGTGAATATGATTACGACCGCTATCCGGAAAACATGTCCCATATGCAGGATTACACCACCGGGCTGGATATAACCTCCTGGAGCCAGAACCTGTACTGGAACTGGCTCTACACCCTGAAACCGCTGACCAATGAGAAACCCCCGGGCTATCCGGTCTTCATGCTTAACCAGGCCTGGCAGAGAAAAGAACTGAACACCTTTTTAACCAGTTGGACCGAGTTGAAGCACGACACCATTCTCTACAGCAAGCAGGTGGTGGCGGAAATGGGCGGAGGCGGCGAGGAGAAAATTGACGATCGGGGTTATGTGGAGCCTAACCCGCAACTGTATGCCCGCCTGGCGGCTCTGGTCGCCATGACCCGGGAGGGGCTGACCGCTCGAAAATTAATTGATGCTCGCGATCAGGAGAATCTAAACCGGCTGGAAGAACTGGCCCTGGCTTTGAAAACCATTTCCGAAAAGGAACTGCAGGAAATTCTATTGACTGATGATGAATTCGAACTGATCAGATCCTATGGCGGGCAACTGGAACACTTTTGGCTGGAGGCATTGCGCGACCGCGGGGTGGAAAGCCGCTCCGAATTGTTGAATAATCCGGCTATGCTGGTGACCGATGTGGCCACTGCTCCTCCCGATACGGTGCTTCAGGAGGGAAGCGGATTCATTGAAGATATTTATGTGGTAGTGCCGGTGGAGGGTAGCCTGAGAATAGCACGCGGGGGCGTCTACTCCTATTACGAATTCAGCGGCCGGACAACGGAGCGCCTGACCGATGAAAAATGGCGGGAGATGCTCATCAATGACGGCGAGAATCCGGAAAGGCCTGACTGGACCAGGGCCTATGCCGGAGCGGAGGAGACCCGGGTCAAGAGTTCTTGGGAGGATGAATGACATTGCCGGAAACAGATTAAAACCGATTTTATTAATTGGCATAAGCTTATTTTTTGTCATCCTGGCAATGGCTTGGATTGAAAAAGAGGCCGCCCCCAGAGAATGGCAGGCTGATTTAAACGATAATGGAATTGAGGAGCGATACTTTCTCCATAATCATCAGATAACCGTTAGTGAAAACCAACGTACCCTATGGCAATCTCCGCCAGCCTGGGAGGTTGAGCAAATAGTGGTTGGAGACGCGACCAACGACGGGCGGGAGGAGCTGCTTTTCCTGCTCCGGAAAGAAGGCAGCTACGGATCTTCCCGTCCCTTTTGGCGGACCGGAGCGGATCGGATTTGGAGCAGCCATCTTTTCGTGTATTCCCTCCAGGGAGAAAAGCTAAGGCCGGTTTGGTGCTCGTCCGCTTTAGACCGGCCCTTATACGATTTACAGATCGCCGCCGACCCCGCCGACGGCCAGAATTATTTGACCGCCCGGGAAAAACAATGGGGATTCAAGCTGGGACCGCGACCCCGCCTGCGGCTTAAATGGGACGGCTGGGGCTTTACCTGCCTCAGCTGGAGCAGAGCGGTAGCAATTGCCTGATATTAAGCTAAAATAATAAAAGCCGTGAGGCTGTCATCAGTTGGGAAAATCTTTTAGTTATTTTCATAGTGGGGAGTGAAGGATAAATTGAAGTGGTTAGGCATATATTTCGGACTCTATGTTCTGGTTACCATCGGCGTTTATCATGTATTGGTAGTCAAACTGGAGGCAGGTTTTGGGGTCTGGCCCTGGATAGCCTTTCTTCTGCTGGGGCTGGTCTGCCTCTACTTTGCCTTGACTGCCCCTACTGATGCCTGGTCCATGTGGTGGGGCTATAATGCCTTCATTAATCTGTGGTCGGTAAAAGAAATGTTTGATCAGAGGGAGCGGGTCAGACAGCAATGTTGCCGATAGCAAATAAATGGGAGCATTAGCGGTGCTCGTAGAGTGTATGCTCCGTCTGACGGTTCCTGCATATTTATCATCTCTGCGTCTATTTCTAATTAACCCCTCATGACCGGGGGCCACAACCAAGAATGAAAATAGTCCCACGGTTTCGCTACTTTTTTGACGCGGAATTCAGGGAATTTAGAAGGAAAAACGCGGAAGAAAAATCTAATAAATTCCGCGCATTTCCCCAAGATTTCGCGGGTTCCGCGTCTTTCTTATAATGAATCTGCATGATTCTGCGTAATCGGCGTCTATTTTCTATTAAGCCGTGCTATCCCTCTGCCTCTGCCTCTTCATTACTGTGTAGACGCCCTCGTTTCAAGGAGGCCAGTATTCCCAGCCCGCATAATATGGTGAAAACGATAAATGATACCCGCATGCAGGCCATAATGGTGGCGGGGTCGGCTTCGGCCAAGGGCACCTGCCCCACGAACAGGGCAATCAGGAGGGTGACTATGGACATGCTTATGGCCTGGCCGACCAGCCGCATGGTGCCCAGGGAGGAGGAAGCTATGCCGTAGAGCCGTATGGGGACCGACCCCATAATGGCGTTGTTGTTGGGGGATGCAAACAGAGCAAAACCCAGACCGGCCAGCAGCAGATTGGCTACCAGCCAAACCGGAGCCGTAGTGGCTGATATAAATATGAAGAAAAACAGGCTGAGAGCCGAGCACCCCATGCCCAGAGAGGCTACCAGCCGTGGTTCCAGACGATCAGACAGAGTTCCGGCCAGAGGGGATAGTATAGCCATGAGCAGGGGCTGGGCCAGGAGAATAAGACCGGCTGCCTGGGAGTCATATCCTCTAACCACCTGAAGGTATACCGATAACAGAAAGGTTACGGCAAAGGTGGCGCTGTAGTTGATCATGGCCGCCAGGTTGGAAAAAGTGAAGGCCATGTTATGCTTAAACAGCCGTACCTGCAGAATGGGATAGTCGCTGCGCAATTCCCAGAATATAAAAAGGAAGAGTAAGACCAATCCCAGTAAAACCAGGTAGCGCGACCATACAAAGTCGGCGACGGAAGAGAGACCGTAAAGGAAGGCCAGCAGCCCCGCTATATAGAGCAAGCTGCCGGAAACATCAAATTTCTCGCCCCGGGCTTCCGCCCATTCGCTGCGCAGCCGAAAATGGATCCCGGCTATGGCTAAAAAGCCGAGCAGGGTAGTCAGGTAAAATATGCTGCGCCAGCCCCAATAGTGATTCATCATCCCCCCCAGCACCGGTCCTACCGATAAGCCCAGGTAAGTGACGGCAACACTGTAGCCCAGAGCGCGACCTCTTTTATGAGGAGGATAAACGGAAGTGAGAATAGCCATGCCGGTACTGAATATCATGGCTGCGCTTAAACCCTGCAGAAAACGAACGCCTATAACCATTTCCATGGATGAAGCCAAGGTGGTCAGCAGAGTGAAAAGAGTATAGAGAATAGTTCCCAGCAGATACATGCGGCGTCTGCCATGGATGTCGGCCAGACGTCCAAGGGGCAGTAGAAATATGGCTGAAGCCAGCAGATAAGCGGTAATCGCCCAGCTCGCCAATATGGCGTTGCTGCCGAATTCATGCCCCATGGCAGGCAGAGCCAGATTAATTGAACTGCCCATGAAAGTAGTCATAAACGAGGTGGTCATAACTGTATATAAGGTAGTTTTTTCCCTTGATGTATTTTCCATAATCATTGCTCCATCTTTTAATTCTTTCTGATAATCTCCAGAGATGATGGGGATCTCTCCCCACTATTTCGGAGTGATTTTTACTGCCCTTCTACGATTGATGTTATTATACCTCCTTAAGTCTTCCAGTAAAAGGTCAAAGCTGATTCCTCTTTCAAGCTATACAATCAAGCTGATAATTAAGATGATCAATAATCAATTTGAGAAAACATTAACTAACTTTTTAAAGATATTTTAGAAAGTTTCAGCAGGCGGAAAATAAGCTTATGATCGGCTATTTTTCCACGTTTTCGGCATCAGCAGCATCGAAAAAATAAAATATTTAAGCCTGCTGCAGGAATGGCACGTAATTTGCATATCTGATTGGCATTCGTTTGATTTAAAAAAAAAGGAGGGGTGGGAGTGGGAGTAGGTGAACAGGCCTTGGAATGTTTCATTGCTGGAGTAACCGGAGTCTTTTTGGTCATGGCCCTCTTGCAGTTGGCAATTATGTTTAGCTCTAAACTAGCCATCTGGCTAGAGTCACGCGGCAAGAAAGATGATGTCTCACAGGCGGGCAAGAGTTAAGAGACTAAAATTAGGAGGTTAATCAAGCAATGGATATCGTAAAGGACATACTTTTATCAACCGGGTTTTTTGCTTTAACCTGGGGTCAGGTATTAATGTGGATAATTGGTTGTACTCTGATCTATCTGGCCATTAAAAAGGGATTTGAACCACTGCTTTTACTGCCGATAGGTTTCGGTATACTTATGGCCAATTTGCCGCTGGCGCCGCTTATGAATGAAGGCTCCGGGCTGATATGGCGCTTTTACCATTACGGACTGGAATGGGAAGTCATTCCTCCCTTGATTTTCTTAGGACTTGGCGCTATGACCGACTTCGGCCCGGTAATCGCCAACCCCAAGACCCTGCTGCTGGGGGCCGCTGCTCAAGTAGGGGTATATCTTACATTTTTCCTGGCTATCCTCTTGAAATTCACGGTACCCCAGGCATCAGTCATCGGCATTATCGCCGGAGCCGACGGCCCCACCACCATCTACCTGGCTTCCAAGCTGGCGCCCGAGATGATGGGAATCTGTGCCGTAGCCGCTTACTCTTATATGGCTCTGGTGCCGTTGATCCAGCCCCCGGTAATGAAGGCCCTGACCACAGAGGAAGAACGCAAGATAGTCATGAAATCCCTGCGCCCGGTCAGCAAGCTGGAAAAGATTTTCTTCCCCTTGGTAGCTATGATAGTAATTTGTTTAGTGGTACCCGACTCCTCTCCATTAATAGGTATGTTCATGCTGGGCAACCTGTTCCGGGAGTCCGGCGTGGTAGCCCGGCTTTCCAATGCGGCCCAGAACGAGTTGATGAATATCGTGACCATCTTTCTGGGCATATCGGTGGGCGCTACCATGTCGGCCGAGACCTTTTTAAACTTTAAGGTCATCTACGTATTCATACTGGGTTGTGCCGCTTTCATATTGGCAACTGGTACCGGCGTTTTATTTGCCAAACTTATGAATTTGTTCCTGAAAGAGAAGATCAATCCGCTTATCGGGGCGGCGGGAGTATCGGCCGTTCCTATGGCAGCCCGGGTCGTGCATAAAGTAGGCTCGGAAGCCAACCGCCGCAACTATCTGCTGATGCATGCCATGGGGCCTAATGTTGCCGGTGTTATCGGCACGGCGGTAGCCGCGGGCATGTTTATCAGTGTTTTAGGTTAGAAGATTACTTTATTGCAGATATTAATCTAGGGAAGGGGGAGAGACGGCACCGTCATCCATTAAAGGTTTTGAATTTATCTGTGAAAGGCTGCAAGCAGTGACTTGAAGTTCACCAATTTAAAATAATTAATGATTTGGGAGGTAATAATAATGGCAAACTTTGAAAGTCCTTTATCCGGCAAAATTCTTGAGCTCAACCTGGAAGTAGGGCAGGCAGTCAACGAAGACGACGAGGTCGTCGTTATTGAAGCCATGAAGATGGAAAACCCCATATACTGCCCGGCGACCGGCACGGTCAAGGAACTGAAGGTCAAAGTCGGGGATCAGGTAAACGAAGGAGACATCCTGGCTGTAATTGAGTAGAGTTGTAGTTTTTTAATATAATTCGGAGGGTTGCATAATGGATTTTGCATTAACAGAAGTTCAGAAAATGGTTCAGGATATGGCCCGGAACTTTGCAGAAAAAGAAATAGCTCCTTATGTGGATCAGGATGAGGAAAACCATTATTATCGCCGTGAGATCCTGACCAAAATGGGGGAATTAGGACTTCTGGGATGGAGTATCCCTGAAGAATACGGCGGCAATGGCATGGGCTGGATGGAAGCAGTGCTGGCACTGTATGAAATCGCCAAGGTGCATACCTCATGGAGACTTTCCGTCAGCGGCAACTGCTGGGGTCCGGCTATGACCATCAACCAGTATGGCACGGAAGAACAGAAACAAAAATATATCCCCGGTCTGGTAAGCGGCGAATATGTAGGCAGTTTTGCTATCACCGAAGCCAATTCCGGTTCCGATGTGGCCAGCATGAAGACCTTTGCCGAAGACAAGGGCGACCACTGGCTGATTAACGGCAGCAAAATGTGGATATCCGGCGGGCACGTATCTGATGTGGGACTGGTCTATGCGGTTACCGAAAAGGGAGCCGGAGCCCGGGGTTTATCCTGCTTCGTAATTGATTTCAACAATACCCCGGGAATTACCCGTATACCTATTAACACCAAATTCGGGATGTACTGCGCTCCTACTTCCGAACTGGTATTTGAGAATGCTGTCGTTCCGAAAGAAAACCTTTTAGGACCTTTGAATAAAGGTTTCCAGATTTGCATGTGGCAGCTGAACAATACCCGTATGGGCTGTGCCACCGGCGCTGCCTCTTTATCAGCCGCAGCCACCGAGGGTTCGGTACAGTACGCCAATGAGCGTACCCAATTCGGTAAGCCGATCGGCAAATTCCAGATGATCCAGCAGCAGATTACCGAGATGAAGCTGGAGGACGAGGCCGCCAAATACCTGGTTTACCATGCTGCCTGGTTAAAGGACAATAATCTGCCTAACCAGCAGGCTACTTCCATGGCCAAACTTTATGCCTGCAAAGCTGCGGTCAATGCTGCCAACCTGGCTATGAAAGTCTATGGTTCTTACGGTTATTCCACTGAATATCCCTGCCCCAGATGGCTCAGGGATGCCAAACAGTTTGAGACCCTGGAGGGAACCTCCAACATTCATACCACGATCGTCGCCAACATCGAACTGGGCTATACGCCTAACAGATAAGCAAAAGCAGAGGGGCTGCACATTCCCCTCTGCTTTAATAAAAAACTGCTGTTTACCGTTTTAAAGAAGGGAGGCCCTGGAATGGGAGAATACGGCTATTCAATGCATCCTTATTTCAAAGAGATGCCCGAAGTGGGCAAAGCTCTTAGCCGGGAACTGAAGCAAAACATCGAACAGATAAAAGAGGTGGAAGCCGAGGTAGCCCAAGAGGCGGACCGGGTGAAAAATACCGGCAAGGCTACTGAAGCCATGAACAGTAAAGGCGAGATGACTGCCTGGCAGCGTCTTGAGTACCTGGTAGACCCCGGCACCTGGTGCCCTTTGCACACCATATATGATCCGGTGGGAAACGAAGAAGGCAATACCGGAGTTATTGACGGTCTGGGTAAAATCGCCGGTAAATGGGCGGTTATAATCGCTTCCAATAATAAAATTATGGCTGGCGCCTGGATTCCGGGACAGGCAGACAATATCCTCAGGGTTACCGATATAGCTAAGAAACTGCATATTCCCCTGGTATGGGTACTTAACTGCAGCGGAGTTAAGCTGATGGAGCAGGAAGAGGTTTATGCCAATCGTCGCGGCAATGGCACCCCTTTCTACCGTCATGCGGAACTGAATCAGATGGGGATTCCGGTAATCGTAGGCATTTACGGCACTAATCCTGCCGGGGGCGGCTACCATGCCGTCAGTCCGACCACCTTAATAGCGCACCAGAAGGCCAATATGGCAGTCGGCGGCGGTGGTATCGTAGGCGGGATGAATCCCAAGGGCTACTTTGACGATGAAGCGGCCGAGCAATTGATAGAAGCTACCCGCAAGTTCAAGTCCACTCCTCCGGGCCGGGTTGAGATTCATTACAATGGCACCGGTTTCTTCCGGGAAGCCTGTGATACGGAAGAAGCAGTTCTTGATACCATTAAAAAGTATATTAAGGATATGCCGGCTTATCATCCTGATTTTTTCCGGGTGGCAGATCCCGCCGAACCCAAATTCCCGGCCGAAGATATTTACAGTCTGGTACCGTTCAATCAAAAGCGGGGCTATCAATTAAGGGAAGTACTGGCCCGTCTCTTTGATAACAGCGAGCATATGGAATATAAACCTGATTATGGGCCTGAGATCTACTGCGGACTGGCCAAAATCGACGGCTATCTTTGCGGTTTTATCGGCAACAATCAGGGAGCTCTGGGCGATTATCCGGAATACACCGACCAGTACAAGGGTATTGGCGGTAAGCTCTATCGTCAGGGTCTGATTAAGATGAGCGAATTCGTAACCTTCTGCGGCCGTGACCGCATACCCGTGGTTTGGGTCCAGGACACCACCGGCATTGATGTGGGTGATATAGCCGAGAAGGCGGAACTCTTAGGTTTGGGACAGTCTTTGATCTATTCCATTGAAAGCACCGACATCCCCATGATGCTGCTGGTATTAAGAAAAGGCACCGCTGCTGCTCATTATGTCATGGGCGGGCCTAATGCCAACAACAACAATGTCTTTACCCTGGGAACAGCCACTACTGAAATCTATGTCATGCATGGCGAAACCGCAGCCGCAGCCTCCTATTCCCGCCGTCTGGTCAAGGAAAAGGATGCCGGTAAGCCTCTGGGACCGGTGATCGAAAAAATGAACGATATGGTCAAACAGTATCATGACAAATCCCGTCCGGCTTATTGCGCTAAGAGAGGTTTTGTGGATGAAGTAGTCAATATGACTGATCTGCGTAATTACTGCAAGGCTTTTGTAGGTTCGGTCTATCAGAACCCGGCCTCCATCTGCCCCTTCCATCAGATGATAACCCCCAGGGTTATCCGGGGTTAATAAGTTTTCCCTTAAATGCCCGCTGGTATGGTCAGAACCCCCCACTCCTCCCCACACAAGCGGGCAGATTGAGGGAAAATTCATATAATGCCGCTACGGCATTCGTTATGCGGGCTCCTGTGCACAAACAGGAGCCTTTATTGATGCCGTAATGTGCAAAATGATAAATCTTGATAAAATGATAAAAATCTTTTTTAGCAGAAATGCTAAAATAGCCGGTTAAAGGCTTGGCATGAAAATTGCTATAATAAAGTATACAATTGATAATATAGTTAGGGGGGATGTGAATTGAAGCCGGATTTAAGCATAGAAGTATGTGGCAGAATGTTCAAAAACCCAATAGTTGTTGCTTCGGCGACGCCAACCAAGGATTCAAGCTTTATGAAAAAATGTGTGGATTATGGTGTCGGCGGGATTGTAGCTAAAACGGTAACAGTTGAATCCCGGCTGCAAAAACATGTATCACCGCGTTTTACCATACTGCATAAGAAGGCTTGGCCCTTTGCTTTCTCCAATTACTCCTGTGAGTTTCTTGCTACGCATACGCCGGAGGAGTGGGCCCAGGAACTGGCCGGGGCGGCTCGGTATTGTCACGCTCATAATACCAGGCTGATAGGCAGCATATCGGGTACTACCCTTCAGGTATGGGCTGATTTGGCCCGGAAGATGGCTGGTACCGGTGTGGATATGTTGGAACTTAATTTTGGCTGCCCGCATCCGAACGATCTGGGCTATAAAAGCGGCCTGGAACTGGGAAGTGATCCGGAGCTAGCCTGTGAGGTAGTCAGAACGGTAGTTGCGACGGTTGACCTGCCGGTATTTGTGAAGCTGACGGCGGAGGCAATAAGTCCGGTCATGATGGCGCGGAAGATGCAGGAGTGTGGAGCCAGCGGGGTTACGGTAATGAACCGTTTCCCGGCTCTGGATCTTGATATTGAGACTGGAAGACCTTTGCTGCATGGCTCTTTTGCCGGCGTAGGGGGCCCATGGATGCGTCCGCTGATGTTGAAATGGGTAGCCAAGGTGGCGAAGGAAGTTGATATCCCGATATCAGCCAGCAGCGGCATTTGGGGCTGGCAGGATATTGTGAAGGCTATAATGGCAGGCGCCAGCACTGTACAAACCTGCACCGCCCTAATGTATAGCGAAATGGGTTTCCGTAAAATCAATGATTTCATAATCGGCCTGGAGTCCTATATGGAAAGGAAAGGCTTCTCCAGTATTGCTGAACTGAGGGGCATAAGTCTCAGCCAAATTGTGACCTGGGATAAAGTAGATCGTGAAACCAGGGCTATTTCAGTAGTTAATCCGCAAAGATGCACCGGATGCGGTATGTGTAAGGGCTGGTGCCTGTACGGGGCCATTTCTTTTAAAAACAAGAAGGCCATAATTGATCCCGGCAAATGCGACGGCTGCGGCTTATGTGCTTCCCTTTGCCTGGACGAAGCCATCTTCATGCGAGGTCCGGTTCCCGTTTTCCTGGGCGACTTTAACTAGTGCTCTTATTCTGGGCGGAAAGGATTTTTTAGGGTATGAAACTATACCAGGCTCTCAACTTGGGGCAGTGTGCGACAGTAGCGTTGGTCGGCGGGGGGGGCAAGACCAGCATAATGTACCATCTGGCGGAGGAAATCCCGGCGCCTTACCGGGTATTAATAACTACCACCACCAAAATAGCAGCGCCGGAGCCGGGAAGATACCCTTGCTTCTATACTGACCGGGAAGGTTATGAAGAGGCCCTCATCAAGGTTCTTCAGTCCGGTCAAAGACCGGTTTTGGCCTCGCAAAGAATTAAGAAAAATAATAAGTTTGATGGGGTTAAACCCTCAGACCTCGCGGCTCTGTTTAAAACCGGTCAGGTGGACTTTATACTGGTGGAGGCGGACGGGTCCAAAGGGCGGCCGCTGAAGGGGCACCTGGACTATGAACCGGTAATTCCGGAAATAACTACCCGGTTGATAATAGTGATCGGAGCCGATGTTTTAGGACGTCCTCTTGATGCCGAGTATGTCCACCGGCCGGAGATAGCGGCGGAGCTTACCGGGCAGGAAATGGGCACTATAGTAAAACCTGAAACCATAGCGCGGCTGATTGCGCACCCCCGGGGAATATTGCGCACCAGCCCTGCCCAGGCGGAAAATATAGCCGTTATCAACAAAATTGATTCCCTCGGCACCTGGGATGAGGTATATGAAACTGCCCGGCTGCTTAAAGAAAGCAAACGGCTCAGTAAAATAATTTTATGTTCCATGCACAGTGAAAATCCGGTAGCGGATATAATAGAATAGAAGTACTTTTAAGAAGCCAGGGTATGATTTAATGGGACTTACGGGATCGTTAAATCATACCTTGTGCTTTTAAAAGCGGATTAATCCTTCAGTGAATTGATCTCTTTCAGCCGGCGATACAGGGTGGCGATACTTATGCCCAAATATTTGGCGGCTTGTTCTTTGCCCTCCGTGGTTGTCCCGAATTTCTCCAGAGCCTGACAGACAGCTTCGATTTCCATATTTTTAAGTTTACCCGGTTGATTGGGGATAGCGCCTTTAAAGAGGCCGCCGTTTATCTGCAGGGATTTGTTCTCAGTGTTGCCCACCCGGAATAGGCGGTTGGGAAGGTGCTCCATCCCTATCATCTGCCCATCTTCACTCATGTTAATGGCATATTCAATGGTATTTTGCAATTCTCTAATATTACCCGGCCATGAATAATGGAGCAGCATTTTCTGAACCTGAGGGTCGATTCTCTGCAGGCTGCGTCCCATATGCTTGCTGTATTTGGCCAAAAAATGTTCGATCAGGATAGGAATATCTTCTTTCCGCTCCCGGAGTGGGGGAATGAAAACCGGAATAACGCTCAGTCGGTAGTACAAATCATCACGGAATTCATGGTTTTCTACCATCTCTTCCAGGTTGCGGTTGGTAGCGGCGATGATTCTGACGTCAATGGGAATCTGTTCTATACCGCCAACTCTTTCAATAACCCGGTTCTCCAGCACCCGTAAGAGTTTGCTTTGCAGATGCAGAGGCATGTCCCCGATTTCATCCAGAAAGATGGTTCCTCCCCGGGCCAGCTCGAATTTGCCCGGTTTGCCGCCCTTCTTAGCTCCGGTAAAGGCCCCTTCCTCGTAACCGAACAGTTCGCTTTCCAGCAGGGAGTCTGGTATAGCGCTGCAATTGAGGGCGATAAAGTTTTTATCGACCCGATAACTGGCGGTGTGGACCGCATGGGCGAACAGTTCCTTACCCGTACCGCTTTCGCCCCGGATCAGAATGGTAGAGTCGGTCAGAGCAGCTTTACGCAAACTCTCTTTAATCTGTTTTAAGGCCAGGCTATTGCCCTGGATATCGTCGAAGCTGTATTTGCTGAAGCTGCCCATCAGTCTGGACGCATATGACTGTACCTCGCTCAGATTGCGGATAGAGATGTTGACTCCCATATGCTCCTTGTTTTCTCCTAAAATAGGCACTACAGTTGCCATAAAACTTTTTTTTCTGCTCTTACTGGTTTTTTTATAGTCAAGCTCGGTTTCCAATGGGCGCTCATCGGCAAAAGAGATATTAAGGTCGGGGAAAAGCGATAATATTGACTTCCCCAGCACGCGGTCTTCCTCCAGTTCCAGAAGCCTGGAAGCAGAGCGGTTCATATGAACGATGTTATTGTCGCTGTCAGTAGCAATGATGCCTTCGTGGACGGAATTAATAACATAATTATACCTTTTTAACAGAACGTTCAGTTGGTTTTGCATCAAACGCTCGTTGATGACACTTTCAATCATAACGGTTATTTTGCCCAAAAATTGCAGCACCTGGGATTCACTTTCCAGCATAACGGCCCGCTGCTGCTCGGTGGTAGCGGCAATGCAGAAACTCCCCAGCATCTTACCGTTGACCCTGATGGGAAAAGCGACTACGAACAAATGGTGACAAGTACCGTAGTTTTTACATCCGATACACTCCGGAGCCATACCCGGTTCGCGGGATATGAAAATATCACTCCCCCCCTCATCAAACAGACGGTCGGTAAGACTGCCGTGATGATAATACTCCTGTCCGGCAGGATCCCTGCTGCCGGCGGAGGAAGCAACCAGATTCCGGTTGGCATCTATAATGACAATATCCACTTTGGTAACAATCGCAACTGCCTCGGCAACCTGTTGAATAAATTCCTGAATAGAATTCAAGTCGTAACTCAAGATTATCCCCTCCTGCAAGTCCACGACGATTTACGACAGTATTCAACCAAATATATGCAAAAACAATGCCACCGGTAAAATGACTCTATCAAAGCGAGAAATCCTAAATTGAATTTATCAAATTGAAAGTAATTATCGGATTGAAAAATTTGCCGCTAACCTCCACTAAAAATAGAGTGTTAAAAAGCCGGATAAGTTCTTTAAAATTGAACTGAAAAACAGGATAAGGGTTTATTTATGTAGACATCCTATAAGGACTGATTGAAATGATATTGAACATTATAACACATAAATGCTCCAAGGAAAAACCTTTATTAAGGTCGACCTCAGAGCATTTATGCGGAGAGCAGGAGGAATGAATTATTCAGCTATTTATAATTCAGTCACGGTAATAGCGAAATCCGGGCAGATCATTACGCATTTTTCACAACCGTCGCATTCTGCCGCATTTACTACCGCCATAGGACGGAAGCCGTTAACATTTACATCGTCGGATTTAGCAAAGACTTTGGGAGCGCACATTTCCAGGCAAAAGCCGCATTCCTTGCAATTCTCCGGGTTAATTTCAACTTTGTAGTCGCCATCTAGCATTTTGCCATCGCCTCCTTAAGCATGTTGCCCAGTTCCACACCTTTTTGCAAGGCTTTTTCATTATTGCGGTTGGATTTGAATTTTTTGTCTACTACCGCCGCGAATTTAGCGGGATCGACTACCGGCTTAAGCTGCAGCAGACAGCCTAAGAATATGATATTTATAGATGCCGGATTGCCCAGTTCAAAGGCGGCTTTGGTAAAAGGAGCGCCGAAGCGATTATTGCCTTTACCGGGGGTAACCAGGTCGGAGTCATAAATAATGGTGGTATCAAAACCGTCGTATATTTGCATAGCTTCCTGCGATAATACTACTATTACATCAGGATCTTCCACATGCTGAAAAATGATCTCATCGTCAGAAATAATAACTTCGGAGGAAGAAAAACCACCCCGGCTTGCTATTCCGTAACTTTGAGTCTGAACTACATTTTTGCCTTCGTTCATACCGGTTTCAGCCAGCAGGATTCCTGCCATGATCAAACCCTGGCCGCCGGAACCGGCTAAAATTACTTCCTGTCTATTTTTCATTAATAATCACCACCTGTTCAAATATTATTTCTGCAAGGCTTTGCTTCTTATTTCTTCATATCGGGTATTAAAATCGGCTGCGTCTTTATTGACCAGGCTGCCGATTAAAATATGATTATCTTTTTCCTCCGCGCTGAGCTTATCGAATACATCTTTGGTGACCGCCTTATCTCTAAGGGATCTTAACATCTCTACCGCGGGGTTGATTTTATTGCGGCGGCCGAATTGGGTGGGACAGGGACTGATTACTTCCACCAGTGAAAAACCCTTCTTGGTCAGGGCATCCTTGATGCTGCTGCGGAGCAGACGCCCGTTGTAAATCGTGGTACGGGCTACATAGTTGGCTCCTGCCGCTTCGGCCAGAGCACAGACATCAAAAGGCCTTTCCGGGTTGCCGAAAGCGGTAGTAGCAGTAATAGCATCATGGGGAGTAGTAGCCGAGAATTGTCCGCCGGTCATACCGTAGTTCAGGTTATTGACGATTATAGCGGTAATATCTATATTTCTGCGGGCGGAGTGGATGAAATGATTGCCGCCGATAGTGGTGCCGTCACCGTCACCCATCAAAGCCACTACATGAAGCTCAGGCTTTGCCGCTTTGATTCCGGTGGCAAAGGGCAGAGCTCTGCCATGGGTAACATGCAGGGCGTTGGTAGTCAGATAATCGTCGGCTTTTCCCCAGCAACCGATGCCGGTAACTACCACCGTATCTTCATTGGTATATTTTAATTGCTCAAAGGTCCTGGCCAGAGCACTAAGAACCGTTCCATTGCCGCATCCCTGACACCACATGTGCGGTAATGCTTCCTGGTTTATAAATTTGCGTCCGGTTATAAAAGACATAGTACGAGCGCCTCCTTAGTTACTTTGTTTAACAACTTGCAGGATATCCTGCGGGGTAATAACTTCACCGTTATATTTGTTCACCCGGCGGATATCAGCGGCTGGTCCCAGAACCCGTTTAACTTCGTCAGCTATTTGGCCGCTGTAGTTCATTTCCGGAATAACCACTGTTTTAGCTTTGCTGCCGTATTTAAGTACTTCCAGATCGGCAAAAGGCCAAACCGTCACTAATTGCAATACCCCGGCTTTAACCCCTTCCTGCCGTAATTTCAAAGCGGCGGCGCGGGCAACCCGGGTGGTGCCCCCAAAGGCTATCAGTAGAATATCAAGCTGGGCCTCATCGGCGTCAAAGGTCTTAGTTTCAACTATTTCATCCCGATGCATAGCAATTTTTTCGTGCAGCTGTTTGATTTTCCAGGTAGCGTTGGCCGGGTCATTGTTGCTATAGCCTTCGGGGCCACACATGGAACTGGTTATATGAAAAACATACTCACTACCATAGGCAGCCAAAGGGGATACCATATCTTCCGAAGGTTCAAAGGGACGGTACTGAGCGGGAGGACCCGATGGTTTTTTGCGGTCAATGACTTCTAATTCTCCCGGCAGCGGCTCAATAAAATTTTCCCGCATATGGGCCACAATTTCATCTGCAGCCAGGATGACCGGGGTTCTGAATTTTTCCGCCAGGTTAAAGGCCTTTACGGTTAAAGCAAAACACTCGGCCACTGATGCCGGAGCCAGGGCAATAATGGCCTGATCCCCATGGCGGCCCCACTTGATCTGCATCAGATCGGACTGGGAAGGTTTGGTAGCCAGTCCGGTACTGGGGCCGGAACGCTGAACATTAATAATAACGCAGGGGACTTCACCTATAGTCGCCATCCCTATATTTTCCTGCATCAGTGAAAAACCAGGACCGCTGGTGGCGGTAAATGCTTTGCTGCCAGTCAGAGCGGCTCCCACCATTGCTCCCACACTGGCGATCTCATCTTCCATCTGCATGTACATGCCGCCTACCTTAGGAAGCTTTTTGGAACATTCCTCAGCTATTTCTGAGGATGGGGTAATAGGATAACCTGCAAAAAAACGCGCACCGGCGTAAATTGCTGCTGCTGCTATAGCCTGATTTCCTTGAACTAGTCTCGGTGTTCGATCCAAAATTATCCCTCCGGTTTCTTGAAGTTTATAATAAAATTTCTGTCTGTCATTATAGTCATGCAAGTTCTATGCCACACTTGCAAGGTCAGATTTTTCCCCGGCTGACGACTAACCAGCCCCGAATTTCAGCAGTGCCGCTCTGATGCCTGGCTGATATTACCAGCTATAAACAGCGTTCCATTTCGCATTATTTAAATTTATTCTCATCATGAAAAATAATCAGACCATATAATTATCGGCCGGCGGCTTCCGGAATGACTACCTTATTTATATTTGTTTATCATTCTGCAGCTTAAACAGAAGTTAAAACGCGTTCTGTAGGCTTTAAGGTTTTTTTGCCCTTGATTGCCGGGCAGCCCTTTTGCTAAGTTTTTTACCTGCCATAAAGGGTTGGCATCAATTTTGCATTATATGGTGAGCAACACCTATTAAACAAAAAACCAGAGGAGGTTATATAGTTGAAACCAGATTTAAGTGTAGAGGTATGTGGAAAAAGATTTAAGAACCCCATAGTAATTGCTTCGGCAACACCTTCAAAAGATGCTGCGTATATGAAGAAGTGTGTTGACTATGGCTGCGGCGGCATAATAGCGAAGACCGTTACCGATGAAACGAAGCTGCAGCACTACGTATCTCCCCGTTTTACCGTACTGCATAAGAAAGGTTGGCCGAGCAACTTCTCCAACTACTCCTGCGAATTTCTGGCAACACATACCCCGGCGGAATGGGCGGAAGAACTCAAGGTTGCTGCCGATTATTGTCACCAAAATGATGTAATTCTGGTGGGCAGTATTTCCGGCAGTTCCCTGGAAAGCTGGGAACATCTGGCCAAGCAAATGGCAGCTACCGGGGTTGATATGATGGAACTGAATTTCGGCTGTCCCCATCCCAAAGATTTGGGTTATAAGAGCGGGCAGGAACTGGGCAACGACCCGGAAGCAGCTGCGCAAGTACTGAAAGTGGTTATTGATGCTATCCCCGATATGCCCGTATTTGTAAAGATTACGGCAGAGGCGGTTAACCCGGTATATATGGCTCAGAAAATGAAAGAATGCGGGGCTGCCGGTCTGACCGTGGTAAATCGCTACTCCGCTCTGGAACTTGATATTGAAACCGGGCGTCCGCTTCTCCACTCCGGTTATGCCGGAGTAGGCGGCCCCTGGATGCGTCCGATCATGCTCAAATGGGTAGCCAAGATAGCTCAGGCCGTCAATCTGCCCATCTCCGCCACCAACGGCATCTGGGAATGGGAAGATGTGGTAAAATCAATCATGGTAGGCGCCAGCACAGTTCAGACCTGTACCGCTCTTATGTACAGCAGCAGAGGCTTCCGTAAGATCGGCGACTTTGTCAAAGGCCTCGAAAGCTACATGGAACGTAAAGGCTATGCCACAATTGAAGATCTGAGAGGCATCACTTTACCGCAGATCGTAACCTGGGATAAAGTTGACCGCGACAGCAAGGCTATTTCCATAGTCAATCATGAAAAGTGCACCGGCTGCAAGATGTGCCGTCATTGGTGCTTCTATGAAGCTATTACCCTGGACGACGACGGAATTGCTACTATTGATAAGGAGAAATGCGACGGCTGCGGGCTCTGTGCGGCTCTTTGCCCGGATGACGCCATCCACATGGAAGGACCGGTCCCGGTATTCCTGGGAGACTTCAGCTAATAAACAACTGATTGCTAAACCCTTTAACGTTTGTACCATGGCGGGGGATTTACCTCAAAGGCACAAATTCCCCGCCCTCTGGTTATAGTTATTAATATTTGTTTAGGAGGTGGAACGCATGAAAGTTGCAATCCTGCAGTTGGCCTTTAACCAGGATGATAATAAGGCGGCTCGTATTTCCCGGGTGGAAAATATACTGGATCAAGTTAAAGGGGCGGATCTGGTTCTTTTGCCCGAGGTCTGGAATATCGGTTATTTCGCTTTCGACCAGTATAAATCCCAGAGCGAAACTCTGGAGGGTGAGACTATCGCCTGTCTCGCCGCCAAGGCCAAAGAACACGGCATGTATATTTATGCCGGCAGCTTTATTGAACGTGACGGGGAAAAATTGTATAACGGGACTGCACTCCTGGACAGGAAAGGTGATATTTGCGGACACTACCGTAAAATTCACCTTTTTGGTATCGGCTCGGAGGAGCGTAAGTACCTCAGCCCCGGCGATAAGGTTACAGTATGCGACACCGACTTCGGTAAAGTGGGATTAAGCATTTGTTATGATGTCCGCTTTCCGGAACTCCATCGCCGCATGGCTGCCGCAGGTGCGGAAATAATTTTAAGCTGTGCTGCCTGGCCCTATCCCCGGGTCGAAAACTGGCTGGTCTTAAATCAGGCCCGGGCCATCGAAAACCAGTGCTTTTACCTGACCTGCGGCTGCGCCGGATCCAGCAGTGGCAAGGGATTTATCGGGCGCAGTATGGCGGTTGATCCCTGGGGCAATATAGTCACCAGTGCCGGTGAGCGGGAGACCATATTGCAATTTGATATTAACCCTGAAGATGTTGCTCAATGCCGGGGGCAGCTTTCTTTCTTAAAAGATAGAATTTTAAGCTTTTAATTAAGGCACAATATCAAATAAAGGAGGTGAAAAAAGATGGAAAACAAGCTGGAACTATTTGTTGACGGCGACCTGAATCAGCGTATTGAATTTGTTTGCAACAAGATAGTGAATGCAGGATATACCGGACGCAACCAAGCAGAAGTAAAAAAACACATTGACGAGTTAAAGGAGCTGGGAGTACCTGCTCCAGACAGTGTACCTACTTATTACCCCAAACCGGCCAGCTTGCTTACCTATGGCAGTTACCTGGAAGTGGCCGATCAGGACAATTCCGGGGAAGCGGAATTTATCTTGCTGATTGGTGAGGATGAAATATACGTTGCTGCCGGAAGTGACCATACCGACCGCAATCTTGAAGTGAACAGCACCATCATTAAAGCCAAGCAGATGTGCTCCAATGTTACATCCAGGGCAGTATGGCGTCTGTCTGATGTCGAAGATCACTGGGACGACATAGTTATACGGGCCATGATTGGCGCCGAGAAGGAACTGTACCAGGAAGGTACGTTAGGCGCCATTATGACTCCGCGGGAGCTCATAGAAAGAGTAAAACCGCTGGTAGGCGGCGACCTGGTCGGTACCGCTATTTTTTCCGGTACCGTAGCCACAATCGGAGAAATCAGATTCAGCAACCGGTTTGAAGTGAATCTGGAAGACAAAAAACGCAAGCAATTACTCTGCTGCAGCTATGCCATCAATACCATGGATTGGTTCAATAACCCTGAATAAAAACTATCAGGGTTAAAAATATTAAATTAGGAGGTAATTGACATGGCAAAACCGGAACTGGAATTTTTTGATCACGATCTAAACATCGGTTGGCGTCAGGTTGAAGGAGCCCAGGAAGGTATTATTGAGAAAATCCTGAGCCTTGATCCTGAAACTGGTTCTTACACCAGAATACTTAAATTCCCTCCCGGTACGGTAACAACTGAAACCCTGGTTCATGACTTCTGGGAAGAAGTCTATATGCTTGAGGGTAGCCTGGAAGACCTCAAGAAAAAGGAGACCTATATCAAAGGCATGTATGCCTGCAGACCGCCTGGAATGTACCATGGCCCGTATAATATTCCTTTCGGCTGCACGACCTTGGAAATCAGAACTTACGAGAAGAAATAAATCGTTCTCCAAAAAAACAAGAGCAAGAAACCCGGGAAAACCTATCCCGGGTTTCTTCTGTGGATATAAGGAAGCTTTATAAGGCAATTTTAGCAGTTATCAAATTAATAATGCCTGGATGTCAGAATGATAAATGATAATACCTGGAATAATGAAAAGCCTATTTTACGGCATTATGTTTTTTGGCACGAACCTTGCAAAGCTATAGTGGCAATGCTTTAAAAATTATTTAAGGAAGGAGCTTAGAAGGTTTAAGAGAGTTAAGCGCGATTTGCGCCAAAAACCATGGGAGAGAAGGGGGGAGTCGTCAAGCCAATATTGCATAGCTGCCAAGCTCTGTAAATAAGGGCTGTAAATGGTTCCCGCAATGGTAAAGAATCCAGTGGAACCAGACATTTGGAAAGACTTGATTGTAGATTTATTCACCAAAATACGCTCTAATAACAATTAGGATGATTAAAGGAGGAATAATGTTGAGATTTAGAAAAAAAGGGTTTCTAATGGCATTAATCCTGGTGCTGGCGTTCAGCTTACTGGCGGCTGGCTGTGGTGGCAGCGGCGATAAAGACACCGGTGATAAAACTGATAACAAAGAGCCGGCGAAAAAGTATGTTATGAAAGTAGGTTCGGTTGAACCGACTGAAGCTGTTCAGCACAAGGCTCTGGAACAGTTTAAAAAAGCGGTTGAAGAAGCTACCGACGGCAATGTAACAGTTGAATTATATCCCGCTTCCCAGTTGGGCAATGCCCGGGCTCAGATCGAAGCTACCCAGATGAATACCCAGCAGGGGGTATTGCTGCCTAACTCCAACTTTGTCGGCTTCTATTCGGGTGCGGCTATTACCGATCTGCCTTACCTGTTCCCCAACCGGGATACCTGTCATAAAATTATGGACGGTAAAGTCGGGGAAGACTACATGGCTGGTTACGAGTCCTCCGGGCTGAAAGTGGTCAGCCTGTGGGAGAGCGGCTTCAAACAGTTTACCGGCAACTTTGATATCACCAAGCCCAGTGATTATAAAGGCAAGAAAATAAGAGTCATGGAAAACCCGGTTCTGATCGCTCAATATCAGGCCCTGGGTGCTACCGCCACTCCCATCAACTTCTCCGAGACTTATAATGCCCTGCAGCAGAAAGTTGTTGACGGACAGGAAAACCCCATGTCTTCTATTTATGATATGAAATTCCACGAAGTGCAGAGCTGTTTAACCATTTCCGACCATGGCTGGCTGCCTCTGGCGCTTGCCCTGAACAAAAGCTTTTATGACAGCCTGCCGGCCGAATATCAGACCGCTGTCAAGGAAGCGGCAGCCGTTGGCCGCGATTGGCTGCGCGACGAGCTTACCCATGAAGAAACCGAGACCTTCATACCTGGTTTCAAGGAAGCCGGCATCAAAATCATTGAGCTTACCCAGGAGCAGAAAGACGCTTTTGCCGATGTAATCCATCAGCCTACGATAGACGCCTGCAAAAAGATGCTGGATGACAAGGGTATTGCAATGCTGGATGAAATCCTGGCAGCAGTGGAAGCAGAAAAGAAATAGATCAGAACGTAATGTAACCGAATAAGCGAGGACGGGCCTTTGCCCGTCCTCGGTTCTGATGAACTTCTTCAGAGAATCTGTGGTAAAAGGAGGACAAAATGGCTGTACTTGATAAAATAAGCGAGTTTTTCGGTAAATATGTCGCTGCAGTTATCGGCATCGCTCTGTTGACAGTAACTTTGATATTGACCATTAATGTCGTGGGCCGTTATGGCTTCGGGGTCTCCCTTACCTTCGGAGAAGAGCTCGCCACCTACACGATTATATGGATAACTTTCGTCGGCAGCGGGATATGCGTCAAAAGAGGAATCCATGTCAGTGTTGACGCCTTTGTTAATTTTATGCCCCCAACCATGAAGAAAGGTTTCCTGGCTTTTGGTCAGATAGTAGGACTTTTATTTAGCCTGGTTCTGTTCTATATCAGTATCAAAATCTGCGGTCAGGTAGCTGCTGCCGGGCAAATCAGCCCTGCTATGAGATTGCCGATGGTTATTGCCTACGGATGCCTTCCGGTGGGTACCTTCTATATGGCCATCGAATATATCAGAAAACTTATTGATATGGCTATCAACGGAATTGATATCGGAGAAGACGACGTTGATGCCATACTCGACAAGAGTATATAAGGGGGGAGGGACAAAATGCTTAGTTTAGTTGCAATTCTGTTATTCTTGGGGTTATTCTCCGGTATTTCCATCTATGTGGCTCTGGCTGCCCCGGCTTTTATTGCTATTCTGGTCCAGCATATACCCCTGGAGGTGTTGGGGCAGCAAATGTTCAACGGCCTGGATAAATTCGCCCTGATGGCCATACCGTTCTTTATTTTGGCCGCCAATGTTATGGGTAAAGGCGGTCTGGCCAAGCGCATACTGGATGTGGCCAATTTGATTGCCGGCAAATACTACGGCGGAACTGCCATAGCCACCGTTCTGGCCTGTATGTTTTTCGGCGCCCTGTGCGGCTCCTCCCCCGCTACCGTGGTGGCCATAGGATCCCTGGTTTATCCGGCTTTGCTGGAAGCGGGCTATGACAAGAAGTTCTCCATGGGTCTGGTCTGCGCCGCTTCTTCCATAGCCATAGTTATACCGCCCAGTATCACCATGATTGTTTACGGTTCTGTCACCGGCGCGTCAGTCGGCGGTTTGTTTATGGGCGGCGTTGGACCCGGTGTATTAATGGGTCTGTTAATGATGGTTTATTGTTATTTCTACGCTAAAAAGAAAGACATCAGGATGACGGTAGAATATACCCCCCAGGAAAGAAGAAAAATGCTGCTGGAATCCACTTGGGCCATGGGTGTTCCGGTAATCATTATCGGGGGTATTTACGGCGGGGTATTCACACCTACCGAATCCGCAACCGTTTCCGCCGTTTATGCCATAATCGTCGGTATGTTTGTCTACAAGGCCATGAATTGGAAAGATCTGCTGCAGGTATCTATCGACTCAGCCGTTACCACGGCTCAGATTTTGATGCTGGTAAGTGCCGCCTGTGTTCTTTCCTGGGTATTTACCGTGGGTCAACTGCCCCAGGTTGTTGGCGGAGTAATGGGTACCTTCCAGCAATCGGCGATACTGACCCTCCTGGCGATGAACGTCGTGTTGATTATCGCCGGCATGTTTATGGACTCGGCTCCCTTTATCCTGCTGCTGGCGCCGTTGTTCTATCCTATCGCTCAGAAACTGGGCATAAGCAATGTTCACCTTGGTATTATCATGACCATGAACGGCGCTCTGGGCATGTTTACCCCGCCGTTCGGACTTAATTTGTTCGTCGGCATGAACGTTTTCAAAGAGAAATTCCTGCCGGTGGCAAAGTCAGTACTACCCTATTGCCTTATAACTGTAGTTGCCATCCTGATAGTAACCTTCTTGCCTGATATAGCCATGTGGCTGCCAACCAAAGCCTACGGCCCTGCCATTCTAAGATAAGGCCCAGGTTGGTATGAGACATTACCATATAAGTTAAGTGCGGTTTATTAACAATAAACCGCACTTATTTATGAGGACTTTCCCTGAATACAAAGCTGCATTTAATTTATCAAAATGATTGAGCTGCAGGATAAAATTTAGCATTTTGAAAAAATGCCCGGAACTTTGAAATAGATCGGCAATCATCAAGGATGTTTATTTCAGGCCCGGTCGAAATAAAAAAATTAACGTACTTCGGCAATATCAGAGTGACTGCCGGCTGGAACAGCAAGTGGCATAAGAATTGCATGCATATAGAATAAGGACATTGTCTCAAGGGCAATATACGAGGCGAAAGGAGTGTTTTTTTAAAGGTGAGTATGAGTATACAGGAAGTTAAACTGAATGTTAACGGACGCCCGGTTAAACTTATGGTTGACCCGCAGAAACCTTTGTTAAAGGTTCTGAGAGACGACCTGAGATTGACGGGAACCAAGGAAGGCTGCAATGAAGGAATATGCGGCGCATGTGTGGTTTTAATGGATGGCATTCCCACCACTTCATGCAAGCTCCCGGTAAAAAAAGCGGAGGGTAAGAAGGTCATAACCATTGAAGGCCTGGGCACCAAAGACAATCCGGACCAGATCCAGAGGGCGTTTGTGGCTGTAGGCGCAGCTCAGTGTGGTTACTGTACTCCGGGTATGATTTTGACGGCCAAAGCCTTGCTGGATCGGAATCCTAATCCGACCCGGGAAGAAGCCCGTCAGGCGATCAGACGCAATCTTTGCCGCTGCACCGGTTACAAGAAGATAATTGACGGTATCATGCTGGCGGCCGAGTTAAGAAAGAATCCCGACGCCTATAAAGAACCCGATATCAAGGATCTGCGTCTGGGCGGACGTATTCCCCAGCTTAATTCCTGGGGCAAGGTCACCGGAAGCCTGCAGTTCGGCACCGATTTTTACATGGAAGACATGTGCTATGCCAAGGTCCTGCGCAGCCCCCATTACCATGCCCGGATACTGAATATTGACGCCAGCGAGGCCGAAGCCATGCACGGTGTGGTATGTGTATGCACTTCCAAGGATCTTAAAGGACCCAACCGGGTTAAATACATTTTCTTTGATACCAGAGCTATCGCCGACGACAAAGTGCGCTACTGGAAGGAACCGGTAGCTATCGTGGTGGCCCGGACCGAGGAAATTGCGGAAAAGGCTTTGGAAAAGATCAAGGTCGATTATGAAGTACTGCCGGCTATAACCGATCCCTTTGAGGCGTTAAAACCCGGAATGCCTGAAATACAGGAAGATGATTATCCCGGCAATGTGCAATGCACTCAGAACCTGGTGAAAGGTGATATTGAAGAGGGATTCAAAAAAGCCGATTATATATATGAATGCGACTATTATGCGCCGGCCAATCTCCATGGTTATCTGGAACCCGACTGCGGTATCGGTTACATTGATGATGAAGGCCGGGTCTGCCTGTGGTGCAGCGGCCAGGCTCCCCATTACCATCGCGACGAGGTAGCCCGGGTACTGGGATTGGGAACGGACGAAGTGCGGGTGGTCGAAGATGGAACCGGCGGCGGTTTTGGCGCCCGTATTGATGCCTTCCACCAGGTTCTTTTAGGACTGGCGGTTTATAAGGCGCGGTGCCCGGTAAAACTCCAGTTCACGGCAGAAGAGAACTTCTACGGAGAAGTCAAGCGGCATCCTTTCTATATCAAATTGAAGACCGGCGTAACCAAGGAGGGCAAAATCGTTTCCCACTACGGTGAAATCCTGGGCGATGGCGGCCCCTATGCCCTGGCCAGCCCCGGCGTTCTTATGCGTGCTATAGTGCATTCTTATGGGGCTTATGATATTGAAAATGTTAAAGTTCTGGGCAAAATAGCTATGACCAACAATACCCCTTCATCGGCCATGCGCGGTTTCGGCGCTTCCCAGATGTGCTTCGCCATTGAAGTTCATATGAACAAGATCTGCGATGTGATGGGATTTGATATCCTTGAATTTGCCAAGAAAAACGGATTCTTGAAGGGGGTCCGCACGGCTACCGGCCAGTTGATTGAAGACGAGCCCGGCTTCAAAGAGGTAATTGAGGTGATCCAGGATCATTGGGCCAAGAAGACTAACAAGATGACGGCTCCGGAAGAATTGGCCAAGCTGCCTCCCCATATCAAACGGGGCAAAGGCTTTGCCACCACCTGGTACGGCATCGGCAAAACCGGCTTGCTCAACCTGTCCCGCTGCAATGTGGATGTTATGGACGACGGCACCCTGCTGGCAAGAGAAGGAGCCTCCGACATCGGCCAGGGAGTCAGCACCGTGGTAGGGCTGATTGTCGGCGAAGCCATGGACATGACTCTGGATAAAATTCGGGTACAGGCGGGCGATTCCCTCAAGTGTCCGGATTCCGACCTCACCTGTGCCAGCAAGCATACCTTCTACACCGGCAATGCCACCCTGATGGCCTGCAATGACCTGAAAGAAAAATTGTTTGCGGCCGCCGCGGTTGAGCTGGAAGCTAATGCTGATGAACTGGATACCAAGGACGGTTATGTTTTCCTTAAGGAACAGCCGGAAGAAAAAATTTCTTTTGCCGACCTAAAACGCAAAGGCCATGAACTGGGCGGCTTTGGTGAATTCTTCATTGAAATGGAAGGCCTGGATCCGGAAACCGGACAAGGTAAATTGTATGCGGTATCGACTTATGGCGCCTGTCAGGTCGAGGTGGAAGTCAATACTGAGACCGGAAAAGTTAAGGTTCTTGATGCGGCGGTTGCCTTCCAGTGCGGTAAAGCCATCAACCGTCTGGCTATGGAAGGTCAGATGGAAGGCGGCATCGGAATGGGTGTCGGCTATGCCCTGATGGAGGAATACATCACCGGCAAGACCATATCCTATAAGGATTATCCTATGCCCCGCTCCACCGACGTTCCCCTGGACATGGATTCATATGTGATCGAAATCCCTCAGGGTCCGGGACCCTTCGGAGCGATCGGCATGGGTGAAGCGGCTCATTTTCCCATGGCCGGCGCCATTATTGCGGCTATTCATGAAGCCACCGGCATCTGGTTCAATGAGATACCCATTACTCCTGAAAAAGTGCGGGCGGCTCTGGCAGAACAGAATAAATAAGCTAAGATGTGAGGTCACAGGGCAGTTTATGCTGCCCTGTGACTGAGCTTAGATAGAGAAGGCGGGTGACAGTTTGATTGCAGGCTATATTAAGGCCGAAAATGTGAGCCAAGCATTAGAGGCTCTGGACAGCAGCCAGCCGATGGCCCGGATTTTAGCCGGAGGTACGGATCTTATGCAGAAGACCAGAGCCACACGCCAGAAGAAAAACAATGACATCGTATTTGTGGATATAAAGGCCATTGAAGAACTGAAGGGGATACGCCGGGAAGGCGACGACCTGATAATAGGCCCGGCCGTTACTCTGGATGAACTTATGCATCATGAGATGATTGCCGCTTATGCCCCTGATCTGATCAAAGCGTCAGGATATGTGGGCTCCATGGAACTGCGCAACCGGGCTACCGTAGGCGGCAATATCTGTACCAAGAATCCCGCCGCCGATTTATTGGTGCCTTTACTGGCCCTGAATGCCAGGATTGAGGTTGCTGATTTAAACGGCCGCAGGGAAATGGAACTGGCTGAGGTTATTGACGGCAGATTCAAGGGTTTTGGGCGCAGGACCATTATTACCGCCATCAAAGTGCCGGCAGCGGAGACGCTGATCACCGGTTATCGCCGCTGGACCCAGAAGAGCATGGGTCGTTCCTATTTAACGGCTATGGTCGTCATACAGCCGGCAGAAACCGGTAAATTAGCGGTAAAAATAGTTATGGGCGGCGCCGGTTTATGGCCGGGAAGTTTTACCGAGATAGTATCCCCGGATACGGTGAAAAATATAGAAAAGCGCAAGACGTTTTGCCAAACGCTGGTCCAGGATAAACTGGGAGCGGCTGCTAACGATGACACGGCTTACAGAAAGCAACTGGCCTGGGTACTTATTTATGAAGCCCTGGAAATCGCCTTAAAGGGGGTAAAATAAAATGAAGCAATTTATCCATCTCGTGATCAATGGGCTTCCCTGGGAAGGCGATGTTCAGGTTAATCGCACCCTGCTTGAATTTTTACGCGACGATCTGGGACTTAATGGCGCTAAGCAAGGGTGCGACGGCGGGGAGTGCGGAGCCTGTGTGGTGATGCTTAACGGCAAGCCGGTGCAGTCGTGTCTTATCCTGGCGGCCGAGCTGGACGGAAGCAGTATTACCACTATAGAAGGTTTAAATGACGATATATCCCGTATAATTGAGGAAGCTTACGTTGCCGTGGGCGCGGTCCAATGCGGTTTCTGCGCGCCCGGCATGGTGGTGGCAACCAGGGCGTTGCTGGAGGAGAACCCCGATCCCACCCCGGAAGATATAAATAATGCTATGGTGGGACATCTGTGCCGCTGTACCGGCTATGTGAGAACCGTTGAAGCGGTGCAGTACGCGGTCAAGCGCCTTAAGGCAAGTGAGGCCAAGGAGGTGAGAACCAATGTACGATGATTTGATTGGCAAAGGTGTTCCTATGGTAGATGGATTAGATAAAGTAATGGGCCGGCATTTGTTTACGGCTGATATGCAGCTGCCGGGAATGCTTTATGGTAAAGTGCTGCGCAGTCCTTATCCCCATGCCCGGATTGTAAAGATAGACACCAGCAAGGCTAAAGCCCTGATAGGAGTAAGAGCCGTAATTACCGGACGGGATATGGATTTTCCCCGATACGGGGTAGCAGGCCAGAGAATATTGGATGAGCAGCTTCTGGCCGGAGACAAGGTGCGTTATGTGGGGGATGAAGTCGCAGTGGTGGCGGCTATTGACCCGGATATCGCCCTGCAGGCTTTGGATCTGATAGAGGTTGAATACCAACCTTTACCGGCCCTCTTCGACCCCCGGGAAGCGATGCAGGAGTCGGCGGCGCTTATTCATGAAGATCAGGATTCCAATATCCCTTATAAAATCAATTTTACCCGCGGCGACATAGAGCAGGGCTTTAATGAAGCGGCGGTTATCGTGGAAGATAAATTTTATAGTCCCCTGCATTACCAGGGTTATCTGGAACCCCAGGCAGCCGTGGCCGATTGTGACGCCAGAGGCCGGGTATCCCTCTGGATACCGATGCAGGCGCCGACATTGGGGCGGGGTACTTATGCCAATGCCCTGGGTATAGGGGAAGAGGACCTGCGGGTTATTCAGATGCCTATTGGCGGGTCTTTCGGCGGCAAATTGGAATACAAACTGCATGCCCTGTGCGCTTTATTGTCCCGGGCAACCAGATGTCCGGTGAAAATGGTCAATACCAGGGAGGAAGACTTCCAAGTCGGCTTACCGCGGGTACCGATGTACATTAAGATGAAACTGGGTGTGCGCAAGGATGGAACCCTGGCGGCCAAGCAGACTGAGATAGTAGCGGACAGCGGGGCCTATATCAATTATGGCCATGCCATCATGCTCAGTGCCGCCCATCGCCATGATAATTTATATCGCATTCAAAATATAGCTACCAAAGCCTGGCTGGTCTATACCAATAAAGTTGCCACCGGATGTTTCCGCGGCTTTGGTAATCCCCAGATTCATTTTGCCTATGAGAGCATTCTGGACATGGCGGCGGAACAGTTGGGAATGGATCCGGCTGAACTGCGCCTGATCAATTCGTCCCAGCCTGGTGATGTCACCCCCCATGGCTGGAAACTGTTAAGCTGCGGCCTCAGTGACTGTATTAAGCAGAGCGTTGCCGCCTCTCATTGGAAAGAAAAACGCGCCCAGCATACGGATGAAAACGAGCGTTTCGCCCGGGGAATCGGAATCGGATGCTGTCTGCATGTATCAGGCAACCGGACCTTTTTACCGGACTGGGACGGGGCCCATTGCGTTATAAGGATAGACATCACCGGTAAAGCCGTCGTTTCACCAGGTGAAACTGATCTGGGTCAGGGTTCCCGGACGACTTTTGCTCAGATTGCGGCTAATGAGCTGGGATTTAATATTGAAGATGTCAGTGTTAACCTGGTTGATACTGATATCAGTCCGCTGGGGTTAGGCACTTTCGGAGACCGGGCCACAACCCTGGGTGGTAATGCGGTACGTATGGCTGCTATTGACGCCCGCAACCAGATTATTGCTACGGCGGCGGAGAAATTGGAACTGGACCCTGCCGATTTGTTCATAAGCGGCGGAATATGCTACAGCAATTCCCATGCAGATATAAAACTGCCCGTGGCTGATATTGCCAAAATGGCCTACTATAAGATGACCGGAGGGCTGATTACCGGCCATGGCAATTATGCCCCGCCGGATGTCAGAGTGGTGGATCCTGACACCAAATTCGGCAATGTTTCGGCCGCCTATCCTTTTGTAACTCAGATATCCGAAGTTGAGGTTGACCGCTGGACCGGTAAAGTCAGGATTCTCGACATGGTTTCCGCTCATGATCTGGGAAGAACCCTCAACCCTTTGCTGGCGGAGGGGCAGGTACAAGGAGCGGTAGCCCAGGGAATAGGTTTTGCCATGATGGAAGATATGGGGATAAAAAACGGGGTTATAGCCAACCGCAATTTTGAACGCTACAATATGCCCCGCATCAGCGACATGGCTCCCCTGACCAGCATACTGGTGGAATCGAATGACCCTAACGGGCCTTATGGAGCCAAGGGATTGGCTGAGCCTGCGTTTACGGCACTTCCGCCCTCGGTCGCCAACGCTATTTATCATGCCGTAGGGGTGAGAATTAAAGAATTGCCTATTACCCCGGAAAAAGTGCTGAAAGCGTTGCAGGAGAAAGAAAAAAATATTTAGCTGTGGGAAAGGATTAATATCTGCCCTCCATTTAGTCAGACTATAAACTAATAGATTCAGATCAGATGCAGCAACAAATTGATAATTAAAGCAGTAATTGATTTTGCTTATAAGCAGCACCGGGAGGGCAGACCTGCAGCTAATATATGAAATTACCGACCAGGGAAGAGATACAGATGTCAGGGGGCGATAAGCAATGATAAGGCAGACTTTAAGGGTGGAAGATGCAGTCAATAAAATACTCTGTCATGATATGAGCCGTATAGTCCGGGGAGAATACAAAGGGCCTGCTTTTAAAAAGGGACACCTGATTAAAGCTACGGATATACCTGACCTGTTAAAAATGGGTAAAGAAAAAATATTTATCCTGGAACTGGAACCAGGCGAGGTACATGAAGATGAGGCCGGTGTTCGTCTGGGAGCAGCCGGCGCCGGCAACGAGGTGGTATGGACCGGGCCTAGTGAGAGCAGGGTGAACCTCTATGCTAAATCTGATGGCCTCCTGAAAGTTAATGTCCCCCTGCTGGAAGCGATTAATGATTTACCCGATGTTATTTTTTCTACCCTGCCTAATAACACCGTAGTCAAAGAAGGCGACATGCTGGCTGGGACCAAGGTTATTCCGCTGGTAGTGCCTGAGGAAACGATCAAAACGGTGGAAGACCTTTGCCGGCAGGCCGGCAGCCCGGTTATTGAAGTAGTTCCTTTTAAGAGCTATAAAATAGGGATTATAATCACCGGCAGTGAGGTCTATAAACAACGGATCAATGATGCTTTCGGGCCGGTATTAAATGAAAAGCTGGGAACTATGGGACAGGAGATACTAAGAATAGAATATGCTCCCGATGATTGCGAGCTTATCAGTAAAAAAATTACCCGGATGGTGGCCGATGGGGCCGGCATGGTAATTTTGACCGGCGGCATGTCAGTGGACCCGGATGATGTTACCCCTAAAGCGATTCGCTTGTCGGGGGCGCAGGTCGAAAAATATGGCGCGGCCGCACTTCCGGGCGCTATGTTTATGCTGGCCTATATGGATGAGGTGCCGATTATGGGAGTTCCTGCCTGCGGCATGTTTTTTAAGATTACGGTTCTTGATTTGGTATTGCCCCGGCTTCTGGCCGGTGAGCGGGTAACCCGCAAAGACATTGTGGCTCTGGCTCACGGCGGGCTGTGCCGGGGCTGTGCCGTATGCCATTATCCCAATTGCACTTTCGGCCAGGGAAGCTGAGGGGGAGGCAGTGAAATTATGGGAATTACATTAAAGCAAAATATGGTAATAGCAACCGTAGTCGGGCAACAGGATATTGTACCTCATGTCGTAGGAAAAAAGACGGTTTTCAGCCCGGATCAGGCAGCAGAATATGATTGGGGATTTACCTGGCTTAAGGGGCCTTTGGAAGAATTGGCGGCCCGAAGCTTGGCCACCGGGGAATTCCGGCTCTGCAGCATAAAGAACCCGCTGCAGGAAGAACAAGAGCTTACGGTAATGGTTGACCCCTGTTTACCTCCCCATGAACTTATTATTTTAGGCGGGGGCCATGTGGCTAAGTCCCTGGGTGATTTAGGCAAATTGCTGGGTTATGTCATAACAGTGGTTGACGATCGGGAGGATTTTGTTACGGAACAAAGGTTTCCCCAGGCTGACCGAAGAATATATTGCAGTTTCGATGATCTGGCCCTTCACTTGTCCCCGGGACCCCGCACCAGTGTGGTTATTGTCACCAGGGGCCATAAGCACGATTGGAACTGTCTGCAGCAGATGCTAAAATATCCCCTGCAATACCTGGGAGTAATAGGCAGCCGCCGAAAGGTAGCGCTGCTCAGAGAAAAAATGCTGGCGGAAGGATATGCGGAAGCGGAATGCAACCGCATCTATATGCCTATCGGTATTGATATTGGGGCGCAAACTCCGGAGGAAATAGCTATCAGTATTGCCGCGGAATTGATCAAGGTAAGACGAGGAGGCCAGGCCGCGTCCCTGAAGATGGGAGCAGATGAACCGGTTACAGCCTGTGCCGCTGAAATCAGTTCCGCCGGGGAAATGAATGTTATAGAAAAAGCAGTGGAAGCGGCGGAACAGGGAATTCCGGCAGCACTGGCAACCATTATTGCCAGCCAGGGTTCCACCCCAAGAAAAGCCGGTTCCCGGATGCTGGTTTTAAACGATGGCGCCATTTATGGAACCATCGGCGGCGGTATAGGGGAGGCGCAGATAGGAAAAGAAGCGCTGCGGGTGATTGCATCGGGGTTACCGGAAATCACTACCGTCGCCATGAACGCGGAAAACGCCGCCATGGAAGGTATGGTTTGCGGCGGCACCATAGACGTATTCATTGAACCGGTTGATGAGTTAGGTCGGGTTTTGGTGAGGAGGACATGATAGAATGACAGCAAAAAAACCTCTGCTGGTGGTGATCAAAGGAGCCGGGGATTTAGCTTCCGGGGTCGCCTATCGCCTGTTTAAAAGCGGATTTACTATTATTACGACTGAAATTGCTCACCCCCTGGTAGTAAGGCGAACCGTATCATTTGCCGAGGCGGTTTACGCCGGGACGGTAGCGGTTGAAGGAATCACCGCCGCGCTGGCTGATTCCCGGGAACAGGCACTGGATATGGCTGAGCATGGAATCATCCCGGTTCTGATTGATCCTGAGGCCAGGATAATAAAGGAAGTGCACCCGGAAATAGTGGTGGACGCTATCATGGCCAAAGAAAACCGATTTACCCGTATTGATGACGCCCCGCTGGTGATAGGTCTGGGACCTGGATTTGTTGCCGGGGTCGATGTTGATGCTGTAATCGAAACCAAGCGGGGGCATTCCCTGGGGCGGGTGATATACGACGGCAGCGCTATTCCCAATACCGGTGTCCCCGGCGAAGTAATGGGGTATGCCAAGGAACGTCTGCTCAAAGCCCCGGTGGATGGAGTAGTCAAATCTTGCTGTACCATTGGGGATCAGGTCAACCAGGGTGATGTTGTGGCCTATGTGGACGATACCCCGATAAAGGCTGAAATGAACGGCGTGGTCAGAGGGATGCTCAAGGATGGCATATGGGTGCCATACCGGACTAAACTGGGCGATATAGACCCCCGCCGGGAAACCGACTGCCATACTATTTCCGATAAGGCGCTGGCTATTGGCGGAGGAGTACTGGAGGCGGTATGCAGCTATCTTCACCGTTAAAGTTAACGAGCTTGAATGCCCGATCTTGAGCCAGACTTATGGGCTCAGCTTGGCCAAGGACAGGAGGAGGCGTATAAAATGATTTCCGCCATAATTCTGGCTGCCGGCACGTCGTCTCGTATGGGCGAGACTAAGCAATTGCTGCCATTTAAAGGAACATCGCTGATAAGAACCGTTACCAGTAACGTACTGGCTTCATCGGTTGATGAGGTCCTGGTAGTAAGCGGTTGTAAAGCAGAGGCGATAAAGGCCCAGGTAGATGATTTACCGGTAAAGATAGTTTACAACCCTGATTACAAACTGGGCCAGGGCACGACCTTAGCCGCTGGCGCCGGTCAGGTAAACCCGGCCGCGGAAATTTTTCTGGTATTTATGGCTGATCAGCCACTGATTGATGCCGCCATTATTGATAGCCTCATTGCCGCGTACCAACAGAGGAGTTGTCTGGCTTTGCGTCCGGTATACCATGGGCAACCGGGCCATCCGGTGATATTTGACGGCTCATTGCTGGAGGCTATGAAAGCTTTAAGTAATGACGAAGGCGCCCGCCAGATCCTGGCCGGATTGGGAAAAAAGGCAGTCGAATTGCCGGTGCCTTATCCGGAAGTTGTTTTCGATGTGGATACCCCTGAAGCCTACCAAAAACTGACCCGCCTGTAAATTCTATCAGAACAAGAGATATTGCCCGGCGAGATAAAAGAATATCAGAGTGAAAATGAGCTTGAAAAGGAATGGTTTCACCTTATGGCTGATAACTACGCCGAATTGAGCTCCTATAATAGCGCCTAAACCTAATAACATAGCGACTGGCAGATTGACAAAGCCTTGCTGCAGCTTAATCAACCCACCTATGGCGGTGTAGGGAAGCATGGCCAGCAGGGTGGTGCCCACGGCGCTATAAGGCTGAGCTCCGAAATGCCAGATTAAGACGGGCACCATGATAAACCCTCCCCCTATACCAAAGACACCCGCCATAGTTCCGGTTAACAACCCCAGTAATAATAGCTTTAAAGTTTGTCGTGGTACCGGATTTCGAAATATCCGGCTGGGAGGCGCCTTTTCCTGTCGTTCCCGGTACACCTCCAGCCCCATGCGAAAAGCCATGAAAAGAAAAAGCAGGCCCAGAAGCAGCTCCAGTATGGACGTATTATCGCTCAGATAGGTTTTGAACAGGTGGGACCCCAGTAATACTCCGACCAGCCCACCGCTGCCAATCAGCAGCGCGCTTTTCAATCTGACATTTCCATCCCGAAAATGCCCATAACCTCCGGAGGAGGTAGTGAAGATCGACGCCAGGAGAGAGGTGCCCACTGCCGCCACCGGACTAAGTCCGAGAATAAACTGGTTGGCGGGAAGCATAATAATGCCCCCGCTGATGCCTAACAACGCCCCCAGGGTACCGGCAAGACATCCGATGATTAAGGCAAGTATATATACTGACATAATTTAATTATCTCCTATTGCTGACGCTTTTACAGCATGTATTATCCTGACTTTATCATTCTACTACAAAATCGCTTCACCGGGCTGGTTCCGGTTAATATAATCGCCCTGGCTGCTGCCGACCAGCGGTGGTTGGAGTATTAAATAATTAAAGAAGCCGTGGCGAGGGTTTATGGTCCTGTTGGGGGTGCAAGCAGGAGGGAATATTCACGTAATAAGAGGTAAGAAGGAAAGGAGGCGATCCAGGCTTTGAAACGAATAATTGGTTGCTTTTTGGTTTTACTGCTGGTGGCGCTGGGTGCTTCACCGGCCCTGGCCGAGTTGCCAGGTGATTTTGCCGACATAGATGGGCACTGGGCCGAGCAGGATATTGCCGCAGTGAGCAATTTAGGGCTGATAACCGGCATCGGTGACAATGACCAGGGGGATAACCTCTTTGCTCCGGGCGCTTCGGCCAGCAGGGCACAGCTGGCTTCGACCCTGCAGCGTATATTGGAATTGGATTATGGCAAGTCGCCCTTGCCCAAACAGCCGGTAGCCAGTGACTACTACCGCGACGTGGATGATAGCGCCTGGTATGCTGAAGCGGTGATGTTCTGCGCCATCAACCAGGTGTTCGCCAGCGGAGGCAATTTCTATCCTGAACAGGAGATAACCCGAATAGAAGTTGCCCGGACCATCTATCGCGGCGTTAACGCCAAAGGGCTTAATATACCTATGATTATGCTTATGCCCCATTACCAGGATATGCAAGGATTATCACAGGAGGATACTAATGCCCTGGTATTTGTCAGCAACACTGGTTTAATGAAAGGAGACAGCCAGTATTGGAGACCCAACGACAAGGTTACCAGAGCAGAACTGGCTCAGGTAATGCATGGGTTAATAAAGCTTATTGCAGTCAATCAAGGGCACAATGGCCAGGAATACAGCTTGGCTCCCGGCCAGACCCTGAATCTGATGCTGGACAGCAATCCCACTACCGGCTACCGCTGGACTGCATTTTATGATGAAGAAATGCTGGCCCTGGTGGGCAAAGACTACCAGACTGATAACCCGTCGGGCGATCTCGTAGGGGCGGGAGGCCATGATTTTTGGAGGTTTAAGGCGCTCAAAGCCGGAACCACGGAGATTAGAATGACCTATGCCCGACCCTGGGAGAGCGTGCAGCCTCTAAAGACTTTTACCTTGAAATTAACCGTAGCCCCTGACTAGATTAAATAGACGATAAAAAAGCCTCCTCCGGGAGGCTTTTTTTAAAAAGAATCTTGATACTACAGTTATAGCGTGGAGCTTGGATGGATAAATATTCCGTCGCTTCGTCTTCGCAGGGTGATGCGACCTTAATCGGAGACATTTGGAAATCAGTCGGATTTACCCTTAGTGGGGCTATTATCCTTAAAATGACGATCAATAATGGTTTCCGCCAGCCGTTTCTGCACCCCAGCCTGGGAGATCAAAAACATAGCCATCAGGAACCAATCGGTCAATTCTCTGGTTTCATCATCTATGCCGCTGGTTTTTTCCCGGATAACCTCTCTTTGCCGGGCGCAGATCTGCTTAAGCTGTTCAGCCTGCTCGTCATTTATTTCCTGCACCAGGTTATAGACTAAATCAATCCAGCTATTGGAGGCGGCATCCTCAGATTCATCATGTTTAATCGTGGGCTGACGGAGAATACTAAATAACAAAGAGATGTCATTAATGGATAAAACCTGTTTGGAATTATAAAGCAGCAATAACAGAGCTATATGCTGGCGGGAATATCTTTTGCGCCGTGGAGGTATTAATATTCCCGCTTTGGCATAGTTGTTGATCATGGTTTTGGTCAGCAATTTATCTTTGCTGTGTCTTTTTTGCAGAGACAGCTTTTTTTCGATAAAGTCGGTTACCTGATCTATGTAAAGCTCAATATCCGGTATATCGCTCAAAGCTATGGGCTGATCGGGAATTATTTCGTCAATCAGGGAATACAGCTCTTCCTTGTCCAAAGAATGACCTCCATTCATTATTTAATAGATAGCTCATTAATTAATATTTAAACAAATAAATCAGGTTATTGCAAATCTAAACCATGTAATGTAGTATGTATACATACGATATATGGTTTTAAAAACTATGTAAAACAATAAAGATAACTATGAACCTAACGGGAGGCGGGAATATGAAAATTACTCTTATTGAACCCCGAGCGCCGGGGAAACATGTTTACAGCAATGTTAACATGCCCCGTCTGGGGCTTCCCATTCTGGGAACGCAGTTAAAACAAGCCGGGCATGAGGTGAAGCTGATACTGGGTTCGCGCCGTGATATACGCCTATCTGATATCACCAGGGCCGATTTGATATGCATATCGACCACTACTTCCACGGTAATAGAAGCCTATCATCTGGCGGATTTTGCCCGCGATCAGGGCAAGCCGGTAGTAATGGGGGGCGCTCATGTGAGTTTTATGGCGGAAGAAGCTTTAAAGCATTGCGATTATGTTTGCCGGGGAGAAGGCGATCTGACCTTTATTCCTCTGATATCCTGCATTGAGCGGGGGGAGCTGCCCCTGGATATTCCCGGGCTGTCTTTTCGCCGGGATGGAAGCATCGTACATAATCCGGCGGCAGACTGGGTGGATATGAACCGGGTGCCTTTTCCCGACCTTAGCCTTTTTACCGGGCTTAAAATGTCCACTTACCCGGTCATGACTTCCCGGGGTTGCCCGTTTGACTGCACCTTCTGCAGCGTTACCCAGATGTTTGGCCATAAATATCGCTGCCGGGAAACATCGGCGCTGCTGGAGGAGCTTAAGCAATACCGGGGCAAGCAGGTATTCTTCATTGACGATAATTTTGCTGCCAATCCCCGGCGCACCAAAGAATTACTGCGGGCAATGATCCGGGATGACGTCAAGCCTTCCTGGTGGTGCACCCAGGTGAGGACAGACGCGGCCCGGGATGACGAACTGCTTCAGCTTATGTATGACAGCAACTGCCGCATGGTTTTTGTGGGGATGGAATCGGTCAATCCGGCAACCCTTAAGAGCTACAATAAAAAGCAGGAAGTTGAGGATATCGTCTATTGTGTCCGGCGCTTTCATCAGCTGGGTATTATGGTCCATGGCATGTTCGTCTTCGGAGCGGACGAGGACAGCCTGCAGACTATCCAGGAAACCCTTGACTTTGCCCTGAAAAACCGTATTGATACGGTGCAGTTCCTGATTCTTACACCCTTACCCGGCACCAGGACCTTTGCCGAACTGGAGCGTGAAGGCAGGTTATTGACTCGTGATTGGAATCTTTACGATGCTCATCATGTGGTGTTCCAGCCTTCCCAAATGTCGCCTTATGAGCTGCAGAAGGCTACTATCCGGGCTTTTAAAAAATTTTATGGGTTATCCCATATTTTCAGCAACCTGTTCATGACGGGATTCCGGTCGCTGGCATTCCGGGCCCTGGGTTGCTGGATGGTGCGTAGCTGGGAGAAAGAAAACCGCTGGTATTACCGATTTTTGCAGGTAATTTCTAATCCGCAGCCAGCAGCCACTTGGGGAAGCCGGATTTCAAAAAGCATTGAAAGATTCAGACTGCGTAAATTAAAATATATTTGCAGCGAGAGATTCATGGAAATAGAGGTAGCCCAGGAACAGGGACATTATAGAGTGGATTTGAAGGGGTATTTAAATGATTTTTCACTGGCTGAGACCTTCAAAACCATCTCCGGGCAGATACCGAGGATATATCAGAATATCACCATTAATCTGGACGAGGTTTACTTTGCTTCGGAAAAAACGGTGATAAAGTTCATTGACAAACTTAACGAATTGACCGGCCGCGCCCGGAATATTGAAGTCAGAGTTGCCCCTGAGAACAAGTACCTGGTTCAGGTTCTGCAAAAATATGATTTAAAAATTCCCCAGTTCAGTATTTCGGGATAAAAGCAGGGGGCGGGCTTTACGCTCTCCCCTGTTTTGATTCAGCAGCCTTTAAAAATCGGGGGCCTTTTTTCCCGGGCTGCGGCCACCCCTTCTTTCATATCCGCGGTGGAAGCGCATAATATCTGGGAAAAGGATTCGAGGGCCAAAGCACTGTCCAGGTCTGCATCCAGGTTGCGATAAATGGAGCGCTTGATCAGACGGGCGGCAATTGGCGGATTATTGGCTATGCGACGGGCAAAGTCCAGAGAAAAATCCTGCAGCTTTTCCGGGGGTACTACATGGTTAAGGAGACCAATGCGCAGAGCTTCATCGGCACTGATGGGCTCTCCCAGCAGGCAAAGTTCCAGGGCCTTGGCTGTTCCCACCAGCCGGGGCAGGGTATAGGTTCCGCCCATTCCAGGATGAATGCCGATTTTTATAAATGACATGGACATTCTGGTATCACTGCTGGCTATGCGCATATCACAAGCCATGGCGAGACAGAGCCCGGCTCCGATGGTATGTCCCTTTATGACAGCGACCGTGGGGATTTCCAGGCTGGACAAAGAGAGAAAGGACTTGTAAAAATTGATCACCGTAGGCTGAGCCTGGGCCGAGGGTCTATTAAACATTTCAAAGGTATCCCGTAAATCTCCCCCCGAACAAAAGGATTTTCCCTGCCCGGTTACAATCAGTACCCTGATATCAGGGTCTTTCTGCACCATGGCGGCAGCTTCGGCGAATTCCACCGCCATTTGCGGTGTTAAGGCATTTATGATCCGGGGCTGGTCCAGGGTCAAAATAGCCATATGCTCTTTCTTTTCCAAGAGCAGGGTTGCAAACTGCAAGTTGCTCAACTCCTAACTGATAAGAATAGAAGGTTATGTTATGCCATATAATTTCACCAAAGACCTGACCAAAACCTTTTTGGGGGTAAAAGATGGGAGCCAGTCTCATTATCATAACTTATAATATACAGCATGGGCGAGGCATGGACGGGCATTTCGACCTGGAGCGCACGGGCCATGTTCTGGTGACGCTCAGTCCGGATATAGTGCTGTTGCAGGAGGTGGATTGCCGGCGTCCGGCTACCCGCATGAGCTGCCAGGCCAGAGAGTTGGCCCGGATACTCAATATGGATTATGCCTATGGAGTGGTGAAACGCTATCAGCCAGGATCTTACGGCAATGCCATTCTGTCCCGCTATCCCATCCGCAGTAAAAAGAATCATATTCTCACTGGCGGGGACGACCGGCGTTGCTGTCTGGAGGTAAAGATAAAAACCCCCCACTATAATTTTACCTGCTTTAATCTTCATCTGGGATTGAAGTCAGCCGAACGCTGTCGCCACCTTGAAGAGGTAGTCCTGCCCCGGCTGCGGGCTGTAAGCGGACCGGTAGTGCTGGGCGGTGATTTCAACGCCCGGCCTGAGTCCGCCGAGATAAACTTGCTCAAAGGCTATTTGCAGGATTCTTTTGCGGCCAATTCCGGGGAATGCTGCTGCACCTTTCCGGCCGACCAGCCCCATAGCCGCATAGATTACATATTTCTGAGCCGCTGCTGGCAAATCAATGATTACCGGATAATCCCCCATACCCTGGCTTCTGACCACTTGCCGCTGATAGTTAAGGCCGCCTGCCGGGGAAGTTAGAAGAACGTCCTCTGTTTTCTTTTATTCCCTATTTTTATAATTCACGCAATAAATTCGGTATAATTCATTAAGGGCTTCATCCAGGGCCTGGCTGGCGGCCAGAACTTCAGGATCGGTAAAGCTTTGTTTCAGGGTTACGAGGTTTTCCAGGTGCTCACGCAGTGACTCCACCCGGTTGATAATTGCGGTGTAATCGGGCCAGGGAGTTTTATCTTCCTTTATTATTTCTACCCAGGCTTGCTTAGTTTCAGCAATATCGTCTTCCCAAAGAATTGCTTGTTCTGCTCTTGCCGGTGATGATGACATTTTTCCGCTTTCTCCCCTCAAACTTAACTTAAAAGCTTACCTAAGCCTTAATAAACCAAAACTGCCGGATGGCAGAGACTCACTTATCATCCATCAGAAGATAATCTTCTACTGCCAGTCCTTCCTGCTTGCATAATGAATAAATTCCGCTCCACAATTTGGCCCCGCCTTGTTTTTCGCCGCGCAGGATGCGAAATAAATAGGAATAGTCAACTCCCAAACGACGAGCCAGCTCGGGAATAGACCAGTTCTTGGCTTCTGCCAACTGCTGTAATGCAGAACAATTGGCCCTCATAATTACCAGCCCCAATTTTGCTTACTGACAATGTTTAATTCAGCTTATCATGTCTGCAGACAACAGTCAACCATTTATGACGGTACAGAACATAATTGTCTACAGGCAATATATGGGGTAGAATTATAGAAAGATTTTTAGGAGGAATTAGAGCTGGATTTCGATAGAAAGCAATTTGCCAGTTTACTTACTCAGGCCAAAGGCGATAGATCTATCAATAGATATGGGAGCGATTCCGGGGTAGACCCAGGCTATATCTCGCGGCTGCTGCGAGGTATGGTTAAAAATGCCCCCAGCGCAACGATTATTAAGAAGCTGGCCGACGCGGCGGTTAACGCTATTAGTATCCGGGATCTGCTGGCTGCAGCCGGGTATATTGACCTTTTACCGGATGATGGCAATGACGAGCATAGCTATTTATACCAGTTTGAACAGCTGCAGCAATGGCAAAGGGTGATTGAGGAAGCAGCCCGCTACGATATTTCACCGGAAGAAGCTTTGGATTTTATCAGATCCTTGGGTAAATCAATGGCCCGAATCAGAAAAAATGAAAGTTAAGGCCACTCATTGATAGAGGTTTTCTGCCGACTGCCTCGAAAGTACAGCGAGCAGCATCATCTTCCCGGCAAGAGCCAGGGCTATGGTGTTATAAGTTATAAAACTGCGGAAATATTTACTTGGCAAGGGGCTCATAAAGAGCTCCTTTGTTTATTTTATGCTAAATGATGAGGGAGGAAGTAATTAATGGATTTTCTTATGCAGCGTTTCTGGCATACCTCAGTTGTTCGGAACGATGAGCATTACCTGACGGCAAAAACCGTCTATATGGATTGTCGGCTGGAATGTCTGGCGGGGATGGAGGTAGAAGTTGATACTCTTAAAATTAAGAAAGCTTGGGTAGACCGGTTGGGCAGGCCGGGGAAAATGGCTGAGAGCCGGGAATATATTGAAGGATTGAAGGGCGTGGAAGCCTACCTGGGCGGCGGCGCGCGGTTAAGGCAGGCACTGCAGGTGGTCAAGGAGGAGCTTGAGCGTTCGCTGTTTAATGATTTGGTAATTGGGATAGTGCAGGCGGAAACCTTCCTCTACCGGGAAAGAGGTTATGACAGCGCTGATGATTACAACCGGGCCTGGGAAGATTTTTACCTTGGTTCCTGCCGCTATTACAGCAACTTGGATCGGATTAAAACTTCCTGGGGAAATTACGTCGGTTTATCGGGGCGGGTAGAGAACCTCTTCGACCGCTGCAAGAGCCAGCAACTGTATCGAGATTATAAGGGTTATTACATTATTAACGGGAGCTTGATTGACTCTTTTCACCAGGTTAACACCAGTTTGGAATTGGATGAAAATATGAAAGTGACGGCGGCATATGGGCAGTTGCTTCGGGTTCCGGATGAAGTCTGCCGGGAATCAACTAGCCGGATGGAAAATATTAAGGGGCTGCTGCTGCCGGGCATGCCCAAAAAAGAACTGGCCCACCGGCTGGGAGCGGGACAAGGATGCGTACATCTAATTGATTTGGTGTACGACGGTGTAAAAACCCTGGAGCTATACTTAAGGCAATGATTTGCAGGCCTTTTTATATATTGGTGTATTTTATCATCCGGGTATTTAAAATATAGTTGCTGATATTGGACTCTAAATAGATTTTCTGGCCTTTTTTCTGGCTCTGATTAGTTTTCCCACAGTCTGATTTACCTCTGCTTTTTACTCTTGACCTATGAAAAAATAATTTGTTATATTTGTACTATGGCAAATAGTACAAAAAGAAGGTGGTCGCTTGTGGCTTGACATAAATCCGCGTTCCAGTATTCCCATCTACCAGCAGATGGTGGATGGGATAAAGGAGGCGGTGGCTCGGGGAATAATGGTTCCCGGGGAGCGCATGCCCACGGTTCGTGAACTGGCTTCCGAATTGTCCCTGAACCCCAATACCATTGCCAAGGCCTATCAAAAATTGGAACAGGAAGGGATAATAGTCACCATGCGTTCCCGGGGAACCTTTGTCGCGGGACGTTCGACTGTACGCGACAGGGAAGGGGCCAAGAAACAAGTAGCTGCTCTAATGGAAAAGGTAATGGTGGAAGCCTATCACCTGGGATTAAATCGGGAAGATCTCATACAGCTTTTTGAAGCTAGTTTAGATGAGTGGGAAAAAGGGGAGGGGAATAATCATGGATTTGGCTATAGAGACGCAGGCGCTGAGTAAATCCTTTGACGGAGTTAAGGCTATTGACGAGTTGTACCTGGCGGTTCCCGCCGGTTCTATTTTTGGATTGATTGGTCCCAATGGAGCAGGTAAATCAACTTTGATCCAGATGCTGACCGGCATAATCCGCCCGGATAGCGGAGAAGGGTTTATCCTGGGGCAGAGTATCCGGGAAAAGAATGGCAGCATAAGAAACCGGGTGGGTTATGTGCCTGATGTGCCGGTGATGTATCCGGGTTTTACGGTAGCGGAGATGTATCGTCTGGGCAATAAATTATACCCCTTCTGGGATTGGGAGCGCTGCCGGGAACTGCATCAGGGTTTCCATTTGGCCGAAGGCCAACGGATACGTAACCTTTCCCGGGGGCAAAAGGTCCGGGTGGCTCTGGTTATGGCCCTGGCTCTGCGGCCTCACCTGCTGCTGCTGGATGAACCTACTGCCGGCCTTGATCCGGTAGTACGACGTGCTTTTCTCCAGACTATTATTGAAGAAGTTGCCGGCCAGGGAACTACTGTGTTTTACTCCTCCCATAATCTTAGCGACCTGGAACAGAGCGCAGACCATATCGCCACCCTATACCGGGGACGGATGTTATTCAGCCGTACCCTGGATGAGTTAAAGGAATCGGTCCACCGTCTGCAGTTGATTTTCTCCGGAGAACCTCCGGAAGATGCCGTTAGATCATTGCCGGGCATTGTGGAGTGGCAGAAGAGCGGAAGGGTTATGACCATCACTGTAACCGGTCGCCTGGATAGTATTTGCCCTGGGTTAGCGCTGCTGGAGCCGGAATTGGTTAAGGAATTGAATCTTGACCTGGAGAGTATTTTCATAGCTTTCATGAGATCAGAGGGCTACTATTTGGGAAGTGAGAAATGGGAAGTAGGAAGTGAGAAGGGGAAAGACGGAAGTGCTAAAGAGGATGCGGAGCAATGAGAGGCTTCATTCTGAGTCGGCCTTGCCCATGCGAAAATACCTGCAGAGGAGTGGTGAGATGAGGATAATGCGAGGTCTGTTGTGGAAAGAGTGGCGACAGTACGGCTGGACTTTCGGGCTGGCTTTTATAGTCATCAGCCTGGAGCCGGTTTTGGTCCCGATAAGCTATTGGCTATACCGGGTGGGGAACAGAGATGCCTGGTCATATGGGATCAAGGCTATCCTGGCGCCAGGCCTTTCGACTACCGAAACTACCGCTATGATCGTGGCGGTGCTGCTGGCAGCGCTGATGCTGGCCGGAGAGCGGGGCAGCGGGCTTAATTATCTGGTAAGTACCCCGGTAAGCCGACGGCAAATCATAGCGGCCAAGTTTATCAGCGGCAGTCTGGCCCTTACCGTCATAATGGCTGCCATAACTCTGTTTCTGCTGGTGGCAGGTCATCTGTTGCCGGCCCAGTACAGTAACCAGGAGGTGCTGCCCTGGGCGCTTGTGACTACTGCTGCTCTACTTTGCCTGTTCAGCCTGGCCCTGCTGATGGCCTCCTTATCCCGGGGAGTTCTTTCGGCGGCTCTTTTTACCGCTATTATTATGGCTCTCCCCTGGATGCTGACCAGCCAAATACTATACGTAATGCAGCAGTTTTACCAGGTATCCGCTACCTTGGAGCTTAAGGCTCGCTATATAGTAACCTATCTATTTATTCCCGACTACATAAGCCGGGACGGACGTTACATCTGGGACAGCAACGGTAATATGGTTATTGACCGGATAACCCCCGATTATCCGCTGGAGACTGCCCTTCTGCTGCTGGCGGCGCTATGCTTTCTGGGGCTCGCCATTAAGATTTTTGAAAAGAATCCCCTGGAACGTCAGGGTGAGCTATTGCTTTTCGGCAACTTCAAGCAAATCGGGCTGCTGTTTTTCTCATTCCTGGGAGCCATGGCATGGGCCGAGGATGTGGGCACGTCATTATTATCATTTTTCGGCTATTTTTTGGTTATGTGGCTGGGAATATACCTGGCTATGGTTCTGGTAGTGTGGATAGTGGCCTGGGTGCTTCAGAACCGCTGAAAATGTGGAGGGTATCTCACCTGATGAAGGCCAACCTCCTGCAAAACCCATGGGCGATGATGTTATTGCGATATGGTCAAAGCAGGCACAGAAAATTGATAACTATAATAGTCCTGATTTCATAAGATGTAACAAGGACTATTATGGAGGTGAACCTATGGCTGATGATTTTGTTCTGGGCAGTCGGGTTTTAAGGCGGGGCGACGCCGGCAGCGATGTGGAATTGACCCAGAATTTGCTTAAAGTACTGCCGGAGCCGATGGGTACCCAGATCAGTATGGCGGAAAAAGGGTTGTTTGGTCAGGAGACGGAAATGGCAGTCAAGAAGTTTCAGAAGTATTTTGGTTTGGCTGTCAATGGTGAAGTAGGAAAGAAAACCTTTCTTTTTTTGGGGATACCGACAGGATCTTACCTTCCTTCTGGCGCTTCCTTATTCGGAGCTCGCACTTTGCAGCGCGGCTCCTTCGGTTATGATGTCTGGGTGCTGCAAAACCGCCTGGCTACGACCGCCAAAAAATTTGCCCAGGCTCTGGGCGGACCGGCGGATAAAAGTTTTGGCTCCAGAACTGAGACGGCGGTAAAAACGTTTCAACAGGATGTACACCTGACGGCCGATGGGGTCGTGGGCCCCAAAACTTTTTTCCAGTTATATAACTTTGCCGGTATGGGAGCCAGGAAACTGCAGAGAAATCGCGGGGATCGTAATCGGGGTTATGATGTTTACTGGTTGCAGCGCAGTCTTAAGGATCAGGGTTATTATGAAGGCAAACTGGACGCTATCTTTGGCCCGCTTACGGAAGAGGCGGTAAAAAAGCTGCAGACTGCGGTGGGGATAAAAGTTGACGGCGTTGTGGGCGCCCAGACTTTTTATCATCTGGCCAGTTTCTGATGTTGACCGGGAGTAAAAAAATCGCGGTTACTAAAATATGTAGCCGCGACTTTTTAAAACCTGAATTTAAATAAGGCTCCTGGCAGATCCCGGGTTTCACCATTTATTCCAGCGCACTATTTCCTCCAGAGAACGGCGGGGAGGCAAGGGTGGATTTGCCGCAGCTTTGCCTAATGGTATCAGGGAAACGACCCGGAAATCATCGGGCAGAGCCAGCAATTCTTTTACGGCGGCTTCCTTAAAAGCCCCCACCCAGCAACTGCCATAGCCTAGGGCACAGGCAGCCAGCAGCATATTCTGGGTAGCATTGGCGGCGTCCAGGCGAGTATAATAATTGCGGCCCGTATCTCCAAATTTAGATGAACGCTCCGGGTCAACACAGACCACGATAACCACGGGCGCCTGGGCTATCAGGTCCTGACCCAGGGCAGCCTTATGTAACTGCGACTTTACCTGTGGGTCTTTAACCACAATAAAATAGCACGGTTGTAGATTACCGGCCGAGGGAGCCAACCGTCCTGCCTCCAATATTTTCATAATATCCGCATCATTGACAGGGTCGCTTTTATAGTGCCTTATACTGCGTCTTTGGTTGATAACTTCAAAACAATCCAATCTGCATCCCTCCTGGTCCAATATTTTAACTAAATTATAGCAGAGTTTAGTTTATATAGCATGAGCCAGCTCTCCGGGGAAGGAATTTAAAGCTACTGCGAGCCGGATGAGGACTGACTTTGGGACAGCTTTTTTTCCAGAGCCTTAAAATTATTTATGGCAATTTCACCCTTGATAGCTACCAGGTTGATCTCCTGACTGCTGATAGCATCTTTCAGATCCCGCAGGGAAAAGTCTGTTCGCTGGGCCAGCATTTTATCCTGCTTGCCTGCCTGGGGCAGCAGCATTGACCAGGGATCTTCAATGGCAGCAATTTTTTCACTGGCAGTGTCCCACTTTTCACGGCCGGCTTCAGCTATGGCGGCCATAACTCCATACTGTACCTGATAGAATTCGGCAGGTAAAGGCATAGCATATATTCGGGCCAGTTCACCATACTGTCCATAAAGTTCTATAGCAGCCGTTAGGCTTTCTTCCAAGTGCTGCCTGCTGACAGCAAGGGTTAAGTTGTCCAGGACTTGTTCAAAACCATCCCGTGAGCTGGGAGGCAACCCTGCTTCGGCAGCTTGCGGTTCCAGCATGTTCCAATTGCGATGGAGATTTTTAAGACTTTGCATTTCCTTCTGCCATGCGGCGATTCCCTTTTGCTCTCCGGCCTGGGATGGCTGCTGACCACCTTGCTGGCTTGACTGAGATTGGCTGCCGCCTTCCGAAGATCCGCTGCCGCTCTTGCTCCCCTGGGAGCTGTCACCCTGGCTGCCTGATCCGCTTCCTTTACCTTGATTCTGTCCGCCTTGCTCTCCCCCCGAAGAAGCCTGCTCCAGGGCAGGAACCTTTTGTATTTTAACCTTGCGGTCCAACTCGGTAATAATAGCGGTAATGTCTTTAAGAATATCCTCAGCGGCAGTGGGGGCTTTTGGTTTTTGGCCGCTATTGGAGGATTGCGGTTTCTGGGATGCGGACTGTTTCTGTCCGCAACCGGCAGGAATCAGTGTAATAGTCAACAGTATGGCCAGCATGATAAAAGCAGTCTTTCTCCGGGGCAATTCAATCACCTCAATACTTATTTACCGCCATAGGTTATGCCAAAACCCAAATGGGCTTTCAAGTTTATAGTTTCCTTAAAAGCCATTTTACATGCGGCTGGCCGATAAAAATATTGCTCTCGGAGGGTTTGGTGCTGGGCCCTAGACCCCGGCCACACCACCGGACACGATGAAAGCCATAAGATCTGAGCTGGCGGTGTCCAGGGGATGTACCTGATCCCGGGGAAAGACCAGTAATTGTCCGGCGAAGTTATATGACTGCGGTACATAGACCGATAGGTATTCGTCCAGTCCAAACTTATCCAGCGAGTCGCAGGTAATGAACCCCAGTACATGAGCGCTGCTATCTGATCCCAGTTTGACCAGTACCGGGCGATTAAAGCTTTTTTTCTCACCGGCAAAGGCATTGAGCAGATCCTTGATGGAACCATAGAGGATTTTGACCAGAGGAAGACGGCTCATAAGGCCATCAAACAGCAGCAGCAGCTTTTTGGTAAGAAAGTTGGAAACCAGGAACCCGGTCAGCGTAATAATTATTATAGTAGCCAGGAACCCTACTCCGGGAATAACGCCAATTCCAGGAAGGGGGATTTTAAGCAGGCCGTCAATCTTAACAAAAAGAATATAGACCACATAAAGGGTTGCTACAATAGGAACCATGAAGAGCAGTCCGTTCAGAAAATAGTTGGCCAATCTTTTCATGCCCATTCCTCCTTAGCCAGCAGGGGTAAAAAGGGTGAGAAATTTTAAAGCTTATCAGCGATAGAGCTGAAAAGCCATACGGCTAAAATGCCAATTAACAGGAATCCTATCCCTACGGCTACGCCAAGTTTATTGTCGGTCAGGAATACTTTTATTTTCTGCACCACATCATCACCCTGCATATATCAAGATTATACACGCAAATAATTCTTCATATTCCAAAGTTATTCCTGCTGACAGTGCTGCCGATATATTTTTTAGCTTATTGACTTCGTTAATTAGAAAATAACCACAGATTCATTATAAAACAGACGCGGAAGACGCGGAATCTTTAAGGAACCCGCGGATTTTATTAAAGCCTTCTTCCGCGTTCTTCCTTTTAAATTCCCAGAATTCCGCGTTAAAAGACTAGCGAAACCGTAGGATTATTTTCATAGGTGGTGCGGCCTGCAGCCATGACCTGTTAATTAGAAAATAGACGCCCCCTTCGAGGACAACTGATGCTCGTTATACTCGCAATTAATGGTGCAGAACAACGCAGATTCATTATAAAAAGACGCGGAACTCGCGGAATCTTTTAAGGAATACGCGGATTTTATTAAGGTTTTCTTCCGCGTTCCTCCCTCTAATTCCCAGAATTCCGCGTCAAAAAACTAGCGAAACCGTGCGACTATTTTCATTGTTGGCTGCAGTCTGCGGGTCATGAACGGTTAATATAAGAATTCTGGTAGTTTATAAAGATTGAGACTAACTCCGGGTCAAACTGGCTATTGGCACAGCGTGCTATTTCTTCTATGGCTTCTTCATGGCTTATTTTTGATTGGTAGGGGCGTCCGTTTACCATAACATCATAGGCATCGGCGATACTGAGTATACGGGCATTGAGCAGTATATTCCTGCCCTTTTGCCCCAGCGGATAGCCCTGACCATCCCAGCGCTCGTGGTGCATTAAAATGGCTTCGGCTATGGGCGATAATTCAGGAGAGGAGAGGGCAATGCGGTATCCTATTTCAGGATGTTTTTTCATGGTTTCCCATTCATCAGAAGTAAGACGGTCAGGTTTGTCCAGGATATTGTTAGGAATAGCGATCTTGCCTATATCATGAAGAGCAGCGAGCAGAGTCAGGTTATCAAGCTCATTTTGGGGCAGATTCAATACCTGCCCGATATTAACCACAATTCTTCTTAATCTGCGGGTATGTTCTCTGGTTTCGTGACTCTTCATCCAAAGGGTTTTTTCCAGTGAAACTATAAAACTGCTGCGGTTACTTTTGCTTTCCAGGAGTTTATTGCGGTACATCCTGTCTTCAGCTTCCTTAATGACATCCGGCATATTTTGCCAGGTATATTCTTTAGTTGCCACTCCCAGGGAAATACTTATTTGCAGAGGGTAACTTCCGGCTTTACGGCAGCTGCTTTTGATGCGGTGGTATAATTGAAGCACGTATTCTTCACTGGTTCGGGGAAGCAGGATGGCGAATTCATCTCCCCCCCAGCGCGAGATTATATCTTGTTCCCGGCAGGAATCCTTTAAAAGGCGGGCTACCTTGATCAGGAGCTCATCCCCGTCCTGGTGGCCAAAAGCGTCGTTTACCAATTTTAAGCCGTTGACGTCCCCGATAATTATACTCAAAGGCAACTGACTGCCGGTGTCCAGGCTTTTTAATTGCTTCTCAAAAAAAGCTCGGTTATAAAGACCGGTCAACTTGTCATAAAAGCTTAAATAGCGAACCCTCTCCTGATCCTGCTTTTGCCTGGTAATATCCCGGACTGACTCAATAGCCCCTGTCTTCTTGCCTTCTTTATCGTAAAGCGGAGATGCGATAGCATAGAGTATGGCCCCGTTACGACCAATAAGCGGACAGAATGTTTCGGCAGCCAGGGTCTCCTCGCCAATTTGTTCTATCTGTTCATATCTTGAACATAATAGCTTTTCATCTGGAGTCAGTACCATATCAAGCATAGTGGGACGGGAGAATCCGTAGAAGGGTATGGCATATTCATAGCGGCCTTTTCCCAGCATATCTGCAGCTTTGACTCCGGTTAGATCCTCCATGGCCCGATTCCACGCAATTATTCTGCCATCCTGATCTACTACGGTGGTGGGATCGGGCAGAAAACTGATTATATTATCCAGTAATTGAAGGGATTTGTGCAGAGCCTCTTCTGCCTGTTTGCGTTCAGTGATGTCATAAAGAACAGTCATAACCGCCGGTTTACCCTGATATTCAAAATAACGGGAAAAATTATCTACCCAGAGTTCAGGGTTCTTGGGGGTGCGGACCTTGAACTCGTAGCGGCATGGAGGGTTTAGACCTTGCTGCCGCGCCCGGGTTCTCGTCCGCACCATTTCCCGAAATTCCGGGTCAATCAAATCCCAGCAATTTATATCCAGCAGTTGTTCCCGGGAAAATCCGCTGAGTTCCAGCAGACTGGAATTTACCCACACCAGTTTATCATCCTGAAAGATATGAATTGAGGCCGGTACAGTTTCCACCAACTGACGGAAATCAAGCTCGCTTTTATCGGAGAATGAAGAGGTTCCCTGACCTTCCGCCGCCGGTTTTTTGCTATTTTCCATATGCTCACCCCGTTTAAATGAGAAGTACATATCGGCATTCTTAGCAGGATCAGTGCTTTAGGTTGCATCCATTATCAGCATAACTAATAAATTCCCTATATTGTAGCAATACCCTTCATAATACGATTAATTTTACGATTAATCGCCATCATGGAACTAACTACCTTTGCGGTTTCTTTTGTTGTCATACATTCTGGCGTCAGCTATATTGATGGCTTCCAGCAAACGGGGGGCATCAAGGGGACAGGTAGCTACCCCGAAATCGGCAAAAATATCTATATCTACTCCGGCAGGCCGTTGCCGGCTGATTTCCTGGTTGACCCGGTCAAGAGCTTTTTGGGCCTGCTGCAGCGAAGTGTCGGGGAACAGCACAATAAACTCGTCTCCTCCGTAACGTCCTGCTAAGTCAATGGAGCGAATCGTCTTCAGTATAGCATTGGCCGTGGCCTTTAGTACTTCATCCCCAACGGCATGACCGAAGCGGTCGTTTATTAGCTTGAAATTCCCTAAATCCAATATAGCTACACTGGCCTTGCCTCCGTGGCGCTTGATTTTTTCGTCTTCTTCTTCAATCCGCTTCATTAAATAACGCCGGTTCCACACGCCGGTTAGCGGGTCAATCAGAGCCTCCTGCTCTATGCGGGTGATCAGGTTGTTGAGTTCCCAGAATACCGCCAGGTAACTGCCGATAATAAGAGCAAACTCTATATCCTGGTTAGTAAAGGGATGATTTTGGGCCAGACAGAATATTCCATGAATTTCATCGCGAAACCCTATAGGGCTAAAAAACTGGTGGCATCGTCCTGATTCGGGTTCAATTATTTTCATGGTTTTGGCCGTTGCTGTCTGCTGCAGCAAATCAAGGCTGAATATTTTAGTACCTGCTTCCGCTTCTGTATAATGATTCTGTACCAGCAACTCGAAATCATAGCCCTGCTCACCTGCAACGGTGCGATATATAGCGGTGGAACAAAAGTCCATTTCCGCCAGCATGTCGGTGATGAGACGGGAAATCATGCCGACATCCCGCTCCAGCAGGCTCTTGTTGACCAGCTCATGCAGAGCCCGCAGGCGGGTGGCTTCCTGATTAAGTTTATTTTTGGCATCCATTTCTTCCAGATGCAGAGCGATATGCGAGGCCAGCATGTTCATCAGTTCGAAATCAAGTTGGCTGAAGGCGTTCCTTTCTATATGGTCTATAGCGACCAGTCCCCATTTAAAGTTCTTATAAATAATGGGGACAATAATAATCGACTGGATTTCACTATGATAACAGTCCATAGCGCTCACTTCGGCCTGGACATTACCGCTGTAAAAGGACTTGCCAGTGGATAGAACCTGTTCCAGTATGCTTCCTTTGCGGCTCAGTATGGATTCCAGATTACGGGAAGGGGGGGCTCCGGCAATCTCCTTGATGGTATAGGATGCAGCCTCTTTGGACTCCCGCACCGCAATCATAAAGTTACGGTAATTTATAATAAAAGGTAATGAGCGGCTTATCACCATAAAATCATCGGCGAAAGACCAGGATTCACTAAGATAGCGGAATATATTGAATAAATCCTTCTGGCCGTTGGATAGCTTCTCCATTTTGGCTTTTTGCAGCCGTTGCTCTTTATTGGCCGAACGAAGTTGGGTCAATAGTCGCTGAGCAGGCCGATAAAGAAAAAAATAAATCAAGAGCAGGATAATAATCAGAAACAATACTATAATCAATATGCCGGGAAGCGATTTGCAGGCTGTAGAATTATCGGGGGCGAGAAACAGCAGGGAACTGATTTTAAGCCTATCGCTATAAGAAGTGTGATTATTATGGACGAAGAGATGATGGGTGTTAAATTCCGGGCGAACAGAAATGCCGGCTTTATCCGTAAGACTGAATTCAGCCATAACCGGTGAAGGGGCATGAGCTGCTGTCAGCAGTGACAAGGCTAATAACAGTATTGTTCCCGCCCGTGCCGCCTGAATTTTATTGAATAATTCTTTCAGAATTATATCCCTCCTGAAGGTTATTTTTTCAAGGAGTAGTATACAGGCTTACTTAAAACGGAACTGATATAAAACCTTACCTTAAATAATTTATTCTAAACCTGATGACCTTTTTCCTGCCTGTTGAGATAATATATACAACAATTGCCGGTAAGATGCTGATTTTAATCCATTGTTCAATAACGGTAAAAACAAAAACGGAGTAGCGGGACAGAACTTTTTGCGGTAATCTCTTATAAGATCAATAGATGGAGAAGGTATGAAATCATGACTAGACGCGAGGTTATTTCCATTGCTTTTGTAGTTGGCCTGCTGATCAGTAATATCCTGGCGGTAAAGCTGACTGTGATTGGCTCCGTGGTGCTGCCGGCCGCGGTTATCATTTATCCGTTCTGTTTTATGCTGGGTGATATCATTACCGAGGTGTGGGGCTATCGCTATGCCCGCCAGGTGATTATAATAGGCTTCGGCGCCAATTTAATCATGGCCGTTTTCACCAGCTTGGGGGGGGTGCTGCCGGCGGCGCCGGTATGGCCTTATCAAGATGCCTATATGGCCGTATTTGCTATGGTACCCCGGATAATGGCTGCCAGTTTTATAGCGTATTTGCTGGGGGAACTGGTTAACAGCTATACCCTGGAGAAAATAAAATCCTGGACCGGAGCCCGGCTGCTCTTCGTAAGGACCATAGGCTCCTCAATAATAGGACAGCTGCTTGATACTGCAGTATTCATTACTATTGCTTTTTATGGTACTGTTCCCAACCAGGTGCTTTTAATTATGCTGCTGAGCCAGTATCTTTTCAAGATAGGTCTGGAAGCCCTGGCCGGCACCCCGCTGGCTTACCTGATGGTCAAATGGGCCCGGACTTGCTGATAATTTAAAATAGCATAGTTGTCCTCCCTGCTTCTTAAGAGGCAGGCAGGACAACTATTTTTTATCAGGTCACCGACGGGCAAGGTTCTAAAAATATAGAATATTAGTCCTCTGTCCCGCTTTTGCTCCTGTTCGTCTATACTGGCGGCGGATTAACCGAAAAAGGTACCGTATTCCTGCGGGAAGGGGTGACCGGTGTGGCTGAAGTCATGCAGCAGTCCCGTGCCGGCAGGGTAATTATAGCTTCACGGAGCTGGGCGATAGCATTGCTTAATTGTCCCAGTTTGGCCTCCAGCCGGATTAAAAGGTACGCTGAAACTGCAATCGGAAAGCCCATATTGCCGATAAGGTTAAGCCAATCTTCCACAGCTGACACTTCCTTTCACCAATATCCATCCGTTGGATAAGAAAAAGCAAGCGGGCAGGATTACTGCCCGCAAGAAGGATGAATTTAAACCAGGTCGATTTCTTCAACGTCTTTGGTTACTATCCGAGCCGCAATTTTCCCGGTAAGTTCCCCGCCATTGCTGTTGAATATATTTTTCGCGATGATATTGCTCATGGCGGTGGAAATATCGGCGGCGTTAAGATCCTGGCGGGCGTCATATACCCGCAAACGCTGGGTGCGGTTAAGTTCAGTGGCAAAATCCATTTCCACAGTTCTCTGCATAGACATACGGTTTCCTCCTTTCTGTAAAATTTGCCGGGCCGCAAGTCTACTGGTTCGTGATTTCCACGGTATCCCGCCGCTGCACGGAAAGACTGATTTTATCCTGCAGACTGAGCAGTTCCTGGGCTACCGCGAAGAGATCCTCGTTGGCGGCATCCGGTTTTACTTTGGTAAATGCCCGGTTTTTGCTGAGTTGCTGACCTGAGGCGCCGATTCCGTTATCCAGTACCAGAACCAGGTCAGTGGCGATAGCGTTTCCAGTTATAGCCATGTTCCCACACCTCCTTTATTTTTTTCCACCCGGTTTAGACCGGGCTTCTGGCTATTATTTTAGACAGGGGGCATAGAAAAGGGTAATGGCGGGGATTGAAGAAGCGGTATGAAGCTGGAGGAGAATAATAGAAACCTGTAAATTGCCGGACTCGCTTTCTGCAATAATGACCGCTGCCAGGGCAGGAAGTTGATAACTATAAATTTAGGCGCAAAAGTTCAGGGAGGATTTTGCCGCCTTAAAGTATAAGATAATAGCTAAGAAAAGCTTGGGGGGTGAAAAAGATGCATAACGATATACTGGAACGGGCCGTATCTGTGCTGGCCAGTTCCCATAATACGGTGGTGGTAACCGGCGCCGGCATCAGCACCGAAGCGGGCATACCCGACTTCCGGGGGGAAAAGGGGATTTATCGGACCCTGGGCGAGGAACGGGTAATGAGTATAATAAATATCAATACCTTTCACCGAGACCCGGAAAAATTCTATGAGTTCTATCGCCGCTATTTTATTTTTTCGCCGGCAGAGCCCAGCTTGGCCCACAAAATGCTGGCCGCCATGGAGAAGAAGGGAAGAGTTAAAGCGGTTGTTACCCAAAACATTGATGGTCTGCATGAAAAGGCGGGCAGCAAAAATGTCGTCCCGGTACACGGTAATGCCGACCGCTTCGTCTGTACCCGCACCAGGTGCGGTAAGTATTACAGCGGCGACCAGGTGCGGGAGATGAAGGCAACCGTCCCGCAATGCCCGCAATGTGGCGGAATACTGAAACCTGACGTGGTGCTCTTCGGGGAACCTATTCAAAATTATGTCGATGCCCGGGAACGGATAATGGCAGCCCGGGTACTGATGGTAATCGGATCCTCGCTGACGGTCTACCCTCTGGCCGGATTTGTCAAAGAATTCAGTACCTTCTATCAGGACCTGATTATTATCAATAAAGGACCTACCCACATGGATCATGCCGCTCTGGTCAAGATTGAAGTAGGCCCATCCAGTACCGGCGAAATACTTCAGGAAATTGACCGGCGGATGGATTAGCCGGGAAACAGGCATCCCCTTAATTGCCGGCTAAGAGCTCTTGGTATATCGCCTCATAGGCATTGAGCTCTTGGGGCAGTGAATACTTTCGCGCCACCAGGCGGCGTGCATTTTCTCCCATCTGCCGGCATAACCGCCGGTTAGTTATCAAGGTACGGGCCGCTGCGGTCATATCCGCCTGGTTTCGGACATAATAACCTTCCCGGCCGTTTTCAATAATGTTCAGATTACCCGGCACAGCTGTGAGCAGGCAGGGTTTACCCAGACTCATAGCCTCCAGGGCCGCCTGGGGCTGTCCTTCACTGTGAGAAGTGTTTAAGACCACATCGGCCCGCGCCATCATGGTGTACATCTGGTCATGAGGAAATTCGCCGGGATATATTACCCAGGGCAGGCTTTGGATGCGCTTTTGAATAGAGTCACTGTATTCCCGGTCAATAACAGCGCCGAGAATCAATAAGCGCAGATCAGAAAATTCGGGCTGCAGTTTTTCCAGGGCGTCAATAGCAAATTCCAGGTTCTTGACTGGTCTCAAGCCGCTGGGCAGGATGAATACAAAGTCATTATCTCTTAAGCCTAATTGGCTGCGCCCCGGACCTGCGTTTTTTTCCAGGGATACTCCCTGGGGAATGGTTATCAATTTGGCTGCTTGATCAGGGTAAAGCCGCTGAAATACGGCCCTGAAATAATCATCAAAAATAACGATATATTTAACCGTATTTAAAGTTGCTGTTATTCCCGGTTTAGAACCTGACTGGATATCATAATTTACATCCGTACCGGTAGTAGTCAGGAGCAGCGGAAGTTGTGCCATGTCGGGAAAAACAGATAATACCCGGCTGAAATAAGTTATATTCAGTCCGTGAATCAAGTCATAGCGCTTCTCCTGCAAAGCCCGGCCCAGTATGTATTGCCAGTCGTCCGATTCCAGAGACAGCAGGTCTATGGCCCATCCCCGCTGGCGCAGGCCGGTTTGCAGCCTTTCACTGGTAAGCTTGTTTCCCCGCGAATTTTTATGAAAAGGAGTTATCATAAGAATGGTGGAATTTTTAAGATCTGATGCCATGAATGAAATCTATCTCCTGTACTGAATATTTTATAAGCTGAAAGGCTTCGCAGTAATCACCTTTCCCGGTCATTATCCCCCGATAACGGTTAAGCCCTTTAACTGCTTCATCGTAGCGGTAATATTGCAGTTGCGAATGATGTTTTTGTATAGCTGTCAGCTTCCGGTCGATAAATGTGCTGATATCTTCGATGTAAGTTATTTCTTCAATGGGAGTCCAAACTTCATAACCCAGAATAGTATCTACCGACCATGGTTCGCGGCCGCATTCGGGGAAAAATGGTTCTCCCGCCCTTTTACAAGCTTCCCGCAGCAGGTGGTGAGTCTCTCTATGATCCCGGCAGCCGTCGCGCTCATGGGGAATATATACGGTGTGGGGTTTTATTGCCCGGATGAGGCTGGTAATCCGGATAAGGTTTTCACGGTTAAATTCGATATAACCATCGGCAATTTTTAAAAAGTTCAGGTTATTTACTCCCAGCAGAGCAGCTGCCTGGCGCGCTTCCGTTTCTCTTAGGGCCGCCAATTCGTCTTTGTCATATTCTATTCCCCCGGCATCGCCTGAAGTCAGGTATACTATAGTAACCTCATTACCGGCCTGGCAATGCTTGGCTATACTGCCTCCGCAAGCTATAATATCGTCATCCGGGTGGGGCGCTGCCACCAGAATCTGCTTCATTTAAGCACCTGCCTTCCATTGACTTTGTCTAAAATGTTAACATAAATAGCGGCGTCTTAATATAAGCTGATGACTTACTCTATATAATTCCCGGGGCCCGGCAACGGTTCCGAGGAAAACCATGTTTAAAATCAATAAAAAATGGTTTACCGGTCGGTAAACCATTAAAGATTAAAAAAAGGAGGAAGAGCAATTAGTCCATGGGGCCGCCTTCCCAATATTGTCTGATTTTACGCAGGGCATAACCACCAAAAAAAAGGCCGTTGATAAAAGCCAATGGTATTGCCATGGCCCCGAAGTAGTGGAACTTTTGATTTAAATCTTCTTTACCGTCAGTGGTACGATACCTGGTCATTTTTATCCCTCCTTCTATATTCTATTTTTAACCTAAACCAAGCTGAATATATCAGGATAACATTTCAATTTTTTTTGAGCATGGAGGGAAAGACTTTTATACACAATAAATAAACCAAAGTTCCGCCAATGGTTAAAATCAACAATAAAGTCAATATTTTAATCAACATACACATCACCACTTATAGTTTGCGATAAGAAAACGGATTTTATTCAGTTGTGGGCATTGGCGTCAGTTAAAATTTTACAATTTTTGAGAAAATGCCCCGGGAAAGTAAGGGGAGTAACCGGACTAGCCTTTAAGGCTTTCAATTTCAGCCTGGCCCAGAGATCTGGTAATCAAGATAGTGGAGAGCTTAGACAAATCTACTTCATGCACATGGGCCAGTCTTTTTTTCCTGGCATTGAAAACTATCCTGACTATGGGCCGGGCAGGATATTCGCGGTTAACGTCGACTACTATGCCTATGTCGCCGGTACTTAGCTCTACTACGGTACCGATGGGATAGATGGCGACGTTGGAGATAAGCGCTGTGACACAGACCGGATCCAGATAAATTCCGGACATCCGTTTTAAAATGGTCAAAGCCTGATTGAGTGAATAAGAAGGACGATAAGGCCGGTCAGCCAGTAAGGCATCATAGATATCAGCGACAGCAACTATCCGGGCATAGGGGTGTATAGCCTCACCGGTCAGGCTGCGGGGATAGCCCTGACCGTCCCAGCGCTCGTGGTGCTGAAAAGCTATATGGGAAGATAAAAGCGAGACGTCATTGTAGTCGCGCAGAATTTCAAAACCATATTCGGGATGGCGTTTTATTTCCATGAATTCTTCCCGGGTAAGGTCTCCCGGTTTATTCAGGATATCAAGGCTGATTCTTATTTTTCCGATATCGTGTAAAAGAGCTCCCACCCCCAGCTCGTTTAGCTGTAAATGATTATAACCCATGGTGATGCCTGTCATTAGCGAAAGGATGCATACATTGACCGAATGGGCAAAGGTGTAATCATCAAAGGTGCGGATGTCGGACAAATTAAGCATTATATTGCGGTTCATCAGCAGTTCGTCAATAATCCCGTCAACAGTCTGCTTTACTATTTGAATATTAAGACTATGCTTTTTTTCCAGCCTGTCAAAACTGTCCCGCATTACCTTGGTAGTTTCAATCCGGGTTTCCTCCGAAACCACATCGGGGATATCAAGATCACCGAATATTTCATCCCTGATATAGACGGAATTAACGCCTATCTGGCCGAGCCTGCCGATATAACCGGCGGTTAAAACTATACCGCTGTGTAAGAGAATCCTGCCGTCGCTGGTAAATATAGCCCGGGCTACCACCATACCCGGCTGCAAATCTTTAACTGGCATGCGTTTCAAAACAATCACCTTGCATCATGTATAGTTTTTTGTCATTGTTCGTATAAATTCTGTTTTTTTTACCGATTTCCTGCCGATTTTTAAATTATTCTGTCAACTGCTGTTTATATCAATGAGTTTTTCTCATCTTTATGACCTGGCGCCGGCTTCAGTAATTGCTATATTAGGCTTAACATGATAAATTAAAATCATAGTTAAAAATAGAACAATGAGGAGCTATATGAAACGAAAAAATCCTTATATTCCCAGGCCGGTTTTGAAAAATCTGGCTGATGATATAAAAAAGATGATGGTCAGCAATGAAGGTTGCTTGTCCATTCTGGATATGGTTGAGGATATACCATATGATATTCGGACCCAGGTGGTAGATGGTCTGTCTGCCTTTCACGAGCCGGCTCTGGTGGCATTTTTTTATCTGCTTAAAGCGGAATATGGGGCGGAACTGGCTGTAGTATGTGATCGCGCCCTGGAAAAATACCGCATGGCTGGTATGGATATCAGTCCGTCGGTTTTTTTTACCGGGAAGTTTATCAAAACTTATGCCAGCGTTAGTCGCCATACCGGCCGTATGACCCTTGATGTGGCCTGGGATACTGGAGGATCAGGGATTCATGTGGAATGTTTTTATCTTACTTTTAACTTTGATGGAGTGCACAGTTTTTTCATCATAGATAATATATCTTTGGAGCAATATGAACGAGACCGCAAAACCACAGCGGAAATGGTTGAACTTGATCTGGAGGAAACCTGCTATCTCTTGCAGGAGGCATTCAATCTCAATGTTACTCATATGAGCAGGCCGGCCCTGGGAAAATTTATGTATCAAAAGTATCTGGATCGAAATATAAACCAGAGCTATGAATGGGTTAAAAAATTAATGAGAAAAGTGTCGGCCCGCTTAACGCCGCGGCAGGTTATAAACAGCTTTTTTAATGCTCTCAGTCAAAATGATTTTGCCTATATTTTTTCTACAGTATCCGGGCGCCAATTATCTCCCTCTCTTTTTTTCGAACGTTTTGCCGAATTGTTGAACCCGGACGCCATGCTGCTGGAGGGGCAGGCCAGTGAGGTACAGGGCTCCAGGCATACCGCCCGGGTCAAAGCCCAAACCATAAGGGTGGAGAACCATAAATTCTACCATAGCGAGTATAGTTTTTATCTTCTATATGAACGGGGATACTGGACTATCGGCGATATTGAAAGATATAGCTTTTCCCCCATTGACCCGTCTTCTGATCAATCTCCCCTGGGCAGGAAGGTCTTGTGCCGGGTATTTGAAATCATTGACCTGGAAGCGTTGTTTGACGTTCTGGATCGTATAGATAATATCCGGGAAGTTGAGGAATTGCCCTGTGGCACCCATTTGCGCATCAGTTACTGCGATGATAATTTTAACCACGGAATATCTTTTATGAGCGGTGTTATAGCCGATGTGGTTATAAACGGCGACGAACTTATAGTTATCTCTCAAAACCGGGCCACCATAGCTGATATTCATGATTTTTTAAATGCGGAACTGGATTCCGCAGTTGCGATTCGAGGTGACTATGAGGTCAGCCTGATGACTGCCTACACTTATCTGGGAGGGCAGTATATGAGTTTTGAAGATTTGCTGTTCAGCCCGGAAGAACAAAATCTTTACGATGACGGCATGCGTTTTGTAACTATCCGCTATTTAATAAAAGACCGCACCCGGGTATTAGAGCGCATAAATACCTTAAAGACGCTTAAAATCAAGTTGAGCAAGGAGTGCACGGTTTATTATCGGATAGTGAGAGAAAGCGGCGGCAATAATTTTCTGGCCGAATACCTGTTAGGTCCCAACTGGGTCAACGTTTCAACCTTCGGAGAGAGGGATATGAATCTGGCCCGCCAGGAATTTGAGGAACAGATGTATGAGTACTTGGAATTTGATGGAATGGAAGTAAAAAATGAAGGCTTTTTTGATCTCTTAACCAACGAGGTAAAAAGACAGCATCCGGGATTGGAACCGGCTTTAAAGGATATATATCTGGACAAATGGTATCATAGCCACTTGCTCCCTTTGAGTGGCATGAGTCCTTTTGAAGCTTGTCAGACCGAAGAAGGGAGCAGGCTGTTATGGGCTATGTTTAAAAACCTTAAGCAAAAAAGCAAAGTTCCCTGCCTCCAGTACAGGAAAAATATCGGTCTTAAAGAGTATATTCGTAAAGTGGAACAAAAAAAAGAAGGGAAACAATAAAAGAGTGTATTGACAGCGCCTCATCCTTTAAATATACTTTATAGATAACCAAGCAAGCGAAATATTGAATCGGCTATGAAGGGAACTGACACATGGAGTCACTTGATAACAGAGAGCCGGATAAGCTGAGAACCGGTATCAAAATTGCATGTGGTGATCATCCTTGAGTCGCTATCTGAAAGACTGCAGGTTAAGTAGGTGGTGCCGGACGAAAAAAGTCCGTTAGCAAGTTAGCATTAGTGCAAGAATCTATGCTGCAAGAGGTCGCCGAAAGGCGACAAGCAGGGTGGTACCGCGGGAAATACCTCTCGTCCCTGAATCGGGCGGGAGGTTTTTTTATATTCTTTTTTAACTGGCAGAATGTATTATTGAGGAAAAATTAAGGAGTGGTATGGATGGGTCTGAGAATTTATCTGGATGGCAAATTTGTTGATGAGCAGGATGCCAGGGTATCCGTTTTTGACCATGGATTTCTTTACGGCGACGGGGTTTTTGAAGGCATCAGAGCTTATCATAACAGTGTATTTCGCCTCAAAGATCATGTTGACCGTTTTTTCGATTCGGCCAAGGCGATTAGTTTACCCCTGCCCGTAAATCGCGCCCAAATGGGCGAAATTATCGTTGAAACCTGCCGCCTGAACGGGCTGAAAGATGCTTATATCCGGGTGGTAGCATCCCGGGGCATTGGGGATCTGGGCCTGGACCCCAGAAAATGCCCGGTGCCGACTCTGGTTTGTATAGCGTCTTCCATTAACCTTTACCCGGATGAATTTTATGAAAAAGGATTGACGGTTATGACGGTGCCTACCCGTCGTAATGGACCCGAAGGAGTAAATCCGAGGATTAAATCATTGAACTATTTGAATAATATCATGGCCAAACTGGAGGCCAATATCGCCGGAGCCGAGGAAGCTATTCTGCTCAATCAGGAAGGCTATGTAGCCGAGTGTTCCGGTGATAATATATTCATAGTCAAGAACGGCGTAATCAAGACTCCGGCTTTGTATGTAGGCATGCTGGAGGGAGTAACCCGCAACGAAGTTATTAAATTGGCCCGGGCTGAAGGCCTGAAGCTGGAAGAAACCGTCTTTACCCGTTATGATCTCTTTGTTGCGGACGAGGTTTTCCTTACTGGTACGGCAGCCGAATTGATTCCGGTAACCAACATTGATTCCAGAATAATCGGCGACGGCAAACCGGGTCCGGTATTCAGCCAGCTTTTAACCGCGTTCAGGGAACTGGTAAAAGAACCGGAAGGACCGGAAGCCGTGATATTCAAGTAAGGCGCCCCTGCCAAAACCCCGGTTGGAATGCATAACAGGCAGGAATCTGAAGCGACGGAATATTATGCATCCCCACCTCCCGGTTATGATTGTTAACAGTGGAATCAAGTAATAACCTTTATAAATCCGCGTTTCTAGGAGGTAACAACATGCGCAGCGATTTGGCTAAAAAAGGCCTGGAAAAAGCTCCCCACCGCTCTTTATTTAAGGCCCTGGGGCTTACCGATGAAGAAATGTCCCGGCCCCTGGTGGGAATCGTAAATTCCAAAAATGATATTATCCCAGGTCATATTAACCTGGACAAAATTGCCGAAGCGGTTAAGGCGGGTGTACGCATAGCCGGGGGAACTCCATTGGAGTTTAATACCATCGGGGTTTGTGATGGCATCGCCATGAACCATACCGGTATGAAGTATTCCCTGGGCAGCCGCGAACTGATTGCTGATTCGGCCGAGATCATGGCCACTGCTCATGCCTTGGATGCACTGGTGTTTATTCCTAATTGCGATAAGATAGTACCAGGTATGCTTATGGCAGCGGCCAGATTAAATCTGCCTTCTATATTTGTCAGCGGCGGTCCCATGCTGGCCGGCCGGGTTCAGGGCAGAGCGGTGAGCCTGACCCAGGTTTTTGAGGGGGTAGGCGCTGCCGCCGCCGGGCGGATGAGCCCTGATGAATTGGCTGAGCTGGAGGAAAATGCCTGCCCTACTTGCGGTTCCTGTTCCGGTATGTTTACGGCCAACTCCATGAACTGTCTGACTGAAGGTCTGGGAATGGCCCTGGCAGGAAACGGCACCATCCCGGCAGTTTATTCGGAACGGATCAGGCTGGCCAAGCAGACCGGCATGCAGATTATGCGGCTCTGGGAAAAAGATATCAAGGCTCTGGATATAATGACCGCTGATGCTTTCCGTAATGCTATGCGACTGGATATGGCCATTGGCTGTTCCAGCAATTCGGTCCTGCACCTGTTAGCCATCGCCCAGGAGGCTGGGGTTGATATTGACCTTGAGCTTTTTAATCAGGTTAGTTCCGCTACTCCCCACCTGTGCCGCTTAAGTCCGGCGGGCGAACACCACATGGAAGATCTGTACCGGGCGGGTGGAATTCCGGCCCTGTTCCACGAGCTTAATAAGAAGAACTTGATAAACAGCGATTGCCTGACCGTTAGCGGCCGGACTGTGGGCGAGAATATTATTTCCGCCCCGGTGCGGGACCATGCTGTTATCAGGCCGATTGATAATCCTTACAGCCCAACCGGGGGGTTGGCCATACTATTTGGCAACCTGGCACCTGAAGGAGCGGTGGTAAAAAAGAGCGCGGTAGCGGAGGAAATGATGACCCATCAGGGACCGGCCCGGGTATTCGATTCGGAGGAAACGGCAGTTGCAGCCATACTGGGAGGGAGAATCCAAGCGGGGGATGTTATTGTCATACGCTATGAAGGCCCTGCCGGAGGACCGGGCATGAGAGAGATGCTTACTCCCACTTCGGCTATAGCAGGGATAGGTTTGGATAAAGAAGTAGCTCTTATCACCGACGGGCGCTTTTCCGGGGCGACCCGGGGGGCATCCATAGGACACGTGTCTCCCGAAGCTGCGGCCGGGGGATTAATTGCTCTGGTTGAGGAAGGAGACCTGATACGAATAGATATTCCGGCCGGGAGGCTGGACCTTATGGTAGACGAAGAAGTACTTGTAGGGAGAAAAGCTCTCTGGAAGGTACCGGAGCCCAAGATTACAAAGGGATATATGAAAAGGTATGCTGAGATGGTACAGTCAGCCAGCACCGGCGCAATCTTCAGAAAATAGAAGGGCCGGGAAAGAAAAAGCGGGCCATCAGCAGCCCGCTATTTTTATTAATATATTGGCTTTAATAAATAATTCAATTAATTCGGAGGTGATGCAGGTGCAGTTAAAGGGAGCAGAAATTTTGTTGCGATGTTTGCAGGAAGAGGGGGTTGATACTGTATTCGGCTATCCGGGAGGCGCAGTCCTTCCTATTTACGACGCTCTTTTCGAATCCAGTATCCGCCATATTCTGGTTCGCCATGAACAGGGGGCGGCCCATGCGGCCGATGGCTATGCGCGGGCAACGGGAAAAGTGGGGGTTTGTATCGCTACCTCAGGCCCGGGGGCTACCAATCTGGTAACCGGGATTGCTACCGCTAATATGGATTCCATTCCTCTGGTCTGTTTTACGGGTCAGGTAGGAACTTCTTTGATTGGCCGGGATGCTTTTCAGGAAGCTGATATAACCGGGATCACTCTGCCGATAACCAAGCATAATTATCTGGTGGAACGAACCGAAGATGTGGCCCGAACGGTTAAAGAAGCCTTTTATATAGCCCGGACCAACCGCCCCGGTCCAGTGGTAGTGGATTTGCCCAAAGATGTCATGGAAAGAAGCATAGATTATAAAGCCGGAGACGCCGAGATAAATCTGCGCGGATATCGGGTTATGAAGGGATACAATTCGGGGCAGGTAATAACGGCGGTAGAGCTGATAAAAAATGCTAAACGTCCGGTTATCTATGCCGGCGGAGGAGTGATATCCTCTGATGCTGCCGGCGAATTAAGAGAACTGGCGCAGAAACGCAAAATACCAGTAACCACTACCTTGATGGGTATGGGCGCCATTCCCGGCAACAGCTATCTTAACCTGGGCATGCTGGGCATGCATGGCACCCGTTATGCCAATTATGCCATTGGCGAAGCCGACCTGCTTATTGCGGCCGGGGTACGTTTTGACGATCGGGTTACAGGCAAGATTGAGACCTTTGCACCCCATGCCCGGGTAATTCATATTGACATAGATGCGGCCGAGATTGGGAAAAATGTGGATGCGGATGTTCCCATCGTGGGGCAGGTAAAAGAAGTACTGCAGGCAATCAATCAGCGTTTGGAGGCAGTGGAACAATACTGGGAATGGCACCAAACGATAGACCGCTGGAAAAAAGAATTCCCGCTGCGTTACGGTCCCTCCTGCGAAGGCCGGATAATGCCGCAAAGTGTTATTGAGAAGATATGCGAACTGACTCAAGGCGAGACTATTATTACCACTGAAGTGGGGCAGAATCAGATGTGGGCCGCCCAGTATTATAAGTTCAAACATGCTCGCACCTTTCTTACTTCCGGTGGACTGGGGACCATGGGCTACGGTTTCCCGGCCGCGATCGGAGCCAAAATCGGACGCCCGGATATGCCGGTAATAGACATAGCCGGAGACGGCAGCATCCAGATGAACATACAGGAATTGGCCACCGCGGTGCAATACCGGCTGCCGGTTATTATATGCATCCTCAACAATCAATTTCTGGGGATGGTACGGCAGTGGCAAGGTCTCTTCTATGGAGGACGTTATTCCTACACCGACGTCAGCCACCAGCCTGATTTCGTCAAGCTGGCCGAAGCTTACGGGGCGGTTGGTATAAGAGTAACCCGGGAAGAGGAACTGGAGGCAGCTCTGCAGCAAGCTCTGCGGGAGACTGAACGCCCGGTGATTCTGGATATCCTGGTGGAAAGGGAAGCTGATGTATATCCCATGGTACCTCCGGGAAGCTCTCTCTCCCATATGCTGGGGGGTGACGAGATATGAGAAAACATACCTTGACGGTGACGGTTGAGAATCGGCCGGGTGTGCTTACCCGGGTAACCACGCTGTTCCGCCGGCGGGGATATAATATTGAGAGCCTGGCGGTAGGGGAAACTGAAAACCCCAGTATTTCCCGTATAACTATTATGGTTATGGGCGATGGAAAAATCCTGGAACAGGTAACCAAACAGCTATATAAGCTGGTGGAAGTTATCAAAATTGTCGATATAACTGAAGAGCGCTCGGTGACAAGAGAGTTGGTCCTGATAAAAATCAGAGCCGACAACAATGTGCGGGCTGACATAGTCCAGATTGTAGATATATTCCGGGCTCGGATAGTGGATATTGGCAAAAATTCCTTGATTATAGAAGTCACCGGGGATAGCGGCAAGATTGATGCCATAGTGGAATCACTGAAACCGTTCGGAGTCTTGGAACTGGTGCGTACCGGGGTTATAGCCATGGTACGCGGGGAAATCAAGTAGTCATGCAGCCGGGTATTCCCTGGCGCTGATAGATTTTAAGGAGGTATTTATAATGGCAAAAATGTATTATGACGCAGATGCCAATCTCAATCTTTTGAAGGGAAAAACTATAGCGGTAATGGGCTTCGGTTCCCAAGGGCATGCTCAGGCGCAGAATCTTAAGGAAAGCGGCCTCAATGTGGTGGTAGGATTAAGGAAACCTTTTGATGAAGCCAGTGAAAAGGAATGGAATGCAGTTATCGCAGCGGGTATTCAGCCTATGACCGTAGCCGAAGCAGCGCAGGCCGGGGATGTTATCCAAGTCCTGCTGCCGGATGAGGTTCAGGCTCGGGTTTATGACAGTGAAATCAAACCTTACCTTAAGGAAGGTGACGCCTTAGGCTTTTCTCATGGTTTTAATATCCATTTTGGTCAGATAGTTCCGCCGGCCTTTGTCGATGTTTTTATGGTCGCTCCCAAAAGCCCCGGGCATCTGGTAAGGCGTATGTATATTAAAGGCGCCGGCGTACCGGGCTTAGTAGCGGTACAGCAGGATCACAGCGGACAGGCCAAAGAGCTTGGGCTGGCTTATGCCTGTGGCATAGGCTGCACTAGGGCAGGAGTTATTGAGACCAGCTTCAAAGAAGAAACCGAAACCGACCTTTTCGGTGAACAGTGCGTGCTCTGCGGCGGGGTTACCCAATTGGTAAAAACCGGCTTTGAAACCTTGGTTAATGCCGGTTACCAGCCGGAAATAGCTTATTTCGAGTGTTTCCACGAGCTGAAGCTGATCGTTGACCTTATGTATGAAGGCGGCATGGGCTATATGCGCTATTCCATCAGTGATACGGCGGAATGGGGCGATTACATTAAAGGACCGGACGTGATCGGAGAAGAGACTCGTTGGGCCATGGAACAGGCTTTAAAGGATATTCAGGAAGGAAAGTTTGCTAAGGATTGGCTGCTGGAAAACCAGGTGGGAAGACCCCAGTTTAATGCCTTGAAGCGCCAGAACCGGGAGCATCTGATAGAGCAGGTGGGGGCTGACCTCCGGGCCATGATGCCTTGGTTAAAGGAAAGCAAATAATAATAATTTTATGATCATGAATTTTGAATTGAGGAAGGAAAAGCTTGGCTTTTCCAACCTTAATTTAGAATTTGGAATTCACAAAGAGGTGTACAATGGGGAACAGTAAACGCATATACCTGTTTGATACTACTTTGCGGGACGGGGAGCAATCTCCCGGGGTCAGCCTCAATACAGATGAGAAACTGGAGATAGGATATCAGTTGGCCCGGCTGGGAGTTGATATTATTGAAGCCGGATTTCCGGTTGCCTCCCCCGGCGACTTCGCTGCGGTCAAGAGGATCGCGGAAAAAGTCAAAGGGCCGGTTATAGCCGGTCTGTGCCGGGCCAGCCGCCAGGATATCGACCGAACCTGGGAAGCGGTAAAAGAGGCCGAATCTCCTCGAATTCATACTTTTCTAGCTACTTCGGATATACATTTAAAATATAAACTGAAAATGAGTCGGGAAGAAGCCCTGGCTCAAGCGGTAGATGCTGTTGCCTATGCCAAGCGATACTGCAGTGATGTTGAATTCTCGGCCGAGGATGCTTCCCGCTCCGACCTTGACTACCTGGCGCTGCTGACGGAGAAGGTTATTGCGGCCGGGGCCACCACGGTAAATCTGCCGGATACGGTAGGATATGCGGTACCGGAGGAATTTGGCCAATTTATCAATGATATAGTTACCCGGGTTCCCAATGTTGACCAGGCCGTAATCAGTGTGCACTGCCATGATGACCTGGGAATGGCGGTGGCCAATTCATTGGCCGGGATCATTAACGGCGCCCGCCAGGTGGAGTGTGCGGTCAACGGTATCGGGGAAAGGGCGGGAAATGCTTCGCTGGAAGAGATAATCATGGCTTTATATACCCGTCAGCATTATTTTGAACGGCAGATCAAAGTCAACTACGGAGAAATCTACCGTACCAGCCGTTTGGTCAGCAGTTTGACCGGGATGCCGGTACAGCCCAACAAGGCTATAGTGGGGAAAAACGCATTTCTGCACGAGTCCGGTATTCACCAGGACGGGGTATTAAAGAAACGCAGTACCTATGAAATAATGAGTCCGGAACTGGTAGGGGTGGTCAGCAGTAATCTGGTTTTAGGCAAGCACTCCGGACGTCATGCCTTTAAGGAACGCATGAGTGAGCTGGGGTACGATCTGAATGAGGAAGAATTAAACTTGGCCTTCAGGCGTTTTAAGGATATTGCCGACCGGAAGAAGGAGGTTACCAATGACGACCTGGAGGCCCTGGTAACCGGCCAGGCCAGTGCCGTACCGGAACGCTTCAGTCTGTCCTATCTGCATATATCAAGCGGTACCAGTATTATTCCCACTGCAACCGTAAGACTGACTATAGAGGATAAATCGTTTGAAGCCGCAGCCACCGGAGATGGGCCGGTAGATGCAGCCTGCCACGCGGTGGATAAGATCACCGATATTTATGGGAAAATGCATGATTACAAATTGAATGCCGTCAGCGGAGGCAAAGATGCCCTGGGCGAAGTGACAGCGCATATTGAGATCAACGGCAAAAGATACAATGGCCGCGGTCTCAGTACAGATATTATTGAAGCCAGCGTAAAATCTTATATCAATGCCATCAATAAATACTATTTTGAGCAGCAGCGTAACCGCGAGGCGTAAAGCGCTGTCGGCGGACGGATGAATCTTGAAGGATGTGTAAAACAATGGGAATGACAGTCAGCCAGAAGATTATTGCCAGTCACGCGGGGAAGGATTTTGTAGCTCCGGGTGAATTGGTGAATTGCAAGCTGGATATAGTACTGGGTAATGATGTCACCGCACCGGTAGCTATAGCGGAATTTGCCAAACTGGAAATGGACCGGGTCTTTGATGAGGAAAAGATTGTTCTGGTACCCGATCATTTTACCCCCAATAAAGATATAAAATCAGCCGAGCAGAGCAAAATCGTGCGGGACTTTGCCCGCAAATTCGGCATAAAGAATTATTTCGAGATTGGTTGCATGGGGATAGAACATTGCCTGCTCCCTGAGCAGGGGCTGGCGTTGCCTGGCGATATGATTATCGGGGCCGATTCCCATACCTGTACTTACGGGGCTCTGGGGGCCTTTGCTACCGGCGTCGGTTCTACCGATATGGCAGCCGGTATGGCTACCGGGGAAGTCTGGTTCAAGGTGCCGGAAAGCATTAAATTTATCTACTATGGGAAAATGCCGGAATGGATCAGCGGCAAGGATTTAATACTTCATACCATAGGGGATATCGGGGTTGACGGCGCCCGTTATATGTCTATGGAATTTACCGGGGAAGTTATCAGCCGGTTGTCGATGGATAATCGTTTTACCATGGCCAATATGGCTATTGAAGCGGGGGGCAAGAACGGGATCTTTGCTGCTGATGATATAACCCGCGAATATGTGGAAAAGAGAGCGCGGCGTCCTTACCAGGTTTACCAATCTGATGCCGATGCCAGTTATTTTGAGATTCGGGAATATGATGTATCGAAAATGGAACCGGTAGTGGCTTTTCCCCATCTTCCGGAAAATACCCGCCCGGTCAGCGCAGCCGGTGACGTAATCCTGGATCAAGTGGTGATAGGCTCCTGTACCAATGGCAGGCTGGAGGATCTGGAGATCGCCGCCTCCCTGCTCCAAGGCAGGAAGGTGCACCCGGAAATACGCCTGATTGTGTTCCCAGGCACCCAGCAGATTTACCTGGAAGCTTTGCGCCGGGGTTATATTGAAACCTTTATTGAGGCCGGAGCGGCGGTCAGCACACCGACCTGCGGCCCCTGTCTGGGAGGACATATGGGTATCCTGGCCAAGGGGGAGAAAGCTCTGGCCACGACCAATCGCAATTTCGTAGGCCGTATGGGACATCCGGAGAGCGAGGTTTACCTGTCCAGTCCGGCGGTAGCTGCCGCCAGTGCCATAAAAGGACGCATAACTCCTCCCTGGGAGGTATAGTTTTACCGCAGCACGTTTATAAGGAGGATATTTATGAAATTTAGCGGTAGGGTGCATAAATTTGGCGCCGATATTGATACTGATGTCATTATACCGGCACGTTATCTGAATACCTTCGATCCCGGAGAGCTGGCCTGCCACTGTATGGAAGATGCTGATGCCGAGTTTCCAGCCAAAGTTAAGCCAGGCGATATTATAGTTGCGGATAAGAATTTTGGCTGCGGCAGCTCCCGTGAGCATGCCCCCATCGCCATCAAGGGAGCGGGAGTAGCCTGTGTCATCGCCCGTTCCTTTGCCCGGATTTTTTATCGTAATGCTATAAACATAGGGCTTCCTATTCTCGAATGTGATGAGGCCATAGACGCTATTAACGAGGGCGATGAAGTGGAGGTAGACCTCAGCCGGGGACAGGTACGCAATCTCAGAACTGATGAAGTGTTTGCGGCCACGCCCTTCCCCGGATTTATGCAGGAGATCATGGCTGAAGGCGGCCTGATCAATTACATTAAAGCTAAAAAATGAAAGGGTGGGATTGATGTATAAGATTGCTGTTCTTCCCGGAGATGGCATAGGAGTTGAAATAGTACCTGAAGCAGTTAAAGTTTTAAAGGCAGTAGGTAGAAAATTTGGCCTGGAATTTGAATTTACCGAAGCTCCGGTAGGTGGAGCAGCTTATGATGTCTGCGGGCATCCCCTGCCGAGTTCAACCCTGGATCTGTGCCGCCGTTCGGCTGCGGTGCTGCTGGGAGCAATAGGCGGTCCCAAGTGGGATAATCTGCCGGTGCATCTGCGCCCGGAATTAGGAGCCTTGCTGCCCCTGCGCAAAGAGCTTGAGCTTTATGCCAACCTGCGGCCCTGTGTACTTTTCCCCGGGTTGTTAAAAGCTTCCACCCTCAAAGAGGAAGTTATCTCCGGGGTGGATATTCTGGTAGTCCGGGAGCTCACCGGGGGGCTTTACTTTGGCGAGAAAAAGCGGGAAAAAACTCCGGATGGAGAGAAAGCCACGGATATGCTTACCTATTCCACCTATGAAATAGAGAGAATCTTACGGTTTGCCTACCAGGCCGCCCGCAAGAGGAGAAGCAAGCTGTGCTCGGTGGACAAAGCCAATGTATTGGAAAGCTCACGCCTGTGGCGGGAAACAGCCAAGCGGCTGGCTAACGAGTATCCCGATGTTCAAACCGATTATATGTATGTGGATAATTGCTCTATGCAGTTGATTCGCAACCCCGGCCAGTTTGATGTGATTGTGACGGAAAATATGTTCGGGGATATATTGACCGATGAAGCTTCCATGCTGACCGGCTCCATTGGTATGCTGCCCAGTGCCTCTATCGGCGGCCAGGTGGGGCTCTATGAACCTGCTCACGGCAGTGCTCCGGATATTGCCGGACAAAATAAGGCCAATCCGCTGGCTACCATCCTGTCGGCGGCTATGATGCTGAGATTCTCCTTTGACCGGGAGGAGGAAGCGGTTGCGATAGAAAAAGCGGTGCGCCGGGTACTGGAAGAAGGCTACCGTACCCCCGATCTTATGGAGGCGGGCCTAAAGCTGCTGGGCACAGCAGAAATGGGAGACCTGGTGGCGGAGTATATTAATGTTTAATTCTGATTTATATTGGAGGTTAGATGCGTTGGGAATAAGCAGCTGGATGTTCTGATTTATGATACTACCCTGCGCGATGGAGCGCAGGGAGAGGGAATCTCCTTTTCGCTGGATGATAAGATTAAAATCGCGCAAAAACTTGCCTGGCTGGGAGTCTCTTATATAGAGGGCGGATGGCCGGGCAGCAATCCTAAAGACCTGGAGTTCTTTAAACTGGCCCGGCGCCTGGACTTGAACCATACCAGGGTCGCCGCCTTTGGCTCTACCCGCAAACCCAATACTCCGGTAAGCCGGGATGGCAATGTCCAGGCCTTGCTGGAGTCCGGGGCCCGGACTATTACTTTGGTGGGCAAAACCTGGGATTTCCATGTCCTGCGGGCTTTGGAAACCACTTTGGAAGAAAATCTGAGCATGATTCGGGAGACTATCAGCTACTTTAAGGACCAAGGCCGGGAAGTAATTTTTGATGCGGAACACTTTTTTGATGGCTGTAAGCATAACCGGGATTATACCCTGCAGATTGTGGAAACGGCGGCCCAGGCCGGGGCGGACTGGCTGATTCTCTGTGATACCAACGGCGGAAGCATGTCCTGGGAGATCGGAGATATTATCCGGCAGGTAAAAAAACAGGTAAAAACTCCGCTGGGGATACATGCTCACAATGATTGCGGCTGTGCGGTCAGTAACTCCCTGGTAGCAGTCAAAGAGGGATGTACCCAGGTTCAGGGAACGGTCAACGGTTATGGCGAGCGCTGTGGCAATAGCGACATCTGTTCCCTTATTCCTAATCTGGAACTTAAAATGGGACTTAGGTGCCTGCCGGCGGGAAATCTGAAAAACTTAAGTGAAGCAGCCCATTACGTAGGCGAGATCGCCAATATGCCTCATTACAGCAACCAACCGTTTGTCGGGCACGGGGCTTTTGCTCATAAGGGGGGCATACACGTTAGTGCGCTGTTGAAGGACCCGCTTACCTATGAGCACATTGACCCGGAAAAAGTGGGAAATCACAGACGGGTACTGGTCTCCGAACTTTCCGGCCTTTCCAATCTGCTCTATAAGGCCCGGGAGCTTAACATTGACGTCAATTCCTATGATGCCGAGACCCGGCGTTTAATTAAGGAAATCAAGGAACTGGAGAACCAGGGCTTCCAGTTTGAAGGCGCCGACGCTTCGCTGGAACTTTTCCTGCGCAAGGCCTTCGCCCAATATGATGAATTCTTCCAGCTTAAGAATCTTAAAATAATTCTGGAAAAGAACGAAGAAGACGATATAACCGCCGAAGCCATGATTAAGGTGCAGATCGGCGACCATACTTTCCACACCGCAGCCGAGGGCGACGGGCCGGTAAATGCCCTGGACAATTCTCTGCGCAAGGCCCTTAACGAAGTTTACCCGGAGGTAGCGGAGATGCATCTCAGTGACTACAAAGTCAGGGTCTTGGATGGCAAAAACGGTACGGCAGCCAAGGTCAGGGTCTTGATTGACTCCGCTAACCAGAGTGATAAATGGAGTACGGTGGGAGTTTCCGAGAATATTATTGAAGCTTCCTGGCAGGCCCTGGTGGACAGTATAAACTACCTGCTCCTGAAAAAACGCCTGTGATAAGAAATATCATTCTATTGCAAAAGGATATAAATTGGTGGTTTGGATGCATAAATATTCCGTCGCTCGAGACTTCGCATGGGCAACACCAACTGCTTGTCTCGCGGCTCCAGTGGGACGTTCCAATTCGCGTCCATGCTCAGCGTCACTCGCCTCCTTAATGGTGAGGCATTGCCGAACATCAGTGTGCCCTGTGGGTACGCCCCATCCGTGGGGCGCGCCCCCTTCCGCCGCAACCTTAATTGTCACCCGGAGGTGACATCAGGAGTGCCCTCGGGTGCTTCGCCTTCGCAGGGTGAGCTCCATGCGCCGCCTGACGGCTCCTGCATATTTATGCATCCAAACCAGAGTTTTGGCAGCGGAATCAAATATGTAAATGGTAGGAAACAGGGATGGGAAGGCCTGTGGCTTTAAGTTGAATTTCTCCTTCCCGTATGAGCAATTGCCGTCATTTGCCGTTTTGGTGTATATTTAGGACAACAATACTGCAGGGGGTCTTTATATTTATGAAGGCAATGATAATGGCAGCCGGGGTAGGATCAAGATTGATGCCCCTCACTACTAAAATACCCAAGCCCATGATACCGATGGCCAATGTCCCCTTGATGGAAAGCATTGTGACCCTGCTCCGTATCCACGGGTTTGATGATCTGATCTGCAATCTGTATTACCATGCCGGCAATATCAGCTCCTATTTTGGGGATGGAAGCAAATTTGGGGTAAAAATGCAATATTCTCTGGAAGACGAGCTTATGGGCACAGCCGGCGGAGTCAAGAACTGTGAATGGTTTTTGGATGATACCTTTGCCGTAATCAGTGGGGATGCTTTGACCGATATCAATCTGGGAGCACTGCTTGAGGCTCATCGGCAAAGGGGAGCACTGGCTACCATAGCCTTGAAAGAAGTGCAGCAGGTGGAGCATTTTGGAGTAGTCATAACTGATGACCAGGGGAGAATTGAAAGGTTTCAGGAGAAGCCCCGCCCCGAGGAGGCTTTGAGCCATCTGGCCAACACCGGCATCTATATTTTTGAACCCGGCATATTTAAGTATATACCGGCCCGGCAATTTTACGATTTCGGAAAACAGGTATTTCCTCACCTGGTCAGAACGGGGGCGCCCTTCCATGGCCTGCCGGTGCAGGATTACTGGTGTGATGTGGGCAATATCTCCACTTATTGCCAGGCCCATGCCGATATACTGCAGCAGCGGGTTAAGACCGCTGCGTCGGGCAAAGTAATCAATACGGCTGAAGGAGCGCGGGTACTCCTGGGTGAAGGAACTGTCTGCGGGCGGAATGTCAGATTTGACGGCAGTGTAGTTATTGGCTCCGGATGCAAGGTCGGCAGCAATGTATACCTGAGCGATTCTATAATCTGGGATAATACCGTTATTAAAGATAAATCCGTTATTAAAGAAGCCGTGGTAGGGGCAGATTGTATACTGGGCCGGGGGGTAAAGCTCAATGCCGGCGCTGTAGTAGCCGCAGGCTGCATTCTGCAGGATGAGGTGGAAGTACCTCCCCAAAGTAAGGTCTTTTATACTGCAGGAGATGAATTGCATCTGGAGGTGCGGTAATAAAATCGGCTGGAAAATAAATCGCCATAGAAGCATAATGCCCCGGGCTCATCTTGACCGGGGCATTGATTTGGCCTTACTGGCCCAGCATTTCTTGGAAGCTTTGTTCCAGGTCGGAGATATCATTGCCGTTCAACTGCTGTAATTGTTCCTGGTTCACCGCCATCATTTTCAAAATATACATGCGGTTTTTTTCTTTTAATAGCAAGGCCATCTCCATACCGGCAGGCTTGTTTTTCTCCTTAAGCTCATAAGCTACCAGGGCGGTGTTTTCTGCCCGTTGAGTGTATTTAGGAAGAATCTTGATGCTCATACCGGCGGGAATCTTGGTCTCAGCCTCCACCCGGGATATAAAATCGCCCATTTTTTTCTCTATGGCAGGCCGGTCCTCAATTAATTCCTGAGGGCTCATAAGCATATATTCGGGCATAAACTGAACCCCCCAAAATACACTGAGGTTTTGGGCTACGGTTTCATAGTCCTTCTGAAAATAACCATTATAAAAATCCCTGACCGCTACTTCGGGGTTGGAATGATCTCTGTAGGCGGCATAGTAATACATGGCGGCCAGTATCAAGATAATAAGTAGAAACAGAATCTTAGGAACACCGCGTTCAACCGGTTTATCCAATATATAATTACCTCTCTTTCGCTTAGTATGTTATAAATAAAATTGTAACAGATGAACCGGGGGTTAACAATTAACAAGACAGCATCACGGAGGACAAGGAATGCAAAGGGTAATCGTAATCGGCGGGGGACCGGCGGGCATGATGGCGGCGGCAGCGGCAGCCGAAAACGGAGGCCGGGTCACCTTGCTGGAGAAGAAGGAAAAGCCCGGTAAGAAACTAAAGCTGACCGGAAAGGGCCGCTGCAACATTACTTCCGCTCGGGAGCGGGAAAACTTCATTTCCGGCTATGCCGGCAACGGCCGTTTTCTTTACAGTGCCCTCAATGAATTTTCCAACCGGGATGTGATCGCATTCTTTAACCGGCAGGGGCTGGCAACGGTGGTGGAACGTGGGCAAAGGGTCTTTCCCGCCAGTAATAGAGCCGAAGACGTAGTCGCCGTGCTCTATAAGAACATGTTGGACCATGGGGTGGAGGTTATCTGTTCTTCCCGGGTTGAAGGTATAAAAATCGCAGACGCCCGGGTAGTGGGGATAAAGATGGAAAAGGTGCTGATGCCCTGCCAGGCAGCGATTATCGCTACCGGCGGCATGTCCTACCCGGGTACCGGCTCGACCGGAGACGGGTATGCCTGGGCCCAGGCCGCCGGGCATCATTTGGTGGAACCGCGTCCGGGATTGGTACCGCTGGTGGTCAGAGATGAATGGGTGAAGCGGCTCCAGGGCTTGAGTCTCAAAAATGTCAGGGTGCGCGCCTGCCGGTTAAATGGCGGCAAGATTAACGAGGATTTTGGGGAAATGCTGTTTACCCATTTCGGTGTATCCGGCCCTATTATTCTGAGCCTGAGTCGGGATATCGGGGAGGTGTTATATCAGCAGCGGGAACCGGTGCGGTTATTGATAGACCTGAAGCCGGCCTTAAGTGAAGAAATACTTGACGAACGTCTGCAGCGCGACCTTTTCAAGTATTCCCGGCGGCAGTTTAAGAATTCGCTGGACGACCTGCTGCCCCAGAAACTTATCCCGATAATAGTAGAACTTAGCGGTGTTGACGGCAGCAAGGAAAGCAATCAGGTAAACCGGACCGAACGGAGAAGGCTGCTGGAGTTGCTGAAGGGAATGGAACTGACCGTCACCGGTACCCGTCCCCTGGCCGAAGCCATAGTTACCGCCGGGGGAGTAGACGTTAAGGAAATCAATCCCCAGACTATGGAATCAAAGCTGGTAAAGGGGCTGTACTTTGCCGGGGAGATTATTGATGTAGATGGTTATACCGGAGGCTTTAATCTGCAGGCGGCTTTTTCCACCGGTTATCTGGCGGGAAAATCTGCAGCGGGCAGATAATCCCGTAGGCAGAATGGAGTTTGGATGCATAAATATTCCGTCGCCAAGACTCCACCTGGGCAACACCAACTGCTTGTCTCACGTCTGCAGGGGGACGTTCCAATTCGCGTCCGTGCTCAGTGTCACTCTCGCCCCGTCCGTGGGGCTCGCCCCCTTCTGCCGCTTCGCCTTCGCAGGGTGATGCTCCAGGCTCCGTCTAACGGCTCCTGCATATTTATGCATCCAAACAGAACTGTTATACTCAACTGTTTTAATCAGTGATTTTATTTATTAAGAATTAGTTTCCCGGGCGCTTCAAACCTTAAATACCGGAAGCCCGGGTACGATTGACGCGGATGTGAATTTCTGCTAGTATTCGAGGTAATGATAATAATGAAGTCAATATTATTGGGGGAATCGGACAATGGCTAAGAAAGCAGGGCCTCATGATGCCGGTAATGGCTACCAGGGGTCGGCAGATTATATAGTATCGGATGATTTGAGAAATTGCGTTAATATTGCTATTGCCTTGCAGAAGCCGCTGCTTATAAAAGGGGAGCCCGGTACCGGCAAGACCATGCTGGCGCAAAGCATTGCCGACTCATTGGAGAAGCAGCTTATCATCTGGAATATCAAGTCCACTACTAAAGCTCAGGAAGGGCTCTATGTCTATGATACGGTACAGCGGCTATATGACAGCCAGTTTGGTGAAGGCGACGTCGCCAACATCAAAAAGTACATAAAACTGGGCAAGATGGGGGAAGCCTTCATATCCCCGGAACCGGTGGTATTATTGATCGACGAGATAGACAAGGCTGATCTGGAATTTCCCAATGACCTGCTCTGGGAGTTGGATCAGATGAGCTTCTATATACCTGAAACCCGGGAGACGGTTGCAGCTATACATCGCCCTATCGTAGTCATAACCAGCAATGCGGAGAAGGAATTGCCGGACGCTTTCCTGCGCCGCTGCATATTTCATTATATCGAATTTCCCGACCCGGAGGGTATGGAAAGGATTATTGCCGTGCATCACCCCAACCTGGAGAGAAAGTTGCTGGAGCAGGCCATGGAGGCTTTCTATATGCTGCGCAATGTTCCCAATATTCAAAAAAAGCCCAGTACCAGCGAGTTGATAGACTGGCTGCAGGCCTTGGTGGTGGGTGGCATCAGTCCTAATCGGATTAAGCAGGAGCTGCCTTTTCTGGGTGTATTGCTTAAGAAAAATGAGGACCTTGATACCCTGCTTAACCAGCTGCAGGGCAAGGCTAAGGGACGTAATCCCAATGCGGTGGGCAATTCGTCTTTAAGCCGTTACCGCTATTAATAAACCGGGCAGGCGCTTTTAAGGGCGCCTCTTTAATTTCGGGCCCATATCCGGGAGGGAAGGTCAGTGTTTACCAAATTCTTTTATACCCTTAAAAACTTCGGCGTCCCCGTTTCCATGAATGAATGGCAAACCTTATTGGAGGCCTTGGAAGGCGGCATGGCCGGATCCAGCCTGACCGGCTTCTATCACCTTTGCCGGGCCTTATTGGTTAAGACGGAAGCTCATTACGACCGGTTCGACATGGCGTTTGCCGCCTTTTTTGGCGATATTGAGACTCCGGAAGGGCTTCCGGACAAGATATGGGAATGGCTGAACAAGGAACTGCCTGAACTGGAAATAACCGAGGAGATGAAACGCAACCACCGCCAGTTGGATTGGGATGAATTAAAGCGAATGCTGGAAGAAAGACTGGCTGAGCAAAGCGAGGAACATCATGGAGGCAACCGCTGGATCGGTACGGGAGGGACTTCGCCTTTTGGTCATTCCGGCTATCATCCGGGGGGAATAAGGATAGGAGGAGAGTCCCGCAACTTGTCTGCAGTCAAGGTGGCGGGTATGCGCCGTTTCCAGGAGTTTCGCACCGATGAGACTCTGGGGGTAAGGCAGTTTCAAATCGCATTGCGCAAACTGCGCCAGTTTACCAGCCGCCTGGAAGGAGCCAAAACTGAGCTGGATCTGGATGCGACCGTTGATAAAACCTGTGATAATGCCGGCCGTCTCGAGCTGGTCTGGGAGAGACCCCGGGATAATGCCATAAAGGTAATACTATTAATGGATGCCGGCGGCTCTATGGTAACCTACAGCCGCCTGTGCAATCAGCTTTTTACGGCGGTCCATCGCGCCAATCATTTTAAGGATCTGCAGATTTTCTACTTTCACAATTGCATTTATGACTGGCTCTACCATAGTCACGCCTGTGAGCAGAGTGATTATACCGATACCGAATATATTCTGCGTACCTACAGCTCCGATTATCGGGTGATAATAGTGGGCGATGCCAGTATGGCCCCTTATGAGCTTATGCGGGCCGGGGGCATTATAGACTGGGGGCTGCATAATGACAGGCCCGGGATAGAGTGGCTCAGGCGCTTGCGTCAGCACTTTGAATATTCGGCGTGGTTAAATCCTATCCCCCGTGATTACTGGGACTGGACCGATGGAGCCTTTACGATAAGAAAGATAGCGGAAATATTTCCTATGGAACCACTCACGGTTGATGGTCTGGAAAAAGCCGTCATTGCTCTAAGGAGCAAGCAAGCCGTGGCTGGTAAATAAATATTGGCGATGGAGGATTGGTATATGAAGCACGTATATGAAGGCAAGACAAAAAGTGTTTATGAACTGGATGACGGCAATTATCTGCTCAAACTAAAGGATGATGTTACCGGGGAGAATGGGAAGATAGACCCGGGAGCCAATTCGATAATGGGTGAACTGGAGGGAATGGGTAAAGCTTCGCTTTTAATGTCCCGTCATTATTTTGAATTGCTCCAAAAAGCAGGCATTCCCACTCATTATATAGACTCTAATATTGAAGAGAATACCATGACGGTGCTGCCGGCTCAGACCTTCGGCGAAGGTTTGGAGATAATCTGCCGCTTTAAGGTTTACGGCAGTTTCTTGCGCCGGTACGGCAAATATGCTCAAAAGGAGCAGCCTCTCCATAGTCTGGTGGAAATTACTCTGAAGGACGACGATCGGGGCGATCCCCTGATTGGGGACGAGGCTTTGGAGCAACTGGGGCTGTTATCCCTGCAGGAATGTGCGCAGCTAAAAGAAATGACCAGAAAAATTGCCGGGCTGATTAAGGATGATTTAGCGGCCCGGGGTCTGGAACTATATGATATAAAATTTGAATTCGGCCGGGTAAATGGACAAATCCTCCTGATAGACGATATCTCCGGAGGCAATATGCGGGTGTTTAAAGATGGCGTGCAGGTTGACCCGCTGGATCTTTCCCGCCTGATTGTCGGGTAACATCTAAAACTTCAAAGAGGGCTGAGGCCCTCTTTTTTAATGCCTGAGAAGAGAATCGCGTCAAACCACGATTCCGCGGTAAAAAGTTATAGCCCGGCGGTTGAATAAATATTCCGCTGTGTGGGCTCCTGCATGTTTATGCATCCCTACCGGAGCATACTATTGTCAGAATGATTTCATTGCTAAAAGTCTAAAATGAAAATATAATATTAATAAGATTTATTACTTTAACTTAAAATTTATAGTTGAAGTAATTTTATAAAATAGGGGGGATGGAAATGGATTTTAATTTAAGTAAAGAGCAGCTTCTAATTCAGAAAATGGCTCGAGACTTTGCCGAGAAATACATAGAGCCGGTGGCGGAACAGATTGACCGGGAGAACCAAATACCTCAGGCAATTCTTGAAGGGTTGGCCGAGTTGGATCTTTTCGGTATTCCTTTCCCGGAAGAATATGGCGGAGCCGGTGGGGGGTATGACGGTTACGTCCTGGCCATGGAACAGATTGCCAGGGTTTCCGGAGGTATAGCCCTGACTATATCAGCCCACTCTTTGGGTTTGAGTGCTATTTCCGTATTTGGAACCGAGGAACAAAAGCAAAAGTACCTGGTACCGGGCTGCAAGGGCGAGCATATCGCTTCTTTTGCCTTCACTGAACCGGCTACTGGTTCCGACCCTAAACAGATTACAACCACAGCGGTAAAAGACGGTGATTATTATATTATCAACGGCACCAAACGTTTTATCTCCAACGCCAACTGGCCGGGCGCCATCATTCTCTTTGCCCGTGACAGTGAGAGCGGCCAACCCAGCGGCTTTATAGTAGACAAATCATGCCCCGGCTGCTCCCTGTCCGAACCCTGGGATAAAATCGGCATGCACGGCGGCATGCTGCTGGATGTCTATCTTAAAGATGTAAAGGTCCCGGCGGTAAATATACTGTCAGGGCCGGGTATGGGTTATCCCATATTGCAGCTGGGCATATCCTTCGGCAAGGTAGGAGTAAGTTCTGTGGCTCTGGGCGGAATGCTGGCGGCCTATGAAGAAGGGCTTAAGTATGCCAGGGAAAAAACTCACCGTGATAAGCCTATTGCTAAATTTCAGGCTATCCAGTTGAAGATAGCGGATATGGCCATCAAGTACGAAGCAGCCCGCTGGCTGGCCTACCGTCTCGGCTGCCTGGCCAATAATGTCAAGGACCCCAGGCAGTTTGCCAAAGAGGCGGCTTTGACCAAGACTTTTGTCTGTGAAGCCGCAACTGAGGTAACTCGTCTGGCTATGGATATCCACGGTTCCTATGGCCTGATGAACGATTATAAGATAGCCCGTTTATATAAAGATACTATTATCGGGCCTCAGATTGAGGGCGTGGCTGATATGCAGAAAATGATAATAGCCGGGGTAACTCTGGCTGATGAATAATTCTGTACCGGGGAACCGGATGGTTTCCCTTCTTTTACGCTGGATGAAAAGAGGTGCCAAATAAGGATGGAAAAGTTTGAGGCAATTATTGTGGGAGCAGGTCTGGCAGGTCTGGCGGCAGCCTACACCCTGGCCCGGGAAGGGGTGGAGGTGCTCTTGCTGGAGAAAGGGGATTATCCGGGAGCTAAAAATGTCAGCGGTGGCCGCCTCTATGTCAATCCGGTACGCGAACTTTTCCCTGAACTGTGGGGGAAAGCGCCCTGGGAGAGGTTTATTGCCCGTGAAGGCGTAAGCATCATGGCCGGAGAGCGTTCGCTTAAAGTTGAGTATTGCGGCGATGAGCTGAGCCGGGAGCCTTATCAGAGCTACAGCGTACTGCGGGCTAAATTTGACCGCTGGCTGGCTAAGCAGGCTGAAGGCCAGGGAGCTATGCTGGTAAGCAAAAGCCGGGTTGACGACGTAATAATCGCCGATGGCCAAGTGGTTGGAGTCTGGGCCGGGGGCGATGAACTCAGGGCCGATGCAGTCATCGCCTGCGATGGGGCTATGTCTTTGCTGGCGGAAAAGGCCGGCTTGCGCAATCCGGGGAACCCCCGAGATTATGCCGTAGGTTTCAAGGAAGTAATCGAACTGGACTCCGCTCTTATTGAAGAACGGTTTGGATTGGAAGGCAAGGAAGGCGCCGCTCGTCTGTTTATGGGCGAAGTTACCCGGGGAAAATTTGGCGGCGGTTTTTTATATACTAATAAGGACAGTCTGAGCCTGGGTATAGTGGTCGCCATCAAGGATCTTATGGAGGGTTCCCCGGCGGTGCAGGCTCCGGTTCTGCTGGATGAGTTTAAACAGCGGCCGGAAATTGCCCGATTAATAAAAGGCGGGGAAAGTGTGGAATATTCTGCCCATGCAATTCCCGAGGGAGGATTCAAAGCTCTGAGCCGGTTGTATGGCAACGGCATTCTGGTAGCCGGGGACGCCGCCGGGCTGGCTATGAATATTGGGATTACGGTCAGAGGTATGGAATATGCCTTGGCTTCCGGCTATTACGCAGCCCAAACCGTATTGCAGGCCCAAAAAAAAGAGGACTTCACTGCCGCCAGTCTTTCCGGGTATGAAAAAATGCTCAATAACAGCTTTGTGCTGAAGGATTTTATGGCTTTCCAGGAGGCTCCCGCCGTACTGGACACCCCCAGGTTCTTCAAACACTATCCCGAGCTGGTAGGAAACATGATGAAAGATATATATGAGGTGCCGGCAGGACCTAAAGACCGGCTCTACCCCACAATCAAAAAATACCTGCCCCTTAAAGAAATGTGGGCGATGGCTGGAGATATGCGAAAGGTGATGAAGATATGAGCACTATGAGCGGACTGAAAGCCAAACTGGGACTGGATGTATTCAAACCCGACAGCGAACCTCACATCAGGATCAAACCCGGCATGGAAAAAGACCCCCGCTTGAAAAGGGCGGTACTGGTTTGCCCGGCAGGTTTGTATAAGGAGAATGCCGACGGCGCAGTGGAAATGACCACGGACGGCTGCCTGGAGTGCGGCACCTGCCGCATAGCCTGCGGTACCGAGGTGCTGGAGTGGAACTACCCCTCCGGGGGAACCGGGGTCCAATTCCGTTTCGGATAAAATTACGATTCTCAAGGGGGCAGGCGCTCCCTTTTTTCTTGCCTTATAACCAATTATTGTTAACCCTCTCAGCATCAAGATATTCACCCCCCTGCATATATATAGATATGACGGTTTACTTTTTTACGGTTTCTGGAAGGAGGTTTTCCATGAGCTATGATTTTGACGCACTAATCCGCAATGACAGAGAAAGCAGGAGGGAGAAAGCATCAGCTACTAACTTCCTGGAATACCTGGAAATAGTCCGGGAGAATCCTGCGGTTGCGATTCTGGCCCATGAACGGATGCACCAGATTATCATGGAACCAGGGGTGGAGCTGATTAAAACCGAGGAGTATCCACGCCTCAGAAGAATTTACGGAAATGATACCATACGTAAATATAAATTTTTTGAGGATGAGTTTTATGGCATAGATAAAACCATTATGGAAATGGTGAGATATTTTCATTCGGCTGCCATGCGGGGTGAAGAATCCAGGCAGGTTCTTTATTTGGTGGGACCGGTGGGGTCGGGTAAGTCGTCTTTAATGGAAAGCCTGAAAAAAGCATTGGAAAGCAGTGCTTCAATATATGCGCTGGAAGGGTGCCCCATGCGGGAGGAGCCCCTGCATCTAATACCCAAGCATCTTAGGCCTCGTTTTGAGGAACTGCTGGGGGTAAAAATCGAAGGTGATCTGTGTCCGGTTTGCCGCTACCGTCTGGCTAACGATTATCAGGGCCGGTATGAAGATTTCGGGGTGGTCGGCGCTGATTTCTCCATACGGTCACGGAAAGGTATTGCCGTGGTGCCGCCGGTGGACCCCAATAACCAGGATGCTTCAGTTCTGGTGGGATCAGTGGATATATCCAAGATGGATCTTTATCCGGAAGACGATCCCCGGGTCCTGTCGTTAAACGGGGCTTTTAACGCCGGCAACCGTGGGATCGTAGAATTCATAGAAATCTTTAAAAATGATGTTGAATACCTGCATGCTATTCTCACTGCCACCCAGGAGAAGTCGATCCCCTCACCGGGCAAGGGGGCGATGATTTACTTTGACGGTATAATTCTGGCTCATTCCAACGAAGCGGAATGGAATAAGTTCAAATCCGACCACACCAATGAGGCCATTCTGGATCGTATCGTTAAGATAGAAGTACCCTATTGCCTGGAGTTGGATCAGGAGGTCAAAATTTATCGAAAAATACTTAAAAAGAGCAATTTCAGGGCTCATATAGCCCCCCATACGCTGGAGATCGCTTCTATGTTTGCCATCGTCAGCCGCCTCATCCCATCATCCAAGGTGGATATGATTACCAAAATGCGTATCTATAACGGAGAAGAGATCATACAGAAGGATACCACCAAAAAGGTTGATATCCTGGAACTCAGGGATGAAGCGGCCCGGGAGGGCTTCACCGGCATATCCACCCGCTTCATAATGAAAGCCATTGATAATACCCTGTCGGAATCAGAACACGACTGCATCAATCCTATTACCGTGCTGGAATCGCTGATAAAAGCGGTAAAATCCACAGACAGCAGTGATGATGAGAAAAAACAGCAGCTTACCTATTTACAGGACACCATCAAGAAAGAATACCACCGTATTCTGGAGAAAGAGGTCACCAGAGCCTTCATTCATGGTTACCGGGAACAGGCGGAGAGCCTGTTCAATAATTACATTGACCATGCCGAGGCTTATGTGAATAAAGTGAAATTGAAAGACGCCAATACCGGGGAAGAACTGGAGCCGGATGAAGCTTTCATGGAATCAATCGAAGCCGGTATCGGCCTGAGCGGAAGCGCTGCCAAAGGATTCCGCCACGATGTTACCGCCTACATGTTTTACCTGCTGCGCAACAATCGCAAGATTGAATACGCCAGCTATGAACCTCTGCGGGAAGCGATTGAAAAAAAACTGATTGCTTCGGTAAAAGAACTGTCCCGGATAGTTACCCAGGCCCGGGTGCGGGATGAAGAGCAGAACCAGAAATACAATGCCATGGTGGAGGAAATGAATCGCAACGGCTACTGCCATTACTGCTGCAATGTTATCCTGCGCTACGCCGCCAATAACTTATGGAAAGACTGAGGGGATGGCTTTGGCTATTTTTCGTGAATATGACAGCGGAGGGCGGGATCGCAGCGCCGAGGACCGGCGGCGGCACCGCCAGCTGTTGGAAGAGTCGATCAAGAAAAACCTGGGCAGTATCATTGCCGAGGAGAGCATAATCGGCAAGAGCAAGGATAAGACCGTAAAAATACCGGTACGGGGAATAAAGGAATATCAGTTTATCTATGGGGATAACCATGAACAGGCGGCATCGGGCAGCGGTCAGGAAAAGCGCGGCGACAAAATAGCCTCCGGCAGAGGTGAGCCCAACGGTCCCGGCAGCGGTGAAGGGGCAGGCAATGCCGAAGGTGAAGACTACTATGAAACTGATGTTACTCTGGAAGAACTGGTGCAGTACCTGTTTGAAGACCTGGATCTGCCCTTCCTGGAAAGAAAGAAATTCTCTTACATCATGAGCGAGAAGAGTAACAAACGACATGGTATACAGAGAAAAGGCATACCTCCACGGCTGGCCAAAAAGCGTTCCATGACGGAAAGGATAAAACGCAAGAAATCCATGGAAAGAACCCTGAAAGATTTGGAAGCGGATAGCGAAATAGAAAGATTCCCTTTCCGGGAGGAGGATCTGCGCTATCAGCGTATCCGCGAAGAAATGCGTCCCGAATCCAATGCGGTAGTAATCTGTATTATGGATAATTCAGGTTCCATGTATCTCAATAAGAAGTATCTGGCGCGCAGCTTCTTTTTCCTGCTCTACCAGTTTGTCAACTACCGCTACATTAATGTTGAATTGGTGTTCATTAATCATACCACTACCGCCCTGGAGGTAAATGAGGACGATTTCTTCCATCGGGGAGAATCGGGCGGGACTATGATCAGCAGCGGCTACGAAAAGGCGCTGGAGATTATTGAGGAGCGTTATAATCCTGCGGTATGGAATATTTACGCTTTCCACTGCAGTGACGGCGACAACTGGCCGGAAGATATTGAGAAAGCGGTGGGAAAGGCCCGGGAGCTATGTCAGGTATGTAATCTGTTTGGCTATGGAGAGATAAAATCCTCCTGGAAAGTGGACAGCACCATGGCGGATGAATTCGCCGCGATTAAAGCGGAGAATTTTGTGTCCGTTAGTATCGACAGCAAGGAAGATGTTTGGCCGGCTTTCAGAAGGTTATTAAAAATAGCTGAGAAGGAGGAGCAACATGGGGGCTGATTATAGCATGAAAGACCTTTTGTACTACAACGCCCGCATTGAGGACTTAGCGGCCGAAGCGGGCCTGGACACCTACCCTCAGGAGTATGAGATCTGCAGCTATGAGGACATGCTGGGATATGAAGCCTATGCCGGGATGCCGGTTCGCTACCCTCACTGGAGCTTCGGCAAAGCTTATGAACGCAAAAAGACCTTTTATCGCTATAATCTCAATGGTTTACCCTATGAGATGGTTATAAACTCCAACCCCTGCCTGGCCTATCTGATGAAGGACAACACTTTGCTGCTGCAGATACTGACCATGGCTCATGTCTATGGGCACAATGACTTTTTCAAGAATAACCGCCTGTTTAAAGACGGAACCAGGGCCGAATATACCCTGGAAATGTTTAAATCCCATGCCCGGCGGATAAGCGATTACATAAAAGATCCCAGCATAGGCTATGCCAGCGTGGAGAGGGTGCTGAATGCGGCTCATGCTCTGCGTTTTCAGATACATCGTACCGTAGGGGAGAAACACCTGACCCCGGAAGAAGTTAAGGACAGAATTATAAACCGCTGCAGCCTGCGGGCTGTCGGTGAGCATCCGCTGCTGGAGGAAAAGACCGAGAAGCCCCTGCCGGATCTAAGTCGTATACCCTTGGAAGCGGAAGAAGATCTGCTCCTTTTTATCACCCGTTACGGGTCTTTAAGTGAATGGGAAAAAGACATCGTCAATATTGTCAGGGAGGAGAGCCAGTATTTTTTACCCCAGATGGAGACCAAAATTATGAATGAAGGCTGGGCCAGTTACTGGCACTATAAAATATTGAACCGTTTGCAATTGCCTCAGGAAATGCACCTGGAGTTTCTGAAGCGTCATAATCAAGTGGTTTGCTCCCTTGAAGGCTCACTCAATCCTTATCATCTGGGATTTAAGCTATTTGAAAAACTGGAGCAGAATAGTCGGGATATCTTTGCTATACGGGAGCAGGAAAGGGACGCTTCCTTTTTACGGCGCTATTTGGACGAAGACATCTGCCGGGAGTTTAACCTATTCTCCTTTATAAAAAAAGGACGGGACTATTATGTAAAAGAGATTGCGGATGAAGAAGGATGGAAAGAAATCCGTAATGCTTTGGCTCTTAATGTGGGCATACAGGCGCTGCCGGTTATTAAGGCAGTAGAGGCAGGGGCGAAGAACAACCTGCTTATGCTGGATCATGAGTGGGATGGGAGGGAATTGCAGCTGGAATATGCGCATCAGACCTTAAAACACCTGGCCCAGCTCTGGGGCGGAAAGGTTCGCCTGCGTACCGTAGTCCGGTCATCATACCAAATCCTGGAGACCGGCGGAGAGTAGCTTAATAATGAAATCGGCCGGTAGGAATTCTTGCCTGCAGCTAGAAATAGTAATTATTAAGGATTCTTTTGCTGGCAGAAAGGAGAAAGAGAAGTGGACGAGGCCAAAGGGGTGGAAATAGTCGTGGACGGAGTTACCGGAGTCGGCAAGTCAAGCCTGGTTAAGATCATCTGTGACGAATTTGACCTGAAACCATTCAGCGAAATGTTTGAGGACGAGAATCGTTTATTGAATAAATTTTTCCATGATCGGGCCAAATGGGCTTTCCCTATGCAGACCAATTTCCTGACCAATCGCTTCAAACAATATAGCCAAGCCATGAAAGTGGGGCAAGCGGTAATGGATCGTTCCATATATTCCGACCGTATTTTCGCCCGCATGTATCTGGAATATGGCTACCTTAAACCGGAGGAATATGCAGTTTACAATAATCTGCTGGAGACTATGCTGGAACATGTAGTACCGCCCAGGCTTTTAGTCTATCTCAAGGTTGATACCGATGAAGCTATCCGCCGTATCCATAAACGGGGACGACCGGATGAAGTGGAAGTGGAAAGGGAGTATTGGGCTCACCTGAATACTTTTTATGAGTCCAATTATCGTGATTACGCTTTGGGCGGAGAATTGCTCGTAATCAGGGTGGACAACCTGGATTATGTGCACCGTCCCGAGGATAGAACGTTTATGATAAATGAGATAAAAAAGGCCCGTCAGGTAATGGCGATAAAAAAAGCCAGCAGTTAATTATACCGGGTTGCTGGTTCGGAATAAGCATATGCTTATACGGCTTAATAATTGCCGGGAGCAATTGGCCCTGCAATTTGTTTGCACAGCTTTGCGGTTATGATATAGTGTTAGAGAATCAGTCGAAAGGTTGTGAAACGGCTTGACCGCAGCCCTGGGATTAATCGCCGGAACTATAATATTCCTCTATTCATTTTATTTTCTCAGGATAATCAGGGGGGAGCCGGAAGGTTTTGAGCTGGAACTGTTGCAGGCATTGGCTGGCTGGATGGTACAAAAGGGAGCCAGCAGCCGGGGCCAGTTATGGTTGCTGCTATTGCTTGCTTTTCTTCTGGAGCTGCTGTATTTTCTGCTGGTTTTGGCGGTAGTCAAAAATCTGTTTTTATTGTTGTTTACCGGTTTTTTTATCGCCGCCGAATCGTATCATTTGGTAAGTTTCGGCTATTCCCTGGGGCGCTTTTTCCGTGGAGATATCAAGCTTAAGTATTTGTTTAACTGGCGCTGGGAGCGCTTCAGTGCTATTCTCTTCTTCACTCATTCCCTGCTGGTGCTGATATCCGTCATCGCTTATTAACCGAGATTTAACCTTATGGTCATCATCTTTGAGCCAACTTCAGGCAGAGGATAAAAAAGCGTGATATGGTAAAAAATATATCCTAGTATTTTTTATCAGGAGCAACAGCATGCGCAAGATACCACGTCGGGCTGGTCCCAGCCAGTATCAGGACAACCATGATAGCCAGGAAATACCGGACAGTAAATTACCGCCGGGCTATGAGGATAAGCTGGCTCTTTTACGGCCCTATATTGAAAAAAATGACGACCTTATCGCCCGGCCTTTTTATCTGGACAGTGAGATGAAGCTGCAGGCCTGTGCCTTTTATTTTAACGGCATAGCTGATGATAAGAGATTAAATGAACATGTGCTCAAACCCCTGATGTCGCATAGCGGAGGCTGGGATCCGGGCGATTTCCCCGCCGCCGACCGGGTGGATTTGATTGTACGTACTTCCATCAGTGTGGGACAGCTGCGCAAGAGCGACAGTTTCGCAGTGATGGTGCACAGCATATTCGACGGCATGCTGGTGCTGATCTTTGAGACCATCCAGGAAGCGGTTATCATTGACATCCATGGAGGAGTGGCCCGGGCGGTGGAGGAACCTCCGTCGGAAAAGGCTATACGCGGCCCCCGGGAAGGTTTTATTGAGAATCTTGACATTAATCTCTCCATGATAAGGCGCCATCTGCGTACTCCCCGTTTAGTGATAAACAAGACGACCGTGGGGAGGAGAACCCGTACTCCGGTGGCGGTAATCTACATTGATGATATAGCTGATGCCGGGCTGGTGGAACAGGTAAACCGGAGATTGGACCGTATTGATATAGACGGGGTTATAAGCGCGGGCAATATAATTCAGTATATAGAAGATAAGCCCTATTCGCTGTTTCCCCAGGTATGGACCAGTGAGCGTCCCGATAAAACCATTGCCGAGCTCCTGGAGGGGAGGATAGCCGTAATAGTGGATGGCACTCCCACCGCCATTTTTCTTCCGGCGCTTTTTGTTGAGTTTTTTCAGGCTTCCGAAGATTATCTGGAGCGCACCTTCCTGGGTTCGTATCTCAGGTTTGCCCGCTTCATAGCCTTTTTTATTGCCGTATCTCTTCCCGCCCTCTATATCGGAGCCATCAGCTTTACACCGGAGCTGGTACCTTTGGATCTGGTAGTAAGCATAGCTCAGGCGCGTAAAGAGGTTCCCTTCCCGGTTTTGATTGAAACCCTGCTGCAGGAATTTATAATCCAGATGGTGATTGAGGCCGGGCTGCGCCTGCCCGGTCCGGTAGGACAGACTGCCGGGGTGGTCTCGGGTATTGTTTTGGGACAGGCTGCCATTTCCGCCAAGCTGGCCAGCCCGGCTGTGATTATAATTATTTCCATTACGACTATCTGCACCTTTATTCTGCCTTCAGGTCCTTTAGTACAGGCTACCCGTATTCTGCGCCTGCCTTTAATATTTCTCACCGCCGGCTTTGGGCTTTTTGGCTTTTCCCTGGGCTGGCTAATCATGCTTACACATCTCAGCAGTCTGGAAAGCCTGGGGCTACCATATTTTGCCCCCTTTGCCCCCATGCGCTACTCTGATTTGAAGGACAGCGTCTTTCGTATCTTCCTCTGGAAGATGGATAAGAGGCCGCTGTCCATACCCAGCCAGCAGAAACAGCGCCAGGGAAACAGCGGGCAGGAGGGGAACCGGGATGAACGCTAACGATACTATTACCAGTAAACAATTGGTATTTATAATTGTTGGCGCCCAGATTGCCGTTGGTGTTTTCAGCCTCCCCCATCTGGTCGCTATTGAGGCCCGGCAAGATGCCTGGCTGGCCGTACTTCTGGGGGCGGCGCTTCCTTTTGCGGTATTGCTGATCATTGAGCGTTTGGGACGCCGTATGCCGGAAGCAGGGTTTGTGGGCATGAACCATCTCCTGTTCGGACGCTGGCTGGGATCGGTCATAGTTTTTCTGTTTGCAGCTTATGTAGTACTTTTTCAGGGGATAGTGGTACGTCTGTTTTCTGAGCTAACCAGTATTTTTTTGCTTCCGTGTACTCCACTGCCCATCACCATTTTTCTGGTCCTGGTCGGGGTCGTTTATGTGATTAATAAAGGCGCCCGGGTGGTGGCGCGGGTAAATGAAATACTGTTCTGGATAATCTTTGCTTTGCTTTTGCTGTTGCTGCTTCCTCTGGTAAACGCCGACTATACCAATCTCCTGCCGGCAGGAGAAGCGGGACTTGCCTGCATAACCCGGGGAGCTCTGGTCAGCAGCTTCTCCTATGCAGGGGTGGAGATATTGCTGGTATTCTATTTTTTGGTAGGCCGCAAGGAGGAAGTGATCAAGGCGGGGATACTGGGTTTAAGCTTTACTACGGTGGTTTATCTGGTTGTGACCCTGGTCTGTATACTGGTCTGGGGCCATGAACTCCTGCAGATAATAAACTGGCCTGCGCTGAGCATGCTAAAAACCGTAAAACTTGCCGTACTGGAAAGACCTGAATTTTTTCTGCTGGCAGTGTGGGTGGGAGTAGGGGGCGTCCCACCATGAACATGGGTTTTGCCGCCTCTTATGTCCTGAGCGAGGTCTTTCATGTAGACCGGAGCAGATATTTTCATTGGACGGTGTTATTTGTCGCCCTGCTGATTTATATCGTAGCCTTGTTGCCGACAAACATAATAACGGCATTTCAATGGTCCGACTATGCCGGTTACAGTTTCTGGCTGGTAGGTCTGTTCTATCCCCTGATCATGCTGTTTATGGCAATTATTAAAGGGAAGGAGGCCGCCAATGAATAAGAAACTGCACCTGGCAATAATCCTGGGTATGTTTCTTATCCTTATTGCGGGCTGTTGGGATTCCCGGGATCTGGAAGAACTGTCTTTCCCTCTGGCTGCGGCCTATGACCTGCACCGGCCCGGCAGCTCCGATCCTACCGACCCGCCCGCAACGGCAGGCGAAAAACGGCTGGACTTAACCACGGCGGTCCCTAACCTCACTCCCGACGCTCCAACCCCGGTAAATATTGAAACCTTGTCCGGGGTTACGATAGGCGATGTGCGCCGGCGGAGGGGATTAACTGATGCCGATACTTATGTAACCGGCATGAACCTGATAATAGTATTGGGTGAAGAACTGGCCCGACAGGGGGTAAACCCTTATATGGATGTATTATGGCGGAGTTCCACGGTCAGTGGCACCATGTACATGGCAGTAGCCGCTGGCCGGGGCGAAAACGTCATTAAAACGCCCATAAAGACTTATAATAATATAGGCAGCTACCTGAAGGCATTATTCAATGGGATTAATAGGAGAACCTTTATACCGGTTACTAATATAAGTCAATTCCGTATCCAGCAGAGTGCAGGCAGGAATCCGGTGGTCCCCGTACTGGAACGTAAAGGCAATCGGGTGGTGATAACCGGGGCAGCCTTATTTAAAAAAGACCGGATGATAGGCAGGGTAGGGACCGAAGAGGCTCTCAACCTGGTATTGCTGCGCGGTTTAAAAGGGAAGAGCTATCTTCCCTTTGCGGCCCAAGTGGATGGTACCCTCCACCGGGGGACGGTTCTGGTGAATAACAGCAGGAAAGTAGAATATAGCAGAAACGATCAAGGACACCGTTTTGTTGTCACCATAGAAATTCAGGGGACATTACAGGAACACAGCCACCAGTATCCTGTAGATGAAGCCCATTTGCAAGAGATCGAAAAGACGATAGAAAAAGAGATTACGGCCCAGTGTGAAAGATTTATTGATATGATGCAAAACGAATTAAAACTGGACTGTATTGATATAAGCAAATATGCTTTGACTAAAGAACGTAAAAATTTGTTCCCATATATTGATAATCCCGATTTTATTAAAAATGCCGATATCAGGGTAAAAGTTAAAGTTCATCTGAAAAATACCGGCGAAATGCGCTAAATTATGCCCTCATAAAATGCTCTCTACAGCTTATCGGAGATGATCAGAGGAGTGTAATCATTACCGGTAATCCCCAGACTTACGTAGTAGGATGATTCCGCTTCGATTTCCCAGTCATAACTGCCGACCGGCCTTTTAACGGAGGCATCCGGAAGGTCAAGGGTTTTACCATCCTGATGCAGGCGTAATATCAGTTCTCGGCCCGAGGCTCGGTTGCCCAGCTGTTTTAAGATTTCCTGCCACTTGCTCTGGCTTATACGCCAGTAAGCCCGCAAATGCCCGGAGTCGATTGCAAGCAGCTTGATGCTGTCAGCAGGCAGGTAGAATTCTTCTGTTTCCAGATATCTGAATAGTTCCTGGGCTGACTCCCAGGAGAACATATCCTGGGACGGCATTTTAAACCGGGAACGGTGTTCTTCCGGACCGGCGGCGGACAAAACCCAATAAAGCATGATAAACAGGACTGCACTGAGCAGGATAATATATAATAATGGCGGCATAACGGCAACCTCCGTTTCTGGTATCTAAAAACTAGTATTTCCCGTTATGAGCATTAATAAAAGCATCAATTTCATATTTCCTGGCTTTTCATTCCCGCATATCTTGATGGTTTTCCCAAGTCTTATACATCTGATGTATAATTAAAAGGATCAAGGAGGAACGTGTATGGAACAGAGGGAAAGACCACGCTGGGGTTTGCTGGAGATCGTGGCGGTTTATATAGGCATCATTGCCGCAGGGTTGATTTTTGGCCGCTATTCTGATGGTATAAAAGTCTGGCTGGCCGGGACCGGAGTCGGTGATACCACCCTGGCTTTTTTTGCCATCGCCTACATTTTCCAGTTTGTAGTTACGATCTTACTGGTACTGTTGTTTACTTTGGTTTTAAATCGGGCCCGGCTCAGTGATCTGGGGGTAAGAAACGTCAGCGGGAAGGAGTATATCTACTACGGGCTTCTGGGCGGATTTTTGCTTATGATTTTTATTATCAGTCTGGGCCTGATTATTAACCTGTTTAACCCGGATGTTAAACCCCAGCTTTTTGAGGATATGCTGCGTTCGGCTGACAATTGGGGGAGTTTTTTAATACTGCTGATAATGGGATCGGTACTGGCGCCGATTTCAGAAGAGCTCTATTACCGGGGGATGATTTACCCGGTATTTAAATCGTATCTGGGAACCCTGGGGGGAGCAATAGTGGCCGGTTTGCTTTTTGGAGCGGTGCACTGGGATTTATGGAGAGCTGTTCCCCTGGCGGCAGGGGGGATAATACTCTGCTATATATATGAAAAAAGCGGCAGTATTTTGGTTTCGGCTCTGGCTCATGGGGTGTGGAATGGAATTATGGCTTTGATCGTTTATCTCAGCATAATGAACTGACAGCATTTTTAATTTATTGACTAATTGGTGTATAATTATTTTCATGATAAATTCAGACAGACGCAGAAGCATACTGACCCTGGGGGAGTTACTGAAGGCTTATAAGCGCTAAGAAATTTTTAAATTTTCATTAATTTAAAAATATTTCACTGATTTGTTTTAGGTTAGGAGTTGAAATTATGCCTATTTATGAGTACAAATGCAAAAATTGCGGAGAGTTTACCAAAATGCAGAAGATCAGCGCCCAACCGCTGGCAATCTGCCCTACCTGCGGTGGTGAAGTTGAGAGGATGATAAGTAAGAACGTAGGGGTCGTATTCAAAGGCTCGGGGTTCTATACTACTGATAATAAGCAGATTAAGGATCGGGCCCGATCACTTAATAAAGAAAGGCAAAAAGATAACCAGGCTCTTTTGGACGGTGATGTGGGCGGTTATGTTAAACAAGCGGACAGCACCGATAAAAAGGTTTCCGGAGCCTGATCAATCCCCGTAAGGGGATTTTTTTCCCTTTTGCAGTATTTAACTTATATCAGGATCAGGATTTTAACATGTCCGGGTGTCATAGAATTAAATTTTTGAAATGTGTGGTGCCGATAATGGTAAAAGTAACCAATGTCATGGAAACTATGGTATGGCAAGTAATGGAATCCATCTTAGACCAGCGACCGGACATGTGCCGTTGCGAGAATTGTCGTGCGGACATGGCAGCCTACGCCTTAAACCGGCTGAGTCCTCATTATGCAGCTACTAAAAAGGGTGAGGTCTTAATAAAGACCGCTTCCCTGGATGGAGGTATGAATGTTGCTTTAATGGTGGCTTTAACCGAGGCTATGGAAATAGTGAAAGCCAATCCTCACCATGAGAAGGAGTAGACATTAATGCCAGAGATAACCATATACACTGATGGAGCATGCTCCGGGAATCCGGGACCAGGCGGATGGGGAGCTGTTCTTTTTTATGGCGATAAGATAAAAGAGATTTCCGGAGCAGAAGAGGAAACCACCAATCAGCGCATGGAACTCACAGCCGTGCTGGAAGCTTTGAAGGCTCTTAAGGTCAGGGATTGGAATGTAGTGGTATATTCCGACAGCGCCTATATAGTAAATGCTTTCCGCCAGGACTGGATCGGCAAGTGGACCCAAAACGGATGGAAAAACAGCAAAAAAGAAAAGGTCGCCAATCAGGATTTGTGGAAGGCTTTACTGGAGCAGACGCAAAGGAATCGGGTAAGAATAGAGAAAGTGAAAGGGCATTCGGGTGACCGCTGGAACGAGCGCTGTGACGAACTTGCCCGCAACGCGATCAAGATGATTAAGTTGGGTTGATATGGGGATAAACAAAGTTGAAATAGGCTATGACGAAAAAGATGAAACTAAGGGCCTGAAGGTCAGGGTAAATGATGATAAGGCTAACCTGCAGGATCTGCTTGATGCCTGGCAACCCTTATGTGACGACGACAAACTCCGCAAGCTTTATGCTGAAGGCCAGCATCATGCCTGCCGGGCCTGTACGGTAAATTGCTGCAGCACCGCTTATGTGATCCCTGATCTGATTGCTTTTAAAAAAATGGCGGCTTTAACTGGCCTTGACTATCCTGAGTTTGTGGCCCGCTATTTTCAGGAAGAAAAGCTTAAGGCAGGGTTGCTGAGGATGCGGCCCAATCCCTGTGCTTTTTTGCAGGATAACATATGTACCATCTATCCGGTGCGCGCGCTTATATGCCGGTTTTACCTGTGCTGCCAGCTGGCAGGCGAGACCGAACAGCTTATCTATTCCCTGAGTTGGACTGGTGCTGCCGCCGCCCAGCTTTTTGCTGAACAAACGGGGTTGCTGCCAATGTCTTCTCCATCTGCTCTTACCAGTTTTGACCTGATGTTTAAGCAATTAATTGAGGATTATCGCTATGACCCCAGGGTGCAGCTTTTTCTGCAATCCGGGGAATACGGCGATATACCACTGGCTCCTTTTATGTAAGGGATATGGAATAAGGTGTTTTGAGCCGGTCATATCATTCCGGGTCCGATGCCGGTACCTCATGCCATGGGTCGAGTTTACAGTTTTTTAATTATATTGCAGGATTTTATGCTACTAAAAGGAATATATAAACTGTTATACTTTACTATGACTGGGGGTGTTTTTACACAAGGTCCGGTGTATTTATCAGATAGGTAAGGGAGGAAAAGCATTTTGAAATTTCGCGGTAAAACCAAATGGGCGCTGCTTTTGAGTCTGTTAATGATTTTCTCGGTGGTTGCGGGTTGTGGCGGCAGTGGTTCCGATTCTGATCAGGCTAAGGAAGATGTTATCAAATTGGGATTTCTGGGAGCTACGACCGGATCAGTAGCCAACTACGGCATCCCCGGCCAAAAAGGTATGAAAATGGCTATAGAAGAACTAAATGCCAATGGTGGGATACTGGGTAAAAAAGTAGAAGGTATTTATCAGGATAATAAGGGTGATTCGACCGAGATATCCAATATAGCCACCAGATATATAACCAGGGATAAAGTCGCAGCTATGGTGGGCGACCCTTGTACCGGATTGACTAAAGTTGCGGCTAAGATAGCCCAGACCAATAAAATCGTCATATTCTCCGCCGGCGCTACCGGAACCGGAGTGGTGGAGATCGGCGATTATGTATTCCGCAACACTTTGCTGGACAAGCTGGCAGTACCTCTGGTAGTCGATTGGATGATGAACACCAAGGGATGGAAGAACTTTGCTGTGGTTACCTCCAGCAACAATGACTACAGTGTTTCATTGACACCGGTATTTAAAGAGGCCATCCAGCAACAGAAGGGGAAAATAGTCATTGAAGAAAGTATTAATGACGAGGAAACAGACTTCACCGCCCAGATCACCAATATAAAGAAAGCTCAGCCGGATGTTCTGGTATTTACCGGGTACTATCGGGAGGCGGCCCTTTTGATGAATGAAGCCCAGAAGCAGGGGCTGGATATCAATCTGGTCGGCGGCGACGGCCTTTATGGGCAGGATCTGGCCAAACTGGGCGGCAAGGCCGTGGAGGAGAAGGTTATCTTCTATTGCGGGTTTAGTTTCAGCGGCGACGAATCCAACCCGGAGACAGAAAAATTCCTGGAGACCTATAGAAGCAAATATAATGAAGAACCGGATATGTTTTCCGCCCAGTACTATGATGCAGTCATGATTCTGGCCAAGGCTATGACTGATGCCAACAGTACCGACCCTTCGGTATTCAAGAACGAACTGGCCAAGCTTAAGGATTATCCGGGGGTATCAGGCAACACCACCTTCCGGACTGACCGGGAACCAATCAAAAGCCCGGTTTGTCTGATTACCGTAAAAGATGGAAAATTGACTTTATTGGATAAGATTCCGGTAAACATTCAGTAGCAATATGCTTTATACTATATACAATGGCCCGTCCGTTTGAGGTCGGGCCATTGTCAAGATTATACAGAGTTTAAGGCAGCTATTATTCTGTCCTAAACTCTGTATAGTTAAGATCAGTCAGGGGAGGACACTTATGATTTGGCAACAACTGCTGAATGGGCTGACTCTGGGCAGCACCTATGCCTTAATAGCCCTCGGTTATACCATGGTTTATGGCATTATTCAACTTATTAACTTTGCCCACGGGGAAATATACATGGTCGGGGCTTTCGTAGGACTGTTTCTGGTAGTCAATACCGGTCTTAATATCGGAGTCGCTTTGCTGGGAGCCATGGCTTTCTGTATGGTGCTGGGTATGCTGGTGGAAATAGTCGCCTACCGCCCTCTGCGGGGAAAATCGTCCCGCCTGTCGGCTATTATAAGTGCCATCGGAGTTTCCATCTTTTTATCCACGTTGATGGTTTTGATAGCCCAGACCAATACCCGCCGTTATCCTGAGATCATCAATATTGAGACTTACCAGTTGGGGTCATTGCAGGTTTCATCATTGCAAATCATAATTCTGGTGGTGGCTGCTTTATTGATGGTGGGATTACAGGTGATGGTGCAGAAAACCCGTATTGGTAAAGCCATGCGAGCCTGTTCCCAGGACCTGGATGCCTCTTACCTGATGGGGATTAATGTTAACCGGATTATCTCCTTTACTTTTGCGGTAGGTTCCGCTCTGGCTGCTGCCGGCGGGGTCATGGTAGGCATATACTATAACGCGGTGTGGCCTTACATGGGAACCATGGCCGGACTCAAGGCTTTTGCCGCTGCCGTACTGGGCGGTATCGGCTCCATACCAGGGGCCATGATCGGAGGGCTTACCCTGGGAGTACTGGAAATAATGGGCGTAGCTTATCTTTCATCCTCCTATAAAGACGCCATCGCCTTCGGCATTCTGATTCTGGTTTTGATTATTCGCCCGCAAGGCATAATGGGACAAAAGATTTCGAAAAAGGTATAGGTGAGGTTTAGTATGGACGCACTCTTATCACAGTATATAGATCCTTATTACCTGCGTATCCTGATGCTGATCGGTATAAATATAATCCTGGCCCTGGGGCTTAATCTGATTACAGGTGTCACCGGGCAGTTATCCATGGGACATGCCGGTTTTATGAGTCTGGGGGCTTATACCTCAGCTATTCTTTCCATGCAGCTGGGATGCCCTTTTTTCCTGTCTTTGCTGGCCGGTGCGGCCATGGCGGCGCTGTTCGGATTTTTTATCGGCATACCTACCCTGCGCCTGGAAGGGGACTATCTGGCTATGGTTACCATCGGTTTTGCTGAAATTATCCGGGTATTTTTCCTGAACTTTGAACCCGGGGGCAAGGCGGTGGGGATGTCCGGCATTCCGCAGAATACCACTTTCTTGCTGGTTTGGACCCTGGTCATCATAGTGGTTGTACTTAACGCCAAATTGCTCAACTCCCGTCTGGGGAGGGCATTTTATGCTATCCGAGAGAATGAAATAGCGGCCGAAGCCAGCGGGATCAACACGACCCGCCTGAAGGTGCTGGCTTTTACCGCCGGTTCGTTCCTGGCCGGTCTGGGGGGAGGCCTCTATGCTCACTATATGTATTTTATCCGGCCTCAGGACTTTGGTTTTATGAAGTCCATTGAACTGCTCAATATGGTGGTACTGGGAGGTATGGGGAGCATACCGGGAACTATTCTGGGTTCTGTTATCCTCACCCTGCTGCCGGAAATGTTGAGAGTGGTGGCGGAATATCGTCTCCTATTTTACGGAGCCTTGCTGGTAATATTGATGATCTTCCGTCCCAACGGCTTATTGGGTGATGTCAGGGTTTATGATATCAAGAAAAAGTTTGCGCGAAAGAAGGTGGGCTCATGGCAGTCCTCCAATTAGAAGATATAACCCAGGAGTTTGGCGGCCTCCGGGCTTTGGACCTGGTCAATCTGGCAGTTGACGAACAGCAGATTTTCGGTATTATTGGTCCCAATGGCGCCGGCAAGACCACGCTCTTTAATATTATAACCGGAATATACCGGCCTACCGGGGGAAAGGTGATCTTTAAGGACCATCTGCTCAATAATATGTCCCCTTGGAATGTAGCGCGTATAGGCATCGGCCGTACTTTTCAAAATATTCGCCTGTTCAATAAACTATCGGTGCTGGATAATGTTCGGGTGGGCAGCCACGGGGTCGGCAAGAGCGGATTTTGGGGCTGCATACTGGGCCTGCCCGGCGAGCGTCGGGAAGAAAAGGCTATAATAGAGCAGACCGAAAAGTTGCTGGAGTTGGTGGGCCTCTATGATAAGAGGTGGGAGTATGCCGATAACCTGGCCTATGGTGAACAGAGACGGCTGGAAATAGCCCGGGCTATGGCCTTAAAGCCTTCCCTGCTGCTGCTGGATGAACCGGCGGCGGGCATGAATTCCACCGAGAAAACTGAATTGATGGATTTGATTTGGAAGATAAGGAATGACATGCATCTTACCATATTACTGGTGGAGCACGATATGAATCTGGTTATGAATATATGCGAGGAAATTGCGGTGCTGGATTATGGCCGTAAAATAGCCGACGGCAGCCCGGAAGAAATTAAAAACGACGAGAGGGTCATCCAGTCTTATCTGGGCGCGGAAGCATGAGGCTCCCTTTTATATATCTGGCCATATTCCTGGCGGTCCTGGCTATGTCCACCGCTTCCATTATGATAAGGTACTGTACTGCACCAGCCCTGATAATTGCTTTTTATCGGGTCTTGTTTACTTCGCTGCTGGCAGGCGGGGCCAGAGGCCATAGATTGAAAAACAGTATCGCCGGTATAGACCGATGCGATTTTTATTATATTATCGGAGCCGGAATTTTCCTGGCTCTGCATTTTGCTTTCTGGATAAGCTCACTGGATTATACCAGTATCTCCAGTTCAGTGCTGTTTACTAACCTGCAGGTCATATTTGTACTCCTGTTTTCCATATTTTTTCTGCGGGAAAAATTATCCTATACCGTTATGGGAGGCATATTTCTGGCTCTGGCAGGCAGCCTGCTAATAGCTCACGGCGACCTGCGCAGCGGTAAACTGCTGGGCGACATGCTGGCCCTGGCCAGCGGTCTTTTTGTGGCCATTTATTTTATAATCGGGCGCCGGATGCGAGCCCGTATAGGGGCTCTGGACTATACTTTTATAGTATCGGCAATTGCATCAATGGTTCTGCTTCCGGTATGTCTTGTGGGCCGCCTTAGCTTAAGCGGCTATCCGCTGCTTGATTGGGGGCTTTTTATCCTTCTGGCCCTGGGGCCGGGCTTGGCCGGTCATGGAATTCTTAATTGGGCCTTGAAATATGTAAAGGCCCCCATAGTCGCGGTATCCATTCTGGGCGAATCCGTAGGGGCCACGATACTGGCTTATTTGTTTTTCCGGGAAGTTCTGCAATGGTATCAGATTGCAGGAGGTCTCCTCATACTCATCGGCATCTATATCGCTGGGGCCAATGAACACCGGGATGCCGGACCAGTTTTATAACCAGCCTCTGCAGCCGCAGGGTAAGCAGCGTACTGCCCGGGCCAAGTCTTAAGGGACGGAATATTTATGCATCCGGACCACCATAGGGGAATCATGGAGACTACTGAAAAAGTCCCCAAATTTGTGCTAGGGTATGTATAAATATACTGGCGACCGTTGGCGGAGCATGGGTAACAACATTCTGCGAAGGCGATTGGCGGAAGGGGGCGAGCCCTACGGATGGGGCGAGAGCGCCATGAGCACGGATGCGAATTGGCGCTGTACCCCTGGAGACAATCGACAAGCAGTTGATGTTGTCCATGCATAGACTGGGCGCAAGTTATTTATACATACCCGTTTACCCCAGATAGACTTTTTCAGTGCTCTCGAATCATGTTGGCTGGGCCGCAACTAAGGATGCTGATTTTACTTATACAATCTGGTCCAGGTCATTTTGGGGAAGTAGTGCTCTACTATCTGGCGGCCGTTTTTACCCTGCTTAGCCATGGTGTAAGCTCCCCATTGCTCCATACCTACCCCGTGTCCCCAGCCTGAACCTTTGAAAACAATATAATTGCCCTCGGCTTTCACACTGGTCCAGATAGTCGAGTAAAGGCGATCAGGGCCGATTTCCTTACGCAGGTCCACCGCCTTGATGGAAGCTTTGCCGGCGGTTAAGACCGTAGCCCGTCCTGACGGCCCCCGTTTACTTACCCGGATGTCATTGAGATTACCGGCTTTACTGCCCATAAGGTTTTTAATTTCCCAGCGGGGGACTTTTACTGTCCAGGACCGGTATTTAGCCGGAGCATATTTCATGCCGTTGGTGCTGACCGGAACCAGGTATGATGCCTTTTTGGCCAGAGTGGGGAAGCCTTCGGCCATGCTGGCGGTTTTATTTTTGGACAGGGAGTGGAACATGGCATAAGCAAACTTGCCCTGATAAGTCAGCACCTGTCCTCTGGTTTCCTTGACCGCGCGGGAAATTTTATCGGTAATCTGCTTCTCGTCGTATTGCTGAAACTCCAGGTGGTTATCACTGGCGTCGGTTCCGTGCTTGGACCTGGTGCCGTTTTCATATTCCAACAGGGCCAGGGTCATGGTACGGGCGACTATAGCCTGAGCCTTCAAGGCTTCCAGGGGAAATTTATTACTCATTTCCGCAGCCAGAACCCCCTTCAGATATTCTTCCATTTTCAATTGCTCTTTGGCGCCGGTGGCAGTGCGGTAGAGGCTTATGGTGGGCTCAGTGCTGTATTTTTTTACCTCGGCGGATAAGCGGGCCGGTTGGGCCGACGGTTTTTTAGCCTGTTGCTGACAGCCTCCCAGGGAAAAAAGAAAAACGCTGATTAGTACTAAACAAAAAGTTCTGACAAGTATTTTTGGCTGAAACACATGGATTGCTCCTTCCCTTTTTGACTTAGTATTTCCGACCGATTGTTTGTTATGTTCTATGAAGTCAGGTATAATTTGGGCGAAATAAAGGAGAAAAGGAGGCCAATGATATGCATATTGTTCTGGTCAATCCCGAAATACCCCAGAATACGGGTAACATAGCCCGAACCTGTGCTCTTACCCGCTCGGTCCTGCATTTAGTAAAACCGCTGGGATTCTCCATTGAAGACCGGTATCTTAAAAGAGCGGGTTTGGATTATTGGGATAAGGTGGAAGTAAAACTGTGGGACAGCTTTAAAGAATGGGAGAAGCACTATCAGAATGCCGGGATATACCTGGCAACTACCAAGGCTGCCCGGTCCTGCTATGAGGTGGAGTATCATCCTGACGATATGCTGGTTTTCGGCTGCGAGACCCGGGGCTTGCCGGAAGAGATACTAAAACGTTATAGCGGGCAGCAAATCAGGGTTCCTATGTTGGATATCGGCAGATCCTTAAACCTTAGTAATTCAGCGGCGATAATTCTGTATGAAGCTTTGCGTCAGAATAATTTTCCTGGTTTGAGATAGGGTTAGTGCTTAGAAGGAAAAGCAGGAATAATGTAAAAAAATATCGAAATAGACCTGCAACTAGAAAAGGCGGTGCCATGAATGAAAATAAGAACCAGATTATACGTCATTATGGCAATGCTGGCGGCAGTAATGGTGGGAGAGATCCTTCTGACCGTAAACCTGCTCACTATACCTATGCAAAAGAAGGATATTATTGATAAGGCCTGGAACAGCGCTTATATCCTGCAACAGGTTGCTCCCCTGCTCAATAAGGAAGAAACCCAGGCGCTGGCAGTGGCTATGGTCAGGCTGGATCCTAAAATCAGCTATCTGCTTTTACTGGATCGTGATGGCAAAGCCGTGGTTCATAGCGATCCCCAGCGGATAGGTATGAGCTTTAATGATGCGGGCAGGCTGTCATGTGCGCGCTACGGCCATAGCCTGCAGCAAGTTTACATCCGCGACCAGAATATACCTGATTCTCCCCATCATGGAGAAAAGGTCATTGATATCCTGGTTCCCAACTATGATCGCGAAGGCAGGCAGGTGGGGGCAATAGATGCCGGGGTTTCTCTGAATGACCTGAATCAGGTTGCCCAAGCCCATTATAAAATATTATTTATCGGCGTGGTTGCGCTTATTATCGTATTTTATATTACCACCCACAGACTGTATAAAGATATAATTTCCCCCTTGAAAAAAACGGTTTATGCCATAAGGAGAGTCAGGGAAGGCAATTACCATGAGATTGATTTAGAAGAGAGAAATGATGAACTGGGCTTATTAGTGCGGGAATTTAACAGCATGGCTTGCCGGATATCAGAATTGATGGCCGATTTGCAAGAGGCTCATGAAGAACTGGAAAATCGGGTTAAAAAGAGAACCAGCGAACTGGCGGCGGAGAAAGAACGCTTGGCCGTAACTCTTGGCAGCATTGGCGAAGGGGTAATCAGCACTGATCTGAATGGAGTTATTATCCTCGCCAATCACATGGTGGCTAAAATATTGGATATGGATGCCGCCGATTTGCCGGGCAAGAACCTGGAGGAAATATTGCAGGTTCCCCCGCCGGAGGCAGGGGGTGAAGCCAGATTGAAAGAGAATGCGGTAGTGGAAGTGCGCAATCATATTCTGGTAACAGGTGAAGGTAAAGAGCGCCTTATTGATATTGTAGGTTCACCGATCAGGGATGAGTCGGATAAGTATGAAGGCATGGTTTGGGTATTGCATGATATTACGGAAAAACAACGTTTTGAAGAAGAGCTGATAAAGGCCAGCAAGCTTGAGTCAATGGGGATACTGGCCGGTGGACTGGCTCATGATTTCAATAATTTGCTCACCGTTATTGCCGGCAATATCAGTCTGGCCCGCATGACAGTTGAGGGTTCACGCAGCGACGACCCCGGCGATTTCCTGGAGGAGGCGGAAAAGGCCACATTACAGGCTCGGGGGTTGGCTCAGCAATTGCTGACATTTTCCCGGGGGGGCGAACCTATAATAAAAACGGTATCAACCAGTAATCTGTTGCGCAATTCAGTTAAATTTGCCCTGAGTGGGTCCAATGTAAGTTGCGAGTTCTTTATTCCGGAGAAACTATGGAATGTTGAAATAGATGAAGGGCAGATAAGTCAGGTACTGAATAATCTGGTTTTAAACGCTATTCAGGCTATGCCTGAAGGAGGTATAATCCGCATATCCGCCCAAAACCTGACCCTGAGGGAGACCAATAAACTTCTTCCTTTGCTCCCGGGTAAGTATGTGTTATTATCAATAGCTGACCAGGGGAAAGGTATACCGGAAAAATACCGGGCTCGTATCTTCGAACCCTACTTCACTACCAAAGAGTCCGGAACCGGATTGGGTCTCGCTACCTCGCAGTCGATCATCAAAAAACATGGCGGGTATTTAACCTTTGATTCCCGTCTTAATGCGGGAACGACCTTTTGCATCTATCTTCCGGTAAGCGAATGTGAACGGGACGACCAGGATGCTTTGACCTATCCTCCGGCCAAAAGGAAGGGACGGATTCTGGTAATGGATGATGATGAAACGGTACGAACCGTAGTTATTGAAATGCTGGGTTCCCTGGGTTATGAAGCCGAAAGCGCTGAAAATGACAGACAGGCCGTTGAACTTTACCGGAATACGCTGCAGGAGGGGAGAAAATTTGATGCGGTAATGATCGACCCTGCTGTCAGGAATGGAACCGGGGGCCGGGAAGCGGCACAAGCGCTGTTGTCTTTAGACCCTGAAGCTCTAATAATATTGAGCAGTGCTTCTTCCAGCGAGGAACTGGCATGGAATTACCGAAATATGGGTTTCGCTGCTTTTATTGCAAAACCCTATGGAATTGCGGAGTTAAGTGAAACTTTGCATAATCTCCCCCTCCCTCGAAGTTAGATTTTTGCTCCATTTGAACCTTGGCCGGGGAAGTCCTTTTGCAGGGCTTGTTGTCATATGGGTATCCGGAAAGTGAAAATTCCCATCCTTATTTTCTGCCAGAGCGTTATATAGCTCTTTTTTCTTTTCTCACTCCACTAGCCTTCGCAGGAGCTTTTGAGATTTCACTGCAAAAACTCCGGTTGGATGCGTAAATATGCCGGAGCCGTCAGACGGGAGCATGGTGGAAACACCAGTCACCTTATGACTTTTTGCAGTGGAATCAAGTACACATTGTAGTATTATAAAACAATAGGGACTTAAATCCTAATCGGGGGAGTTAAAGCCCTAAAAGTGAAGTGAAAATGGATAAGGAGCTGAATTAATGAAAGTTCTCATCGCCGATGATGATGCCCTTTCCAGAAAAATCCTGCAAGATGCCTTACTTGAATGGGGATATGACATAGTGGTAGCCCGTGATGGGAAAGAGGCCTGGACTATTCTGGAAAGGGCAGATCGTCCCAATATGGCCGTTCTGGACTGGATGATGCCTGGAATGTATGGAGTTGAGATATGCAGCAGGTTGCGGACCCTGAATTTAACAAATTATATCTATGTTATACTCCTTACCGCTAAAAACAAGCGGGAGGATATTATAAAAGGGCTGGAATCAGGTGCAGATGACTATGTAATAAAGCCGTTCAACTATGAAGAGTTAAAGTTAAGATTAAAGATAGGACGGAGAATTATAGAACTGGAACAGAATATTATGCGTTTAGCCAATACCGACTACCTGACCGGCTTATTGAACCGGCGTGCTTTTTTGAAACGCATGACCAGGGAACTAGAGCGGTGCCAACGGGAGAGGGCCCACTTGGGCATCATCATTATGGATATAGACCAATTCAAACAGATCAATGATAAATACGGGCACCAAGTCGGCGACCTGGTCCTGCAGGAAGTATCGGCAACTCTGGTCAACTCCTGCCGGGGATATGATTTCTCCGGCAGGTACGGAGGCGAAGAGTTTATTCTGTGCTTACCCGGTGCGGACAAATGGAGCACCTATCAAATTGCCGAACGTATGCGCTCCTCTATAGAATGCCAGAAAATATTACTGCCTGATAAAAAGAACTATATTAAGGTTACTGCCAGCTTTGGTGTTGCCGCAATGCTGCCGGACCAGCCCAAAAGTTTGGATGAATTAATCAAACAAGCTGATGATGCTCTTTATCAGGCCAAGAACGAAGGGCGTAACCGGGTGATCATGTGTCCCCTCAACTAAAAATCAAATAAAAAAGCCCCGTAAGGGGGCTTCCTTCAGGTATTCCGTTGTGAAGAATATTATTCAGCGGACGTAGGTGCTTCTACTGGACAGACATCGGCACAGGAGCCGCAATCTGTGCATAATTCGGGGTCGATCTCATACTTTTCCTCACCCTCAGTAATCGCCCCCACTGGGCATTCCTCTGCACATACACCGCAAGAAATGCATTCATCGGTAATAACGTAGGCCATTGTGTTCCCTCCTTTGCTACAATAAAACTAATAGCATTATAATTAACGTGATTTTTTTTGTCAATTTACTATGATAAAGTCGAAAAATATTTTACCTGACTAATATTATACAACTCTTCAGGATTTTTTAGCCGGCTTTCAGGGAAAATAATTACAACTATAAACCCGGGCCCCTGGGACTATGGGAAAAGGGCTGTAAATGGCTGGTCAACTATTAGTTTTTTTTGCTTTCTGGTAGAATTAATAAGCGTGATACTTACGTATAAACAATAGAACAGGTGATTTGTATATGAAATGTATTATTATGGCTAATGGTGATTATGGCGATATCCGAAATTACCGGCGGCTACTGGATGAAGCGGACACTATCCTGTGTGCTGACGGGGGAGCGAACTATGCCCATGAGATGGGGGTGTTACCTGCCCACATAGTAGGAGATATGGATTCCATAAGACCACAGGTGAAAGCATACTATGAGGAGCAAAAAGTACCCTTTAAAAAATATCCGCAACGTAAAGACTTTACTGACACCCAGCTTATCCTGGAACTGGCTGAAGAACTGGGGGCCAGCGAAATAATCTTTGTCGGGTCGCTGGGCAAAAGGCTGGATCATACCCTCTCCAACCTTTATTGTGGAGCCGAGCTGGCTCTAAGGGGCAGGAAAGTATGGCATTACTCAGCCAACTGCTCAGCTTATCTGGTCAGCCGGGAATGCATAGTCCATGGAAAAATCGGAGATAAAGTATCCGTACTGGCTTTAAGTGACAAGGCCCGGGGGGTATATGAACAAGGTTTTGAATACCCTTTGGAGAATGTTATCCTGGAAAAATGGAATCCCTATGCCATATCAAATGTGCTGAAGGAAGAGAAGGGTATCGTCAGAGTACAAGAGGGCCTTTTATTAGTGCTTCATTACCACGGTAAGAGTTCGCTCTAATCTTAAGTTGAAGCCATAAAAGCTTATTTTTTACAATCTATGGGGATAAGCACAATATTACTAAACAATTGTTTGATATCAGACTGCACTGCGGGAGGATAGACAGCTTGGATTTTTCGTTCTTATCGGGCGTTTTTGCCAGCCCCTGGGACATTATACGCAGTTTAATAGATATAGGAATAGTGGCTTATGTATTTTACCGCTTACTGGGTTTGATCAGAGGAACCCGGGCGGAACAGCTTCTTAAAGGCCTGGTCTTATTGTTGGTCTTTACCGTTATAGCCAGCTACCTTGAGTTGGATATGGTCAACTGGCTGGTGGAGAAACTGTGGATTCTTTTTGCTATCACCGTTCCCATCGTTTTTCAACCTGAAATCAGGCGCTTTCTGGAGCAATTGGGGCGCGGCAGCTTCTTTACTTCCAGCCGCCACCTCTCCTTGATGGAAGAGTATGAAAATATTATCACCGAAGTCAGTGAATCGGCCCGTATACTATCGCGTAACCGGGTAGGAGCGCTGATAGTGCTGACCCGGGAAACGGGTATTGCTGAATACCTGGATAGTGGTGTTAAAATGGATGCCCTGGTATCATCCGGGTTGCTGATAAATATTTTTGTTCCCAATACTCCCCTGCATGACGGGGCGGTAGTTATCAGCGGGGGGCGGATAGACCGGGCGGCATGTTTTCTGCCCTTAACTAATAACCCGGCTTTGGACAAGGAACTGGGCACCCGCCACCGTGCTGCCCTGGGCATAAGTGAGGTATCAGACGCTTTAGTGGTTATTGTCTCCGAGGAGACCGGTACCATTTCCGTGGCCCGGGAAGGGCAGCTTCAGCGCTATCTGGATGAGGACAGTCTCAAAGAATTACTGGCGCAGGAATTGCTGATCAGCAGCCGGTCAACTGAATCCCTGTTCAGGAGGTGGTCCCAGTGAAAGCCGCCCATCCAAACAAAAAAAGCACCATCGGACTTAAACTGATATCAGTAATCATGGCGCTCTTGCTCTGGATCTATATAGGCAACCAGGGTGGGAACACGCCCCGTCAGGATACGGTGCAAGCTGATCTGCAGTACATCCATCTGGAAGACGGCCTCAGTGTAAAACAGGCTCCGTCGAAGGTAAGCGTAACCATGTGGGGTAACTACAGAGGAAGCAACAATATTACGGCCTATGTGGACTTAAGCGGATTGGAAGCCGGTACTCATGTGGTGCCGGTCAACCTGGAACCGGTTGCAGGAGCCATGTTTACCCGGGTAAATCCTAAAGAAGTAGAAGTGGTTCTGACCCGGCTGCAGCAACGTGAATTCAGGGTGGAATACCAGGTGACTAATGAACCGCCCGCCGGTTATGAGTTGCTGGACCTGGCAATAACGCCTGACAAATGTATCGTAAGCGGGGAAGATAATATTCTAAGCCAGGTGAGCCGGGTGATTTGTCAGGTCAACCTGGCTAACAGCACTGGGGTTGACTCCTTGCGGCTCCGTCTCCAGGCTCGTGATGCCAGAGGCAATGCAATCAATGAGGGACTTCGCATAGTCCCGGAAACAGTTATAGTTCATGCTGCTGTCAATCAGAAAATGATCAGTAAAGAATTGCTGATTAAACCGCAGTTTAAGGGCAGTGTAGCTGAAGGCTACCGAATAAAGGCAGTAACTATCGAACCAAGTGAAATCAGCATAATAAGCAAACAGGAATTACCGGCGGAGCAGAGCGAAATCCTTACCGCTGAGATAGACCTGGCAGGTAAAAAGCAGTCCTTCAGCCAGGAAGCGGCCTTGCAGATCCCGGCAGGAGCGAAGGCATATCCGGCCCAGGTACTGGTTGAAATCAGTATAGAAAAAATACCGGCAGAAGAGAGCGATCAAAATGAAGATTCGCGTGCGCGACATCAGACTACCCCTGGAACATAATGATGATGAACTTTGCCGGGCTGCAGCCCGCAGCTTAGGTATTGCGGCAGGAGATATAGCCAACTTCAGTCTGGCACGCAAGGCAGTAGACGCCCGGCATCAGACGGTATATTTCAGCTATACTCTGGATTTGGAATTAAAGCCGGAAGCAGAAATAGGGGCCGACATCCTGGCATCCCCAACTACCAAACTCTTGGAAGCCGCAGAGAACGAGCCGCCTCTACCTGGTAACACCAACCTGCCTCATGCACCGCTCATAGTGGGGTCTGGCCCGGCCGGGCTCTTTTGTGCCCTGTACCTGGCTCGCAGCGGCCATAAACCGGTGGTTATCGAAAGAGGACCGGATATGGACCGCCGGGTAAAGGCGGTAGACCTTTTCTGGGGTAAAGGCGTGCTTGACCCGGAAGCCAATGCCCAATTTGGCGAAGGAGGAGCAGGGACCTTTTCTGACGGTAAGCTGACTACCCGGATTGATGATGCCCGCATTGCTTATGTCCTGCAGACCTTCGTAGACTATGGGGCTGATAAAGAGATTCTTTACTTGAAGAAGCCTCATATAGGAACTGATGTCATTCGGCAGGTAGTAAAAAAGATACGGCAGGCTATAATAGCTATGGGTGGCGAATTCTATTTTGATGCCTGTATGACAGACATAAATATTAACCAAAGACGTCTGCAAAGCATAGTAATAAATAACGAGCTGGAGATTCCGGTTTCGGTACTGGTTCTGGCAATAGGCAACAGTGCCCGTGACGTATACCGCTTATTGCTGCAAAAAGAAATAAATATGGCTCCGAAAGCCTTTGCCCTGGGGCTCAGAGTGGAGCACCCGCAGGAATTGATCGACCGTCTTCAATATGGCAGCTATGCCGGTCACCCCTGTCTGGGAGCGGCTGATTACCATTTAACTTATCAAGACCGGATCAGCGGCAGGGCTATGTATACCTTTTGCATGTGCCCGGGAGGCTGCGTAATAGGTGCAGCCTCGGCAGAAGGTCAGCTGGTCGCCAATGGCATGAGCTATTTTGCCCGGGATACCGGGATAGCCAATAGTGCTTTGGTAGTAACGGTCGGCCCGGATGACTGGGGCAACAGCATTCTGGGAGGCATGCAGCTGCAGGAGAGACTGGAAAACAGGGCGTTTATCCTGGGGGGAAGGGGCTATCGGGCTCCGGCCCAGTATCTAACTGAATTTCTGGAGGAGGAACCGGCTACTTCTCTGAGAAAATCACTGGCTACCTTTAGTCCGGGGGTAACCCCGGCTCAATTGGGAGAATTGCTGCCCCGGGAGATAAGCCAGGTATTCAGGCGGGGCATTCGTTACTGGGAAAGAAGAATGAAAGGCTTTATAGACCGGAGAGCGGTTCTCACCGGAATAGAGACCAGAACTTCGGCGCCTCTGCGAATAGTAAGAGATGAAAACCTTTGCTCCACCAATGCGGCCAACATCTATCCCTGTGGTGAAGGTGCGGGCTATGCGGGCGGTATAATGAGTTCGGCGGTAGATGGCTTAAAAGTGGCAGAAAAAATAATTGCTGTCTACAAACAACCGAACGAAAAAATTGCCATAAGCGGTTCCGGGATTACCAATGCCCGGAATCTCAAATAATCAAGCAATTTATACCCTGGAGTTGTATCTGCCGATAGATGAGAAAGGAATGAGCTGCGATATATAAAAATATTGCCATTAGTGTAAAATTAAAGCTTGATCTGGAGGGAGAATACGGTGGGAATTCTATTTGGAACTGATGGAGTGAGGGGAATAGCTAATGTTGAGCTGACACCCGAAATGGCATTTGACCTGGGACGGGCTGGAAGTTATGCCCTGGCTAAACAAGAAGCCGGAGCCCGCCCACGGATACTGGTGGGGAAAGATACCCGCATATCCGGCGATATGCTGGAAGCCGCTCTGCAAGCCGGCATATGCTCTACCGGAGCGGATGTTCTCAAGGTAGGTATGATACCTACTCCGGCCATAGCTTATCTCACCCGCTATTATCAGGCATCTTGCGGTGTGGTAATATCCGCGTCCCATAATCCGGTAGCTGATAACGGTATTAAATTTTTTGGCCCCAGTGGTTATAAGCTGCCGGATGAAGTGGAAGCGGATATTGAGCAGCTGGTGCTGAACGGAACCAGGGAGCTTACCCGTCCCCGGGGTACCGATGTGGGGCGGGCTTATGAGGTGAAGGAAGCTGAAAATAACTATCTCAGATACCTTATGGACTGCTACAGTTTTAATGAAGATCTCTATGGCCTGCGGGTAGTTATGGACTGCGCCAACGGAGCTGCATATAATGTAGGGCCGGAACTGTGGCGCCGCCTGGGAGCGCGGGTTATTGCCATAAATGATAAGCCTAATGGCGTAAATATCAATGAACGCTGTGGCTCTACCCATACGGATACCCTGCGTAAAGAAGTGATTGAACACCAGGCCGACCTGGGTGTAGCTTATGATGGTGATGCTGACCGCTGTATTATCGTGGATGAGCGCGGCAATGAACTTGATGGCGATTATATCATGCTTATCTGCGCCCTGGATGCGTATCGTCAGGGTAAACTTGATCCCCCCAGTATTGTTGCTACCGTCATGAGCAATATCGGCCTGGAAATAGCGCTGAGACGGGAAAATATCAAAATTGAAAGCTGCAAGGTGGGGGACCGCTATGTGCTGGAAAAAATGCAGGAAACCGGCTCACTGCTAGGGGGAGAACAATCCGGTCATATAATCTTTTCCCGCTATGCCACTACCGGAGATGGTCTCCTGACCTCCATTAAAGTGGCGGAAGTGCTCAGGCGCAACCGCATAAACCTGTCCGAATTGGTACGGGAAATGGAAAAATTGCCCCAGTTGCTGGTTAATGTAAGCCTGGAGAATAAAGATGAGATTCTGGGTCATGAATTGGTGGTTGCTGCCCTTAAAGAGGCGGAACAACGTCTGGGTGAATGGGGTAAACTGGTAGTAAGGCCCTCCGGTACTGAACCATTGGTCAGAATCATGGCTCAGGGCTCTGATCGTTACCTGCTGGAGGAAGTTATTGACAGCATCAAGAAGGCAATTGCAACTGCCCAGAATTGATAGTAAAATAGCGCATGTGCGTATAAAGGTCAGGGGATTAACACTGAATCAAGGGTATGAAAGGAGGTGAATATAGGACGGCATAACCAAAAAGGGAGGTGAAATCAGATAAAGCGGAACATTAAAGCGCCTGACCCGGTCGAACCGGGTGACGAGGAGGGGGTTAATCGAATCATCGGCGGGTTCCCCCCGGCTGCCACAGCCGTTAACGCAGTTAACAAAACCGGACAGCAATCTCCGGCACAAAAACTGCAGAGTGGGTAAAGGACGGCATATGCAGTAGAAGGCAATTTATTCCTTCTTACGCCGCGCAGCGAACAACTCTTAAGGATAAGAGCTGCGTTAATCTCAGCTGATCGCGGAATCTGCATCTAATTTTATAACCGGAGGTCAATTTATGTGTGGAATTATGGGATATACCGGCAAGGGTAATGCTGCGCCGGTAATTATAGATGGACTGTCCAAACTTGAATACCGGGGTTACGACTCTGCCGGCATCGCTGTCTGCCAGGAAGGAAAGCTGAAAATAACCAAGAAAAAGGGGCGCCTGGCCGATATGGTAACAGCCCTGGGGGAACTGCCGGAAAGTTCTCTGGGAATCGGGCATACCCGTTGGGCTACTCATGGTATACCCAGCGACAACAATGCCCATCCCCATTGTGACTGCCAGGGCCGCATTGCTTTAGTTCATAACGGCATTATTGAAAACTATGCTAATCTGCGCAAAGACTTGATATTAGAAGGGCATGATTTCATTTCCGAAACCGATACCGAAGTGGTGGCCCATCTGGTGGAAAAATATTATAACGGCTCCCTGGAGCAAGCGGTGAGAAAGGCGGTGTCCTGCTTGCAGGGTTCTTTTGCCCTAGCCGTAATCAGCCGTGACGATCCCCATACCATCATTGCCGCCAAGAAAGACAGCCCTCTGATAGTAGGCCTGGGTGAAGGGGAGAACTACATCGCTTCCGACATTCCGGCTATACTGGGGCGTACCACCAGGGTATATATACTGGAAGACAATGAATTTGTGGTGGTAACTCCGGAGCAGGTGGCAGTCACCGACTTCAGCGGCGATCCGGTGAAGAAGAGCGTATTTAACGTGGACTGGGACCCGATAGCGGCAGAAAAGGGCGGCTATGAGCATTTTATGCTCAAAGAGATCCATGAACAGCCTGAGGCTATCCGCAAAACCATGGCGGGGCAGATAAAAGACGGGCAGGTTGACTTTTCCGCTCTTGACTTTGACGAGGTTCTTAAAAAGACCGGAAAAATATTTATTGTGGCCTGTGGTACCGCCTATCACGCCGGTATGGTAGGGCGCCTGGCCATTGAAAAATTAGCCCGCATACCGGTAGAAACCGATATCGCCTCTGAATTCCGCTATCGGGACGTGCTCTGGCAGCCTGATGATCTAATGATAGTCATCAGCCAGTCGGGAGAAACTGCCGATACCCTGGCTGCACTTAGGGAAGCCAAGCGCAACGGCATTAAAGTCCTGGCGGTGACTAATGTGGTGGGAAGCGCGGTAGCCCGTGAAGCCGACCGGGTCATATACACCCATGCCGGGCCTGAAATAGCTGTAGCTTCCACCAAGGCCTATTCTACCCAACTGGTGGTCATGTACCTGCTGGCTCTTTACCTGGGTGAAATCAGGCAGAGTTATGACCACGGAAAACTGACCGGCATGGTTCGGGATATGCTCTATATGGATACCATGGTGGAACAGGTACTGAAAGAGCAGGATAAGATCAAGGCTCTGGCGGAAAAGTACCGGAGCGTGCAGAGCACCTTCTTCCTGGGGCGGGGTATGGATTATGCCGTAGCCATGGAAGGCGCCTTGAAGCTTAAGGAAATATCCTATGTGCATGCCGAAGCCTACGCTGCCGGAGAACTCAAGCACGGCCCCCTGGCCTTGATTGACGAAGGCGTACCTGTTCTGGCCCTGATCAGCCAGGATAAACTGGTGGATAAAACCATGTCCAATATAAAAGAAGTAAAAGCGCGAGGGGCAGTGGTAGTAGCCATATGTAAGGAGAACCTGCAGGAAGATTGCCAGGAATGCGATGAACAGATCCTTCTGCCGCGGGTCAACCCTCTGCTGGCTCCTATAGTCGCTGTCGTCCCCCTGCAGATCTTCGCCTACTACATGGCCGTTTTCCGCGGCGCCGACGTCGATAAGCCCAGGAACCTGGCCAAGAGCGTGACGGTGGAGTAAGCAAATTAGTAATTAACTTTGCCCTAAAATTGCTGTATAATCCCTCTTAAATTTGGAATGATTTAGGAGGGGTTATTTACTTTAATTTTTATATGCAAAAAGAAGCCAATTAAAAAGACATTACTGAAAAAACGATGCTCTACAAAGCATTGATGTAATGAAAATCGCCTATATCTCACCAGTCAAATAATTAAATCAACAACCATATATAGCCGGTACTAATTTATTTACTTCTGGAATAAAACAGTATAGAATTAAAAAAAGCGAACGAACGTACACTCGGGGGAAGCGAGATGCCAATATCAAGAGAAAAGCAAAATAAAGAAAGACGGCAGAGATTATTGCAATGTTCTATTGAACTTTTTATTGAAAAGGGTTATTTCAATACCTCAATTCGCGATATTATCCTTCGGTCAGGAGTTGGGACCGGTACTTTTTATAATTACTTCATTGACAAGGAAGACATACTTAAGGCACTGCTGGAAGATTTTGCCGAGCAAATTATCTCAAGTATAAGCCGGTATTATACCTTGGAAAAGGATCTGTACAGGCGATTTGTGCAGACCAAGCAATTGACGATGGAGGTTTTTGCTCAAAATGAAGCTTTATCGGAGATATACAGTCGGGTTGCCGGCGCCAGTGCTCCTATTGATCAATGCTTACAACAATTTGAGGATAGACTGCTTCAATTTTACTCCAGGAATATTGAATACGGCATTAAAAAGGGTGTATTTAGAAATGTCCCGATCCCTCCTGTCGCCCACTCCATTCTAGCCATGGAAAAATTTTTATTATACAAATGGATTGTTCTCAAGGCCATAACCAAAGAGGAAATGATAGAAATGG